>Ga0105249_10003717_pt1 | contig 13159 bp, 9 predicted proteins | sample KBSS44metaG_FD_81522 | JGI IMG/M metagenome (GOLD analysis project Ga0105249, IMG submission 81522) | Switchgrass rhizosphere microbial communities from Kellogg Biological Station, Michigan, USA - KBS S4-4 metaG | ecosystem: Host-associated > Plants > Roots > Rhizosphere > Soil | place... | reverse complement strand
GCGGGGATCGCACGGCCGAGGCTCGCGCTTCGCGTCACCGCGGCGCTGGCGACCATGCACCTGTCGTGGGGCGCCGGGTTCCTCGAGGGCTGTGGGCGCTTCGGGGTTCCGTGGCGCGGCCTGCTTCGGTTCGCCCGGCCGCCTCGCCGCGACGGCGCGCGGCGTCCCGCCGCGTGCGGCACGCCCGAGATGCGGATCGGCTACGTGGTCTCCCGGTTCCCCGCGATCTCGGAGACCTTCGTCGTCCGCGAGCTGGCCGAGGTGGACGGGCGGCCGGATGTCCGCTGCGAGATCTTCTCGCTGTTCCCGGAGCGCCCCGAGCCGGTGCACGAGTCGGCCGCGGCATGGCTCCCGCGGCGCCGGCGGGCGTCGCCGGCCGCGGCCGCCCGCGCGGCGGCGTACTGGGCAGCGCGGCGGCCGGTGCGCCTGGCCGGGCTCCTGTCCGCGGTCGTCCGCGACTACGGCTCGAGGCCGGCTCTCCTCGGCCGCGCGCTCGTGACGGTCGCCTGTGCCCTGCAGCACGCCAGGACGCTCGAAGCCGAGCCGGTGGACCACCTCCACGCCCACTTCGCGACCTACCCGGCCCTCGCGGCCTGGACGTGCTCGCGTCTCACGGGGGTCCCGTACTCGTTCACCGCCCACGCCCACGACATCTTCGTGCATCGGCTGGGGCTGCGCCGCCGCAGCGTGGACGACATGCATCTCCGAGCACAACGCGGGCATCCTGCGCGCGACGGCGCCGCGTGCCGGCGCGAAGATCCATGTCGTCCACGCAGGCGTGCATCCGCGGGCGTACCGGTTCCGGCCGCGGGCCCCGCGGAGCGGCCGACCGATGCGGATCGCATGCGTCGCCGCGCTGAAGCCGTACAAGGGCCATCGCGTCCTCCTCGACGCGGTCGCGCGCCTCGTGCGCGACGGCGTGCCGACCGACGTCGACCTGGCCGGGGCCGGCCCGCTCCGTGACGATCTGGCGCGGCAGTGCGCTCGGCTGGGCATCGCGGGATGCGTGCACTTCCTCGGCGCGATGACCGAGCCCGAAGTCGCCGACGTGTTGGAGCGTGCGGATCTCTTCGCGCTCGCGAGCGTGGTCCAGCCCGACGGCGACACCGACGGCGTCCCCGTGGCCCTGATGGAGGCCATGGCGGCGGGCGTGCCGGTGGTGGCATCCGACCTTCCGGGCGTCCGCGAGTTGGTGCGCCACGGCGAGACGGGGCTGCTGGCGCCCGCCGGAGACGCCGCGGCGTTCGCCCACGCCCTACGCGCGGTCCGGGACGATCCTCGGGCTGCGCGCACGCGTGCCCGCGCCGCACGCGCCGTCGTGGAGGAGCGCTTCAGCGTGGAGGTCGAGGCCTCACGGCTGCTCGCGCTGATTCGCCGGGGGCGTCTGGCTCGCGAGGCCGCCTTCCACGACGACGCGTTCAAGCACGGCACGCGGCGCGGCACCTGGAGGTTCTACGACGCCGCGCGGGACGCGTACGACCGCTACGACGAGTTGATCGAGGGCGCTGTCGCGCGAGGCGCGAACGTCCTGGAGTACGGCTGCGGGACGGGCGCCCGGGCGTGCGATCTCGCCCGTCGAGGAGCGCAGGTCCGCGGGATCGACATCTCGCCCGTGGCGATCGACATGGCGAGAGAGACGGTGCGACGCGAGGGCCTGGCCGGGAGCGCCGCGTTCTCGGTCATGGACGCGGAGGCCCTGGACCTCCCGGCACGGAGCTTCGGCCTCGTTTGCGGGACCTCGATCCTGCATCACCTCGACGTCGATCGGGGCTACCGGGAGATCGCGCGCGTCCTCGCGCCGACCGGCCGCGCGATCTTCCTCGAGCCGCTCGGCCACAACGCCGTGTTCAACGCCTACCGCCGGCTCACGCCATCGGCCCGGACGCGGGACGAGCACCCGCTCCGCATGACCGACGTCGAGGCCGCCCGGGCGCACTTCGGCGAGCTTGCGGTGGAGCATTTCGGCCTCGTGTCGCCCTTGGCCGCGGCGCTGCGCGGTTCCCGCGCGTTCGACCTGCTCGCGAGCGCCCTGCGGTGGACCGACCAGCGGCTCTTCACGCGTGTCCCGCCGCTGCGATCCTGGTCCTGGATGGTCGTCATCGTGTTGTCGCGGCCGGTCGCCCGTGCGGAATCAGATCGCGCACCTGCCGGCTCAGGTCCGCGAGCGTCCGCGGCGCGGTGAGCCCCAGCGCGAGGACCGCGCCACCCACCCCGGCGGCGGCCGCGACCGCCACAGCCGGCCAGGAGATCGCCGGCCAGAAGTGCCGCACCGCGCCCGCGCCGGCGAGCACACCCACCGCGCAGGTCAGCCCGGGGGCGAAGGGGCGCGCGAACGCGATCGGCCCGACGTGCAACTCGCGCATCACCGCGATCAGCATGAGCAACGCGAACGACGCGGATGTGCCGACCAGCGCCCAGCTGACAGCGAGGACGCCAGCCGGAGCGCTCACCACGCACGCGCCGATCATCAACGGGATGAGAACCACGTTGACCTTCACGATCGTCGACTGCTTGCCGACGGCCTTCAGCAGGTCGCCGAGCGGAAAGACCGCGGTGTACAGCGCCGCCGCCACAGCGATCGGCACGAGCAAGGGCGCCGCCTCGTGCCACGTCTCGGAGAACAGCAGGTCGACGATGGGCGTCGACAGCACGGCCAGGCCCGCGGCGACCGGCAGGGCGTAGAGCGCGAGGTACCGGAGCAGCTGCAGCGTTGCGTCCTCGAGCATGGACGGGTCGCGCGCCCGACGGCGGGCCAGCGCCGGGAACGCGACCACGCCGAGCGTGTACGCGATGCTCGCGAGCAGCACCTCGGGCAACCGGTAGGCGATGCTGTAGAGGCCGAGCGCGCGGCTGTCGAGCATGTGGCCGATCAGCACGACGTCGAGACGGGAGTTGATCGTGGCCAGGACGGACAGCAGCGCGGCCGGGGCTCCGTACGCGATCATGCTGCGCGCGATCGTCCGCCGGCACCGCAGCCGCGGGCGCAGCGGGGTCAGGACCCATTGCCAGGTGGTCCAGGCGGCCGTCCCCGCGAGGAAGCCGTAGACCAGCGCGGCGGCGCCGAACCCGGCGACCGCGAGCCCGACGGAGACCGTGACGCGCACGAGGTCGCGCGCGATCTGCGGGCGAATGCGCCGGGCGAAGCTCATGTCGCGCAGCAGCACGGCGTCGTGGACGTTGCCGAGCCCGGTCAGAAGCAGGTTGAGCGCCCCGAGGCGGAACAGGCCCGCATGGTCGGCGACTCCGAAGAAGCCGGCGACGGCGGGCGCGAGCGTGACGCCGACGGCGGACAGCGCCAGCGCCGTGACGAGGTTCATGGTGAACGCGGTCTGGATCCGCTCGCTCAGGCCCTCCTCCTGCTCGTAGACGACCGCCGGCTTCATCCCGATGTCGCTGCCGAGCTCGATCAGCGCGACGTACGCCGCGACCGCCGCCACGACGCCGAACTGGTCGGGCGCCAGCAGGCGAGCGAGCACGAGCAGCGAGAGCAGGCTGAGCGCCTTGCTCGCGCCGAACGCAGCGACCGACCAGACGACTCCGCGGCGCACGCTCTCGCCCCAGCCATTGGACGCCGGCGCGTCGGCCGACGGGCCTGGGAGCTGCGGCGCCGGCCGCCGGCAGAAGGCGCGTGGCAGCATGACGGACGCGCGGAAGCGCTCCGGCGAGCGCGTCGGGCTCACGTGCTCCCGCGGGATGTCCAGCGGATCGACGCGCCTCGGGCGCTGGTATCCGCCCGACAACGAGAAGGCATGGGTGATCCCCGCGTCGCGCAGGCAGGCGCGCGTGCGCCCGTCGAACGTCCCGGGCGCGCCGATCGGATAGCTGAACAGCGTCGGTTTCTCCCCGAGTTCCTCGTGGAGTCGGGCCACCGACGCGGCGATCTCGCGCCGCTGGCGTTCGACCGACTGCCGCGCGAGGACCGGGTGGTCGACGGTGTGCGCGCCGAACGCCATGCCCGCCGCGCGCATCTCCCGCACCATGTCCCACGTCATCCATGTCGACGCGGCGGCGCCGGCGTCCGCCCGTCCGGAGCCGGTCGCGACCCCCAGCCACGCGAGGAACGGCTCGGCCTGCTCCGCCGGCAGGCGGCCATAGACCGCGCCGAGCGCCCGGATCGCCGCGTCGCGGCCGGGCCCGCCGAACGGCAGCGGCGCGGTCAACCAGGTCCCCGGCTCCAGGCCGGGACGGCGGCTGCTCCGCACCATCCAGGCGATCTCGTCCCACCACGCGACGCGGGGACGGTCGAGGAAGCCCGTCGCGAGGAAGAACACCGCCGGGAGCCCTTGGGAGCGCAGGACCGGATAGGCGGCGTCGTAGTTGTCGCGGTAGCCGTCGTCGAACGTCAGCGCCACGTGGCGGCCCCGCCGCGCCCGGAGGGCTTCGGGCAGCTCGTCGCCGGACACGACCTCGACATGGCGGGCGAGGAAGCGCAGCTGCTCGCCGAGGTCGTCCGCTGTCGCGCTCCAGAGCCGCGGGTCGTGCACCCCGTCGCCCGGACGACCGATGCGGTGGTAGCCCAGGACGAGCACCCCGCGCCACATCGGGATCCGGGCGAGGACCGCCCCGGCCCGGGACCGCTCGAGCGCGCTCGCCGCCGTCTCACCGCGCCCCACGGCCCACCGCCTGACCACGATCCCCGCGCCGCGCCGGGTGGGGGTTATGCTCGGCTTCGACGTGCCTCAGCCCGTCCCCCGGAGCCTGACCACCGGCGCGCACCCCGCTCCCCTCGCCCGGAGCACCGTGCCGCAGGGTCTCGTGGCCGGCGGCGCGCTGCTCGTCGCGATGGTCGTGGGCGGGCTGCTGACGTACGACGTCAGGCTCGGCCTCATGCTCACCGGCGCGTGTGTGTTCGGCGCGCTCGTGCTCGTCGACCTCCCGCTGGCGATCGCGGCGTGGATCCCGCTCGCATGGATCGAGTACTCGCATTTCACCGGCCGGGCGCCGCTCCTCGCCGCGCTCCTGCTCGTGGTCGGCTGGCTCGGCGCCCGCCGAGCCGGGTGGCGGCCTCCGCACGCCGGCGCCGGGGACGGGCGGCTCGCCATCGCGGTCGGCCTCCTGCTGGTGTGGCTGACGCTGTCCGTGGCCTGGGCCGGCGACAGGTCGCTCGCCTGGCACGAGGTCAAGAGCTGGTACATCTCGGCGGCGGCGTTCCTCGTGATCGTCACGACGATGGCCACGCCGCGGAATGTCCGCATCGTCGCGCTGGCGTTCGTCGCCGGCGCGCTCGTCTCGGTCCTCGTCGGGGTGACCGGCCACAGCGGCCTCACGACGACGGCCGACGCGGTCGACCTCGCCACCCGGCAGCGCTTCTCGGGCGGGCAGGGCGACCCGAACTACCTCGCCGCCGGCCTCGTGGCGGCCATCGCGCTGGGCGCGGGGCTGCTGCCGTCGGTCCGGGACCACGCCGGCAAGCTCGGCTTGGGCGTCGCGATGGCAGCCATCGCGGCGGCGCTCGCCGCCACCGAGTCCCGCGGCGGGCTGGTCGGCGGACTGGTCGCGCTCGTCGCCGCCGTGCTCCTCGCTCGCCGTCAGCGCCTGCGGACGGCGGCCTTCGGGGTCTTCGCGAGCGCTGTCGTCGTCGCCTACCTGATGGCCTCGCCCGGGGCCCTGCAGCGCGTCACGGCGTTCAACGCGGGCGGAGACGGCCGCGCGGAGCTGTGGACCGTCGCCTGGCGCATGGCCGGCGACCACCCGGTCGCGGGTGTCGGGCTCGCCTCGTTCCAGGCCGACGCGAAGGGCTACGTCCGCGAGCCGGGGACGCTGCAGTTCGTCCGCCTGGTGGTCGACCAGCCTCACGTGGCGCACAACCTGTACCTCCAGCAGCTCGCGGAGACCGGCGTCGTCGGGCTCGCGCTCCTGGCGGCGATCATCGCGGCGTCCTTCGGAGCGGCGACGCGTGCGGCCCGGCGCTTCGACGAGCTGGGCGATCCCGCGCTCGCCGCGCTCGCGCGTGCCTCGCTCGTGGCGACGATCGGCTTTCTCACCGCCTCGCTGTTCATCTCCGACGGCACCGACAAGCGCCTGTGGATCCTTCTCGCGCTCGGGCCGACGCTGTGGGTCATCGCGCGTCGCGCCGGCGCACCCGGCGGCGCCGCGGGTCACAGCCGGTCCCCGAGGACCGAGACGTAGATCGCGCGCATCCGCCGCGCCCAGCGCTCGGCGGTGAACTCGACCTCGAAGCGCGCCCGGGCGGCGGCTCCCGCCCGCCGGCGGAGGCCCGCATCGTCGAGCAGCGGCGCGAGGGCGGCGGCGAAGGACGGCGCGGTCGGCGGGGGCGGCACGAGCGTTCCGGTGGAGCCGTCCTCCACGAGCTCTCCGATCCCGCCGACGTCCGTCGCTACGACTGGGACCGAGCACGCCATCGCCTCGATCACCGCGGTCGGAAGCGCGTCCGAGCGCGACGGGTGCAGCAGCACGTCCACCGCGTCGAGCACGGCCATCACGTCCGGCCGGTATCCGGCGAGCACGACCCGGTCGCCCAGCGCTCCGGCGTCGCGCTCGACCTGCCCCCGGAGCGGGCCGTCCCCGACGACGAGGAGCCGCAGGGACGGGTAGGCGGGCAGGAGCATGCGCACGGCCGCGAGCGCCACGTCATGCCCCTTCTCGCGCCGCAGCGACGAGACGGTCGCGAGCACGAGGTCGCCCGCGGCAACGCCGAGCTCCCCGCGCACGCGAGCGCCTGCCCCTCGCTCCGCGCGGCCGCCGATGCCGTTGTGCACCACGAGGACGCGGTCCGGGCGATCGGCGCCGAGGGCGAGGTAGGCCAGGCGTGCACTGTGCGAGACCGCGATGACGCGCGCAGCGCTGGTGCGGCGGGCGACGGTCGTCATCTGCTGTCGCACACGCGCGCGCGGCGTCGCGGGCCGCGCGAGCGAATGGATCGTCGCGACCGTCGGGATGCCGAGCGAGCGCGCCGCGGGGCCGCCGAGCAGGTCCGCGTACCCGAGGTGGGTGTGCACGAGGTCCGGCCCCACGTCGGCGAGGTGGCGCCGGACGCGACGGAACGCGGTGACGCCGAGCCGCGGCGGGATGCCGACGCACAGCGGCTCGATGCCGCACGCGCGCAGCCGCTCCGCGACGTGGCTCGAGCCGACGTCCTTCAGCGCGCCGACGCTGAGCCTGACACCCTCGATGCGGCCGAACTCGGTCAGCAGGACCTCGGCGCCCCCGACGCCGAGGCCGTCGATCAGGACGTGCACCCTCACCGTCGGGGGCGGCATGTCCGCTCCGCCACGCACGGATCGACCACGCGCAGGAAGCGGCGCCAGTCGACGCCGTCGCGGATGTCGATCACGTAGCGACGGTCGGGGGGCCAGTACGACGCACCGACCGACCGGGCGAGATCGACCCACCGGTCCCCGAGCCCGAAGCTCACGGTGACGAGCCCCGACACCTGGATGAGGGCCCAGGAGCCGCCGGTGTCCGCGACGTACATGCCGTAGCGGGCCATCGCCCGCAGGACCGTCTTGCGGTACGCGGGGACGCGCAGCGCCCCGATCTGCGCCGGTGTCATCGCGAGTTGGAACCGCGTGCCCATCGCCGGTGCGTCCCGCTCGGGCAGCCCCGCCGCTGCGCATGGCCACCCGCTGTGGGTCGCCGGATACACGAACCGCCCCGAGTCGCAGCGCACGCTGATGGCGAGGGCATGGTCGATCCGGCCCGACTGAAGTTCCTCGGGACGCAATGCCCCGGCCAGCGTGCCGAACCGCGACGCGACGGCGTAGGAGCCGAGGCCGTCTCCGTCGATCCGCGTTCGCCCGCCCCACGCGACGATGAGCCGTCCGCCGCCCCGCGGCTTGGAGCGCACGCGCCAGAAGTCGTCCTCCCACCCGGTCGAGGTGTCGACGACCGAGAGATGGCCGTCGGTGCCCCCTGGGACGCGAGCGGCGTCCGGGATCCGCACGCGCAGACCCTCGACGGGGCAGGCCCCCCAGGGTCGGGTGCAGTGGACGACGAACAGCGGGTCGTGGGGGTGGCTGAAGTAGATCGCGCGTCCGGCGTCCTTCGCCGTGCCGGCATCGCCCGCGGTGAGATGCTGCAGCGCTCCGAAGCCGAGCAGGCGCCCAACGATCCTCGACGAGCGCGGCGCGACGCGGGCGCCGCGCGGAATCGGATCGTTGAAGGGACTGGTGTCCGCGTACGGGCGCCAGCAGGCGGGCGGCGACGACGGCCCGGTCCAGACGTCAGCGCTTGCGCAGAGCCTCGATCCCGCCCGCAGATAGGGCGAGCGAACGGTCCATCCCGGGTCGCGACGATCCTCGGAGGGAGCGACCCCGACGGCCAGGAGGGCGACGCACACGACGAGGGCGGCGACTTCGCGACGGCGGCGCATCATGGCGCGAGCCCCCGCGCGTGGCCGTCGTCGCTCGAGACCGTCAAGGCGATCGCGCCGGCTCCGGCGGTCGGCCCGCCCGCGACCGGGATCGCGGCGACCGTCGCCTCCGGCGCTGGTGCCGGGGCGGTCGCGGTCCAGGGGGTCAGCGGGATCCGTTCGGCGGCGGCGGCCGATCCGACCAGGAGCGCACCGACGGTCTCGATCAGCACGAGCACGTCGAGGCCGAGCGAACGGTGCTTGACGTAGTACAGGTCGTTGCACAGCTTCCACGCCGACCCGGCTTCGCTGCCCGCATAGCCGCAACGGACCTGGGCCCACCCGGTGATCCCGGGGCGGATGAGATGGCGGCGCTGGTAGAAGGGGAGCGCCGCCTCGAGCTGCACGACGAACCCGACCTGCTCGGGCCGCGGGCCGACGAAGCTCATGTCGCCTCGGAGCACGTTCCAGATCTGCGGCAGCTCGTCGACGTGCGTCCGGCGCAGGACCCGACCGATGCGCGTGACCCGGGGATCGCCCACTTGGGCCCAGAGCGGCTCGTCACCGGACCCCACGCGCATGGTGCGCAGCTTGTAGAGGCGGAACGGCCGGCCGCTCTCGCCTACGCGCTGCTGGACGAACAGCGCCGGACCACCGCCGAGGCGGATCAGGACGACCGCGCAGGCGAGCAGCGGGAGGGTCACGACGCCGACCGCGAGCGCAAGGCCGACGTCGAGCGTCCGCTTCGCGACCGGCGACGTGTGGTGCGCCTCGGCGGCGGCGAGGTGCGCGAACCACGCGGCGTTGATCTCCGCCGTGGGCACGTTGCCGAAGACGTCCTCGTAGAAGGCGGACAGCTCGGTGTACCGGAAGGGCACGTCCAGGCACCGGGCCAGCGCCTCGAACACCGTCAGGCGCCCGACGCCGCTCCCGACCACGAGGAGATCGATCCGCTCGCGCAGGATGGCGTCGCGGAGGTGGTCGAGATCGGCGACGACCGGGACCTCCCCGCTGCTGTCGCCCCCGACGTCGACACGGCCGAGGAGCCGATACGAGGACACATCCGCTCGTTCGATGACGTCGGCGAGGCGGCGCGCGGCATCCGCGGTGCCGATGAACGCGATGCGGGCGGGGCGAGCGCGATCGCGGGCGGTCCCGGTGCCTCGCGCGAGCATCGAGACCGCGCCGGCGGCGCCGAGCACGAGAAGCCAGTCGCGGGTCGGCATGCCGTCGAGCTCCAGCATCGCGGACAGCGCCGCGGCGGTCGCACTGGCGCAGGCTGCGATCAACAGCGGGTAGCCCACGCGTAGGACCGGCAGGTGCGCGGCCGGCCGATCCCACGCGCGGCCGGCCAGGACCCACGCCACGAACGCCACGAACGAAACCGAACCGGCTGCGGCGGCGTCCGGTGTGGCGGCGACCGACGCAGCGGTCGCCGCCGCCGCCACGGGACCGAGGAGTCGGCGCCCCGTGGTGAGAATCGGCGCGCGGCCCGCACATCGCCGGTGTCGCCGGTCGTGGTGCACCTCGTCGAGGATCACCCGTAGCGGGCCGGTCCGGCGACCCGTGGGCGGTGTCCGCGCCGACCCGGTTGCGTACGGCCGCGCGGGTCTACGGCTGCCGCGGCGGCCGTGGCGCGGGGAGGTGCTCATGCGGTCCCGGCCGCCGGTAGCCGAGCGCCGTCTGGATGCTCGAGGGCCGCCACTCCGCCCCGCCGCGCAGCGTCGGGACCCGTTCGGCGTTGAGCCGCTCCGCGATGGCCCGCAGCGTCATGCTCGTCTGCCGCATCGCCCAGATGCGCTCGAGCAGCTCCGGGTCGTCGCCCACCGCCGGCCGGCCGACGGGCTGGCCGTGGGCGCGGACCTCCGCCAGGCCGCGCCGCGTCCGGCGGGCGATGCGCTCGCGCTCCCAGTCGGCCAGGGCGATGAGCGTCGAGGCGACCTCCCGCCCGCTCGCTGTCGACGTGTCGATCGGCAGGTCGAGCGCGATCAGCGTCGCATCGATGTCGAGGAACCACGCCATCAGCGTCCCGAGATCGACGATCGACCGGCTCAGCCGCCGCATCTCGCCCACAAGGAGGACGTCGGCCCGCTTCCTGGCGATGCGTTCGAGTGCGTAGCGCAGTCCGGGACGCTCGAGGATCCGGCCGCGCTCCCGATCGCGCACGGTCTCGAGCAGCGTCCAGCCGCGCAGCGTGCACGACGCCTCGATGAGCTCCGACTGCCTGCTCGCCTCGGTGGACACCGGGTCGGGAAGCGACAGGTAGCCGATCACCGGCGTGGCGAGGGACCGTTCCTCCGCGGCCGGCAGGACCCGGCCGGGCAGGGCCTCGGCGCTGACCGGGACCGTCCGGCGGAGGGCCCGGGCCGCCTGAGCGGCCGTCGGCTTCGCGACACCCGCGGCGCCGGTCGAGGCCGCGCCGCGCGCCCGGGGCGGCGCATCGACGCCGGCGGATCCCGTCACGGCGCGTCCGGCGCGAAGAGCGTGAGAAACCGAACCGGCATGGATGACATCGTCCGCAGTCGCCGCTCCAAGGCCGGTCCGGCCGGCCCCTCGATCGTTGCCCGGCGAAGGCTCCCGCGTCGTGACCCGCACGGCAATGGTCCGGGCGGCCCGATTGGCGTTCACCCCATGAACGGCGTCCTTTCGCGCCGAGCGGTCCTCAACCGTCCATGAACGGCACCGAACGAGCGCGCCGTGGGCCGTCGCTCCGGTACGTTTCGGGTGGGGGTTGATCGCGACGCAGGAAGGGTCGTACGGCGAGCCGGAGCATCTGACGAACGATGAGGGCGGCTCCGCCGACCCCGGCGCCCGGCGCCCGCGGACCGCCGCGCCGGGGCGGCCGCGCGTCCTCGTGGTGGACGAGCGCCCGATCGTCCGCATCGGCGTGAGCGGGCTCGTCCGCAACGCGGGGATCGACGTGGTCGGCGAGGCGGCCGGCTCGCTGGCGGCCATCACGACCGCCGGCGACCTCGATCCGGACGTGATCCTGATGCACCTGGAGTCGCCCGGGATGGCGGCCGGGGACGTCGTGCGGCTCCTCACCCGCGCGGCGGCCGGCGCGACCGTCATCGTCGTCACGGCCCCGAGCGACCCCGGGCTTCTGGGTGCGCTGGCGGCCGGGGCCTCCGGGGCGCTCGTCGACGAGGCGCCGGCCGACGAGATCGTGGCGGCGATCCGCGCCGCGGCCGCGGGCGATGCGGTGTTCTCTCCGGCCATCGCGACCGCGCTCATGCGCCGGCTGCGACTCCTGGGCGACCGTCGCATGCCAGAGCTCAGCGCCCGCGAGCTCGAGGTGCTCGCGCTGGTCGCCCGCGGATGGGACAACGCGCGAATTGCCGAGACCCTGTATCTGAGCACCGGCACCGTCAAGCACCACATCTCGAGCATCCTTGTGAAGCTCGACGTCGAGAACCGCACCCAGGCGGCGGTGCGCGCCGTCCAGCACGGACTGATCGGAGACTGAGGCTCAGCGCCCGGACGTCCTTCCGCTCGTCGTCTCCGAGCGCTGAGAGAGACGCACCGCCGCTTCGCGGTCCGGGACCTCCAGCTTGCGCAGCGCCGCCGAGACGTGGCGGCGGACGGTCACCTCCGCGATGCCGAGCCGCGCCGCGATCTCACGGGTCGACATGCCGCGCTGCACGAGTTGCGTGACCTCTCCCTCGCGCGGGGTGAGTCCGTCCGCCCGCTCACGCGCGTCCGGCCCCGCCGCGCAGTTGCCACGCCGCCGGAGCTCCTCGAGCACCCGCCGACCGAGCGCGCGCGGGATCACGGCCTCTCCCGCGATCGCCCTCCGGATGACCACCGGCAGCCGCTCCGGGGCGATGGTCCTGAGCACGACCCCGGACGCGCCGGCGATGACCGCGTCGACAAGGTCGTCGCCGTCGACCCTGCCGGTCAGCATCACGACGGCCGTGCCGGGAGCGCGCGTGCTGATCGCGCGCGCGGCGACGATACCCCCGCCGCGGATGTCGATGGCCAACAGGCAGGCGTCGGGTCGGAGCGCAGCGGCCAGCGCGGCCGCCTGCTCTCCCGTCCCGGCCTCCGCGACGACGTGGAAGCCGGCGCCCTCGAGCGTCAGTCGGAGGCCGACGCGAGAGGCCGGGTGGTGGTCGGCGATCACGACGCGGGGCGGCCGCTCGTGGGCGCGTCCGATCGGCACGGCGCTCGATGCGCGGGGGTGTCCCGGCCCGGCGCGTCCGGCGCCCCCGGCTGGCCGCGCCGGCCGCTGCCGGGCGGCCGCGGCATCGCGGCGGGCGAGGTCGCTATCGAAGTGGTTCCTGGTGCCGGCGGCCGACGGCGGGTGCGTCATCACGATCTCCTTCGCGGTTCCGGACGGCGCGCGGCGCTGCGCGCGCAGGCGCGCCGGGGGCAGGACCTTCGAGGAGGCTCAGCCGGGCCGCTGCAGGAGAACGACGACGCCTCGCGGCGCGGGGGTCACGAGGCGGAAGCCCTGGCGACGCAGCACGAGGGCGAGCGACGTGACGACGGAGAGCAGGATCGCGCACCAGGAGCCGGCGGCCACCACGCTCGCGGGACCGCCGGAGCCCGCGGCGCCGGCGTCCGCGGGTGGCATGGGCGGTCGCCGGCGTGCCGGTGGACGGGCGCGGGTACGGCCGGCCGACCGGCTTTGGATCCGATCGAGTCCGGCGGCGACCGCGGTCACGATCGATGCCCCGATCGGCCCGAACCGGACGAGAGGACCGAGGAATCGGCCGGGTGGCGCCTGCTGCGCCACCGCGAAACCGGCGTCCGGCTCGGGGAGCCCAGCGGCCGCTGGCCGCGGTCGCTGGGGCACGAGAACCCGAGCGGATCCGGCGGATGGCGCCGCCGCTGCGTATCCGGCGC
>Ga0105249_10003716_pt1 | contig 13162 bp, 13 predicted proteins | sample KBSS44metaG_FD_81522 | JGI IMG/M metagenome (GOLD analysis project Ga0105249, IMG submission 81522) | Switchgrass rhizosphere microbial communities from Kellogg Biological Station, Michigan, USA - KBS S4-4 metaG | ecosystem: Host-associated > Plants > Roots > Rhizosphere > Soil | place... | reverse complement strand
TTTGTAATCCTATCGGATTATCCATTTGCATCAAGGCAAAAAGTACAGCAAACCCTTTTGGGCAAACAAAAGAAAGAAAGGATAAAAAGGAACACTACGGGCAACGAGGGACTTAATATTTCTATCAATGATAATACTATTTGCTGCGTCGGAACAAGGCGCTAATACACTCTGCTACTATTTGCCAAAGATCAACAGTTACCTATTATATGGATATTCATTTATCCAATGGAAGCCACGGCTCATTAACCTGAAACTTTTCTCATCAAAGCGCTTAAGTTTCATATAAACGGTGTTGACCGTATCATATCCAGGTTTGCTATTTAATATCAAACAATCATGCTCCTTTATGTATGTAAAATAAGTTTTACCAGCAGTATCCCAGGCCGGGTAAACGATCGCTTCGCATTTGGCGGTGTCTATTTTAAAATTATAATTGCGAACGGTATCATTCATCAACTTTATTCTTGCATAGTTAGGAGTTTGTATGATTATTTGTCTCCATCTTGTGGTGTCAGTGGTCAGTGGCGGGATCGTATCGTTATTCCTGATGAGTAATTCCGTATTGTAGATGCCATATAACGGCGGTTTTGGTGCGTTATCGCCGTATTGCTTCTTCTGTTCAAGGGTGTCATTTACTCCGGAGAACAAAGCGCTGGCGATAATTAAAACTTTTAAGATCGTTATTCCCACCCTGAACCATCTTTTCGTGAAGTAAGGCTGATAATAATTGCTGATAAATGCGGGTTGATGCTTTATAAAGAGCTGGTATATGTTTTTTAAATATGGAAATGAGATGTAAAGCGCCATCATTTCAAGATTGAATGAAAATAGCTTTACAGGAATATCATAGCACAAATTCACCACAAACACATTTCCCATCACCACAAGTGTAAGCAACGCACCGACCAGTGTTGTTTTCCGGAAAAATAAAAGTGCACCACAGATCACTTCACTCCATCCAACAAAGGCACTAAAGGCTTTTGATTGGCCTACATAGGTCCAGACAAGCCCCATCGGAGATGAATCGCCATATGGCTGCACGAGTCTTGATAAATAAGGATAAGGCATTTGCAGGTGAAAAGCCTTACCAAACCCATAGCTCAGCATAACAATTGCCAGGCAATAACGTAATAAAACACAAAGCCAATAGTAAGCCGTGTTATAACTTTTCCTGTTCCTGTCTAATACACTCCAAATGATGCATACAAATACAGACAGTACAAGTTGCGTTAACATTTGAACATAATCATAAGTAGTATCACCGCTTCCGTTTGTGAAGATGGTGATCGGCCTTTCTAAATCAAGGAATATTTTTCCTACAGCAGGTATCAGCCAATGCCAGAAAACTGTTACATAATTTAAGATGTCAAAATACCAGCCAAGTATCTGTTCGCTTATTTTATCTACCTGGCTCTTGAATGGTACAGTATCCAGCGGGAATGGAAAGATGTATAAGATAAAAAAACTGCAAAAAAAGCGAAAGCTGATCTTGCGTAATGGCGACCAGGTTGATTCCATAAACAGTGTGTTTGGTAGAATGATCTAATTATTAAAATATACTTTTTGTTAGCCTGACCAACAACCCTTATCTATTTTCAAATTTCTTATTCTTCTGTAAGAGTGTACATCCGGTTACAAGATACGGTCGATCGCGGCAGGATCTTCTATAACTTTCGTCATATGATGTCCGCCCAGGGGTCTTACCCGGTAGATATTTCACGGTGCCTCGTCCTAAAATAAATTTACTGGCTTATATGCAAGACCCCGGGCGGGCGGAAGATGGAACTATTAAAAATGTAAAGATGACTTTTGATGGAGTAAAGCGTAAACTAAAAGGAAAGTAAGACTATGATGAATGTTGAATTATGAATTTTGAATTAACCCATATTTTTTTTTATTCTTTATTGAATTGACGAAAGGAACACTAACGACGACGGGGCATACATTTGCTGCGCTGTGCAAACCCCTCGTGGGCACTTTTCTTTTATTGAAGATTATTATGAAAATCCCGAAAGATCTGAGATCACTTTCGCTAACAAAAAGCCCCAAAACCAGGGGCTTAAAACCGAAAACCGTCCTAGGAAAAATTATTTTTGTAGCATGTGATAAAAATCCAGACTATTAAATCCTTTCAAAACATCAAAAATGAAGATAAAGCTGTGACAAGAGATAATTGTTATACACTTTTACAAAAAGCTTATATAATTCACACATTGCCCCTCGTTGGCCTTAGTTTGCAACTAAGGCCATTCGAATTATTTGCCTGTTCTTTCGGAGCAGATGCTTAGTTACAAACTAAGCTTAACGAGATTCAAGATTTTTTTTATATTCTTTATTGATTTGACGAAAGGAACACTAACGACACCGAAGAACGGAAATCACATTAGGAGGATATTGATTTGGGAACACCAAGTAAAACTGCTAACGCTCCAATTATAGCTCCAGCAAGTGATTTTGATAATTCCGGAATAAGGTCTGCCATGCACTTATCTTTATCGAGTAAATAAAAGACAAAACTTATCACCAACCCAATGATATAAATATAGCAGGCTGCGATTCTGAAGATTTCAGATAGAGGCATAGATTCGTTTAAACCTCTAACAGGCCTAAAAAGACTCTGTAACCCAGAAAATCGCTTTCCGGCGATATCATTATTGATAACTGAAATACCAAGTGCAGCTCCAAAATTAGTAGCGAGAATAATGCTGATGCTTGAAACAATTGATGTTATTTTAGTAAGAATTTTGTGATCTGCAAGACATTGAATGCAATCAACTGTCTCGTTTGTTTTTTCCAAACATTTAAGAGTGGCTAGACCAGCAATCACAATCCCGCCTAAGAAAAAAATACAAGCCAACATGACCAATGCATATACTAAAAAGGTTAAATATTTATTCATTGTTGGTGGTTTTAATTAAATATTCATTGATCATTTGTTGGGTAATCTCAAGCATTTAAATATCTTAAAATGCATTTATACTTAACCTCGTTAGTTCAGTTTCAAATTGATCAGACACATATAGAAAGGATAAGATGGAACAATGGTGCTAGACTATCCTAAGATAAAGTTTTTTGAGAATAAAAAAGGGAAAGCTGAGTATTATTTCCTACATATTTACTTTGCCTGCTCCTTCAGAGCAGATGCTTAGTTACAAACTAAGCATAACGACTCAAGATTTTTTTAATATTCTTTATTGATTTGCAGAAAGGCACACTACCGGCAACTGCAATCGCCCCGCACACATTAGCTTCACTGTGCAGACCCCTCGTGGACAGCCTTCCTTTTATTGCAGATTATTTCGAAGACCCCGCAATGACTGAAAGCAGAATAAACTTGGATTGTCGGGTTAGCTGAATATACAATTATGCTTAATCCAATACTAAGCATAACGATCATATATTTTTTTCTTTATTGATTTAAAGAACAGGAACGCTGTTAACAACAAGCGATAAAAAAAAACCACGCCGGGTGTTACTGGTGTGGTTAATGGAATTTAACAGGAATTAATTCACTGACATAACAGTATCGAGTTAGTGCACCACCCCATTGAAGCCTCGCCATCCCGGCTCTGTACTTTTGCGCTGTTAATAGTAACATTTCCGTTTCTTACTTTCATGTTGAGTTCTTTACCCTCAAGTATTTTTAATTTCTAACATCTGTAGGGAGACTAAGCATAACGATTCAAGATTTTTTTATGTTCTTTATTGATTTGAGAATGGGACACTAGCTACAACGAGGGATTCAGGATGCCTGCAAACTTTATTTTATTTTCTGGGTTCACCCAATCGGTTAATACTCCGCTTCCTAAATTTCCAAAAGCCATTTCTGATGGTGCAAATACTGTGAAAGGTCCTTGTTTAGCCAATTCGGTTTCAAGACCTGCTGCTTTTACACTCTTCGACATAGTGGCAAGGTTTTGGTCGACCACAACAACATCTACAATGTTTGACATATTCTGAAATTTATTGCAGATAGAATAACCTGCATTACTTGTAATGTAACCTTATTAAGTGCCTGCTACATTTTTATCTTTTCAAATAGATGCAGTTAGCTTCATTTGTTGATAAGTTTAACGTTTATAAAATAAGAAACCCGGGCTTAGTTACAATTTGTCCCGTCCCGATAGCTATTGGGATGTCGGGAAACTAAGCATAAAAAACTCAAGATTGTTTTTATATTCTTTATTGATTTGAAGAACAGAAACACTACCCACAACTGAGGGATGGAAAACCAATCAGTTCTTACTAATTTTACTAAAGCAAAGTATAACCAGTTGTGCTTTAAATTATGAGAGTGCTGCTCCTCTTTGTTCTGGCCTATTGCTGCCACTCGCATGCACAGGATAGTACTATTCTCATCAAGGCTGGAAGGAGTGTTAATGAATCACTTTCAATAAAAGACTTATATCAGTATCCACAATTTGTCTATAGCAAAGTATTTTCTAAATCTGGAGATAGTACGGTGGCAAAGTTGAATTATAACAAGCTCTTCGATGAAATGCAGTTTATAGATTTTAAAGGCGACACACTTAGTATTGCCAATGCGCCCATGCTCAGATTAATTCGTATTAATGATGATGTGTTTTACTATGACAATGGCTACGTAAAACTTATAAAAGACACCAATGGGATTAAGCTTGCCGAAAAACAAACGCTCAGGGTATCAGGCAAAACTAAGATTGGCGCATATGATATGCCAAATCCTACATCGGCAATAGATAGTTATGGCACATTGATCGTCCCAACAGGCTTTTACCAACTGGTTCCAAGGGAAGATATACTACTAGCAAAAAAAACAGAGTACTATTTTGGAGATAAATACAACCGATTTGTTTGGGCTACCAGGAAAAACTTATTGCAGCAGTTTTCCAAACAAAGTCGAACACTTAATGCATATCTAAAAGAAAATAACGTCAATCTTAATAGTATCGAAGACCTTGAGAAATTGCTTCGGTTCTTAGCAAGTTTATAGACATTGTGGCCGACGTTTCGATTGACTTTCTGTCGCACGGGGTCTATCCCGGGGTCTGCCCTCTTCATTCATTATATATTGTAGCTCCTGCCGGACAAGCCCCGGGAGGGCGGAAGAATTTCTTTAGATCTATAAAGCGGCTGCAATCTTTTTTACAACCTCGTTAAATCCATCTGTAGAAGTTTTGCTCGTCGGTCTATTCACTTTTATTCCAAATATTTTGTTGCCTTTTCGCATATACACAGACACAGGACTGTTTCCAGTCCAGCCTTCATCTGCTATGTCATGAAACTCTTTGAAACCGGGGTGTGTTTCATTTGATCTCTTATAATAAGAATAGACTGTCATCGCAGATGAAATGTTGGGATACTGTTCAATTTTAAAGTACAGCTTACCTGTTCGTCCTGTTTTTTTGTCTTCAGCATTTGCTTCATATGCTGACCCCCATGACGAAGCAGTTCTTTTGATGGGTAATACGCTGTCATTAGGACTATTTTCCCTGCCGGCTCCCGCCGCTGTCGACCCACTGTCGACCAAATGAGCCGGTTCGCCTAAGATTTTTTCTGCATCGGATAAGGTGAATAAATCTCTTGGGTCAGTTGTGATCGGTAAATTATCGGCCCTAGGTTTTATCGCGGTGAATGTTGATTGTTCAACCCTGTTGCCTTCAGATCTTGTGGATGCCTGGTAACAGAAATTTGCCAGCCCGAAAGCCAGCAAAGCTGAAATACAAAGAGAGTTGATCTGTGCCATAAAAATAAATTTATCAAAATTAATGAGCTGACGACGGCAAACATCTGTGATTACACCTAATGAAGTAATTTCTTGACAAAAATACGTCAGCCAGTAACCGGTAGCCAAAAACAATACTTATCATCTGCATTAAGAACTATATCGAAACTTAAAAACTTTTCCTTCTATCCCGGGGTCTGCCCTCTTCATTCAATCACACTGAGGTTACCTCGGGACAAGACCCCTGGCGGACTGAGTAATTGCTGAGATTTTTTATCGTTCCATTTAAACATCCAGGATGACCGTTAAATAAGATCTGCAACCTTAGATGCTTTCATGGTTTTAGTTTAGCATTTGATAAAAAATAACTCATCAAAAAAAGTAAAACCATGAAAAATTTATTGACCGCCTCGATTCTTCTTACGGGTATTTTGTTTTTCACTGCCTGTAAAAAGGAGAATTCTGACATTGCATCTTCAAATGAGGAAATAGCAACTGCAAAAGCAAGCAAGCCTGTAACGCCAATAAGAGTAAAAACTGAGACAGATGGCTTTGGAACAAAAACATTTTTTTATAATATCGATCTCAATTCGGTAGGTTACTCAGGACCTCAAAATGCTACTTATTCTTATCCCGATGCGTCACACATTATAGCAAACTTGCCAAGCTACCCGGTAACAAGCTTTGAGCTTAATAAAAAAGGATTGATAGAGAAAGGAACTAGTTCAAATGATATTAGTTATTATCAATACAATTCCAAAAGTCAGCTGATCGAACGCTTTATACAATCAGGAAGTGATATTGATGTATATACCTTTATTTATAATAACGATGGTAATCTTGATTCAGTTAAAGTTGAATCTAATGGCGCTGCCGCAGGGTATCAAGTCTTCACTTATTATACCGATAAGTTGAATCTTTTGGATCACCAGGCTTTTGGTGAGGGATTTCGTGGTGCAGAAAGTAAGAACCTGATGAAATCAGCCACATGGCATTTTTACAATGGTTCTTCATCCGTTACCAATAAAACATATGAAGTGGATGCAATGGGAAGGGTAACGAAAGTAAGTACCACTATAGATGCGAACAACATGCCGGATGTGACTTATACTTATTATTGATAGTTGTGAAAATTCAATGAAAGGAGGCTTGTTTATACGGGCCTCTTTTTTTATTGGTATTATCTTCTCAATAGCTATATAACTAAGAATGGATCTGGTAAATTTTTGAAAGTTCCCGGGCACTTACTTTCTTATCATTTTCCTTTTAAACATTTCCAGCAACCGCAGAATAGGATCAACGGCACTGATCGCATGCACGGTTTTATTTTTATCTCATAAAAAAATTAACTAATCAAAAAAAGTAAAAACCATGAAAAAAAATCTTGTCACAGCTTTGATCCTGACTTCAGGTATCGTATTCTTTGCTTCCTGCAAAAAAGAAAACGCTGACTTAACTCCCCAGGCCGGGGAGGAACTGGCTACACAAAAAATAAAAGATCCAAAACCTCCATCAAGGATAAAAACTGAAACCAGCAGTTTTGGAACAAAGAACTACACTTATAATGCCGACTTCAATTCAACAGGTAATACAGGTGTAAGTCCAAAGGTTTACACTTATCCCGATGCAACGCATATCATTGAAACTCCTTCAAGCGGTCCGGTTGTAACTTATCAACTTAATAAAAAAGGACTGATCGAGACAGCATCAACAGACTATACTACGCAATACTGGACATTTGATTCTAAAAATCAATTAACAGAGATCAAGACGGTAGGCAATAGCTCTGGCAGTGTTAGCTATTTCAAATATGTTTATAATAGTGATGGCAATCTTGATACGTTAAGCGAGATAGCGAATGGCACAGTGTCCTGGTGGGAAACATTTACTTATTATACCGACCAGCCAAACGTAATGGATAATGATGTGTTTGGTGAAGGTTTTCGTGGAAAAAGCAGTAAGAATCTTTTGAAATCATCAGAATCTCATTATCCAAACTATGTGTCTGTTTGGAATCAATGGTATGCTTACGATCCATATGGCAGAGTTGTAAAAGTAAGTCACACGGTGAATGGGAATCCTCAATCGGATTATATATACACTTACTATTAATAGCCAGGAAAGACAAAATGTAAGAGGTCTGAATATAGAGGCCTCTTTTTTTATTGGAAAGATCTATGGATGTTGCCAAATCTGAATTGGTAAAGACCATAGATTTATTTTTGTGTCCATGGATCGTAAATTATTTCACGGAAACAATAAGTAATTCAGTTTTCAATCTCATGATGTGATCATTACCTGGCATAAGCCGGAGGTGGCGAAATATCCACCTATTCCATTGACTGAGGCATCATTTACAGATACGAACCAAGGCTGAGTAAATGACTTTACTGATTACTTATATTCAAGTGCTTCTTATTATGAGAAAGGAATTAAACAATATGACAAATTGCTTCATGTAAATGAAGTATTGCTTTGATCTATCATGTTGCATTCAAGTTATCGTATCCCGGGGTCTGCCGTCTTCATCCAATCACATCGAGGTTGCCTCGGGGCAAGAACCCGGGCGGACTGGAAGAACTGAGAGGTTTATGAAAGAAGAGATAACTTTACCTGTATAAGATAAAAATATCTTCATGCAAACAATTTTAGGTGCCAATGGAACGATTGGTTCACAACTTTCGAAAGAACTCACAGCTTATACAGATAAGATTAGACTTGTAAGCAGGAACCCAAAAAAAACAAATGATACGGATGAACTGTTTCCTGCTGATCTTTCTGATGGACAGCAGGTGGAAAAAGCAATTGAAGGTTCAGAGGTGGTGTACCTGCTTGTTGGGTTTGATTATAAACTGAAAGTGTGGCAGGACAAATGGCCCAAACTAATGCGGGCAACGGTTGATGCATGCATCAGGTATCATGCAAAGCTGGTTTTCTTTGACAATGTTTATCTCTACGATAAAAATGCCATTCCACATATGACAGAAGATTCGCCGGTTAACCCGCCTTCCAAAAAAGGAAAGGTTCGTCAACAGATCGCTGAAATGATGATGCAGGAGATAAAGAATGGAAAGCTGAAAGGATTAATTGCACGTTCAGCAGATTTTTATGGACCACACAATGAAAAAAGCGTACTACAGGAAATGGCGTACAAAAACCTGAAAAAAGGAAAGAGCCCCATGTGGATGATCGATGCAGATAAAATTCATTCATTCACTTATACTCCTGATGCGGCAAAAGCTGTGGCCATTCTTGGAAATACAGCAGATGCATATAACCAGTCATGGCATTTGCCTACCAGCACGGAAAAATTGACAGCAAGGCAAATCATCGGACTGTTCAATAAAGAAATGGGTGTATCAAAAAAAGTAAATGTAATGTCTATGTGGATGTTAAAACTTTCAGGGATCTTTATTCCCATTTTACGTGAAATGCCGGAAATGATGTACCAGAATGACAGGGATTATTATTTCGATTCCTCTAAATTCAACCAGCGGTTCTCATTTACACCCACCAGTTATAAAGATGGGGTGAAACAAACTGTTGCAGCGGGATAACCGCAGACTTCTATCCTGGTTGTTATTTTTTTCCATTTTCTTAGTTTTTTTTGGTCCGCACGGGGTCTTCGCCAGAATGAATTTATAATAATTAAACTATTGCTGCGAGACCCCCGTGTTTGATCTGTTATTTCTTATCTCTGTTTATTTCTTTGCTCCTTCTATCCCGGGATCTGCCTTCATTTATATTGTAGTTGCTGACGGGCTGGACCCCGGGCGGACGCAGATTATTTTGAAGACCCCGAAGGAACTGAAGTTCATTTCGGCCACTGAATATGCTTTATTATTCGTAACTTATTTATTCAATCGACTTGGGGATGAATGAATTTGCGCAGGAAATTGTCGACTTTGATAACAAGGCTAAAAAAATATTCTTTTCGCTTTACGAAAAATTTGCAGAATCTGCCAAACAACTGGACCGGAAAAAAGATGATAATGTTTTTCAGCAACAACAAAGCAAGTATCTGAATACGTTAAAAAACCAGCTTGAAAATTTAGCCCAGGATTTACTGAATAAGAACAGTTCCTTAAAAAATATAAACCTCCTTAATAAAAAACTAAGGGACGAGATCAACATCTATTTGAATGAGTTCGAGCAAAAATCAAGATCGCTATAATTTTATTTAATAAGATCTACTTTAAGTCAATAATAAATCATAACAATTGTTGGCCCTGGTTTGCCCTAAGGTCAATCGAATTAATTGCCTGCTCCTTCGGAGCAGATGCTTAGCTACAAACTAGGCATAACGACTCAAGATTTTTTTTATATTCTTTATTGAGTGGAAGAATTGGAACACTACAGACAACTGCGGTCTCACCCTCTAAGCATAACGACTCAAGTTTTTTTTATATTATTTATTGAGTTGAAGAAATGGAACACTACCGATAATGAGAGGGTTGCTTTGATCTATCATGTTGCATTCAAGTTATCGTATCCCGGGGTCTGCCCTCTTCATCCAATCACATTGAGGTTGCCTCGGGGCAAGACCCCGGGCGGACGGAACGATTCAAGATTTTTTTTACATTCTTAATTGAGTTGAAGAAATGGAACGCTACCAACAACGACGGTCTGCCCTCTTCATTCAATCACATTGAGGTTGCCTCGGGGCAAGACCCCGGGCGGACGGAACAACATTCTTTGAAACGCTTTCAATTGGGAAATGCAATAATGTTTTTTACCGGGATGCCATCTCTTATTATCTGAACATCCAACACACCAGAAATGGCTTTTAGTTGATCTATTAAAAACATGGCTTTATCATACGGTAGTTCGGCGTACCTGGTTTTAATAATGAGTACCGTCCCGTAATTCTGTTTTTCAAAGTCATTGTAGCGAACTAGTTTGAGAGTCTGAATAACTGATGTTTCTGTCTGTTGAGAGCTTCTGTATTCTACCTGTAGTAGAAGATTTTTACTTAAATCAACAGGCCTGGGATCGGGCATCAAATAAGGACTGCAATTGCAAAGCAATACTGTTAGCGTGATTATTAAATATTTCATGGCTTTTGTTTTAATCGACTATCTAAACTATTTCAACGGGTAAGAAACCAATATTCCATCTCATGCACCTCTTCTTTTGATAAAATCTTCAAAATGGATTTTAATTAAAGTAATCGTTTCCCTAAAAAAGTTGCATAAAGAGAAAAAATTTGGAAGAACGGTAAATTTAAAATCCCAGATTCCAGTTGCAGTTGTTTCCAGGCGAGACCCCGGGCGGACGGAAGTCAATAATAAATCATAACAATTGTTGGCCTTGGTTTGACCTAAGGTCAATCGAATTAATTGCCTGCTCCTTCGGAGCAGATGCTTAGTTACAAACTAAGCATAACGATTTCATTATTTTTTAAATATTCTTTATTGGTTTGAAGAAAGAAGGAACACTACCGACAACGGAGACTGAACTATGCCTTTCTGAAAATTAGTCTCATACCGCCGCTGCCATCTGAGAATTTTTCTTTAGCGTACTCAAGTGTGCTATCTGTTATATGTATTATCTTAAATTTTTGAATTCCTGAGGAATCTATGAATTTCTCAAACTTAACTTCCAAAAAGCTATCTTCCTTTTCTTTATACATTTTATATTTTCCTGTCAGTGTAATTATATCTCCAAAATTGACGTCTACAACACTCGTAAACCTTGTCATAAATAAACTATCGTTTTTAAACTCCCATATTTGATCCTTATTATAAATGCAACCTTTAGTTCGATCCAAACCGGAGCAAAGCAAACCATCCGAATTGAAAGCTTGTGAAAGCTTCCAATAACCAATTAAATTGTTCTCAGTTTTCGCTTGATCCCCACAAGAATTTAAAACAATGATTAAATAAATCATTATAATAATTCGTTTAGTCATAAAAAGAAATTTAGATGTTATTCGATTTCGGTCAAAGAGTAAGTCAGCTTCGAGAATTAAATATATTCCTTTTTTATACTTTTTCAATCTATTTGTTTTAGCATCTCTGTAGAGCTGATGCCTAGTCACAGACTAACCAGAACGATCCTATATTTTTTTATTATTCTTTATTGGTTTGAAGAAAAGAGGAACACTACTGACAACGGCGTCTGTCCTCTTCATTCAATCACATTGAGGTTGCCTCGGGGCAAGACCCCGAGCGGACGGAAAAGCATAAATTATTAAAGACTATAAAGATTTCTTTTTATCGTCATCGTCAGATTCTTTCTTCTGAGCAAAAAAGCCAATTTCGGAATAAGCTGACTCATATTTTCTTTCTATTTCCCTTAGCTTTTTTGCAGCTACATCGGACCAACATTTCGAATTAAAAGATCATCATTCAGTTCTTCCAAGTCTATTCGCAACATCGCTCCCCAAACCGCCCTTTTTTTAAAGTCAAAAGTTTTATCAATTAATATTACTAACCCGGGCACTCCTGCAATTATTGCAAATATTATTTTATATTTTTCTTCGACACCGGATGCGACAACAATGGTAGAGGTAAAACTTGCAAGAATTGAAATCCAAAGAAATATATGCGCCAATCTAAAATCCATTGATTCAAATCGTCTCGTGTGTTTAATTTTTTTTGAAACTTCATTTTGCAAGTCGTGATTCTGGGTAGTGTTATTTTCAGACATAAGATATATGTTATTGTTGAGTGTTTTTTCTCTCAGTTTAATATGTGACCAAAATATTAAATATCACCAAAAAAGGTAGTTAAAAATTTAAGGTCCGATATTACTTGTGCTAACTAACCAGGAGAATAATTTAATAGGGACAAGATGGAAAGATGGTGCTATACTACCCTAAGATAAAGTTTTTTAAGACCTAAAAAAAGAAAAGTCAGAACTATTCATTTGGAAAAATACCATTTATATGGTATTACTATTTCTATAAACCCCTCAAATTATTTTGCCTGCTCCTTCGCAGCCGATGCTTAAAGGAATTAAACAATATGACAAATTGCTTCATGTAAATGAAGTGTTGCTTTGATCTATCATGTTGCATTCAAGTTATCGTATCCCGGGGTCTGCCCTCTTCATTCAATCACATTGAAGTTGCCTCGGGCAAGACCCCGGACGGACGGAACTGTATTCTTATTATTCGCTTTTTAAATGATACTCCTTTTTGATCAGTTCAATTAGCCTGGCTGCCAGTTCAATCTGGTTATGAAGATTAGTTGAATGTTCACCTCTGGCAATCTGCCTGCTGATAGCAATAAGATTGGTGAATTCTTTCCATTTCTTTGGATCGTTATCTATGATTTCGACACTTGCTTGTACCGGGAACTGGCTGCTGTCGGCATAGGCAATAGGAAGCTTGTATAATTTAAACAATAGCGTTCTCCCCATTTCTCTCACAGAAAGATATCTTTCAAGACTGCCATGTGAATTTTCGATCTGCTTCCAGTAACGGACAATGGTGTCAGCTACTTTTTTATT
>Ga0105249_10003714_pt1 | contig 13165 bp, 14 predicted proteins | sample KBSS44metaG_FD_81522 | JGI IMG/M metagenome (GOLD analysis project Ga0105249, IMG submission 81522) | Switchgrass rhizosphere microbial communities from Kellogg Biological Station, Michigan, USA - KBS S4-4 metaG | ecosystem: Host-associated > Plants > Roots > Rhizosphere > Soil | place... | reverse complement strand
TGCGTCCAGCGACGACGTGAACATGCCGCCGACACTCAGCTCGTCGATGATGAACCGCGCAGTCTGCTGGGTGATCCTGCGCGCCAACGGGTTACCGCTGCGACGGGCCCAGTGCGCATACACCCGAAGCAGCAGCGCATTGTCGTAGAGCATCTTCTCGAAATGCGGCACCACCCATGATGCGTCGACGCTGTACCGGGCGAAACCACCTGCCAGCTGGTCGTAGATGCCGCCGCGCGCCATCGCAGTGCAGGTCCGCTCGACCGTCTCCAACGGCAAGATGTCACCGGTGCGTTCGTGATTGCGCAGCAGGGCTTCCAGAAGCGCAGACGGCGGAAACTTCGGCGCGCCACCGAATCCCCCGCGCTCGACGTCTTCGTCACGCAGTGCCGCAGCCACGGCGTGGTCGCACAGCGCCGGCTGCACCGGCGGCCCGCCGCCCGGCAAGCCCTGGGCCATCGACCGCAGCTCACCCGCGATGCGGTCGGACGCCTCCTCCACCTCGCCGCGCCGGGTGCGCCATGTATCGCTTACCGCGGCGAGCAACTGTAGAAAATTCGGCTTCGGGTAATACGTCCCGCAGAAGAACGGCCTGCCGTCCGGCGTCAGAAAGCACGTCATCGGCCAGCCGCCCTGCCCGGTCAGCGCGACCGTCGCATTCATGTACACCGCGTCGAGGTCGGGCCGCTCCTCGCGGTCGACCTTGATGTTGACGAAACCGTCGTTCATCACCGCGGCGACCTGGTCGTCCTCGAACGACTCGTGTGCCATCACGTGGCACCAGTGGCAGGCCGCGTAGCCGACCGAGAGAAGAATCGGCACGTCGCGCGCCGCCGCCTCGGCCAGCGCCTCGGGCGTCCATTGCTGCCAGTGCACCGGGTTGTCGGCGTGCTGGCGCAGATAGGGGCTGGTCGCCTCCGAAAGGGTGTTACCCGCCGGGCTCACTCTTGTGGTCCTCGTCGAGCGACTGGTCCGGCTCGGAATCAAAGGACTTGGGCAGCTTGCGCAGGTGCCGGTTCATCGACCACACCAGCGCGAAGGTGCCGATGAGCAGCAAGACGACGATGACGAGCCCGAACGGGCTGGCCTTGCCGAAGTCCGGGCCGGTGTTGCCGGGCGCGTCGTCGGCCAGCAAGCCGATCGCGAGCATCAGCGTGTCGTTCACAGGTCGATCCCTGTGAAGAGGTCGGTCTCCGGCAGGGTCACGGGCACCCGTGAGCGCGCCAGCTCGTATTCCTCAGTGGGCCATAGCCGTTGCTGCCACTCGATCGGCGCGCGGAAGAAGTCGCCGGTGGGGTCGATCTGGGTGGCGTGGGCACGCAGGGCGTCGTCGCGCTGAGCGAAATACTTGGCGCATTCCACGCGTGTTGTCACCCGGTTGGCGAATACGTCATGCGCGGGATCCCAATGCTCGAGCCATTTTTCGAAGGGGCCCTTCTGACCGTGCTTGGCGAACTCGTCCTGCAGCAGCTGCATCCGCTTCCGCAGAAAACCGTGGTTGTAGTACAGCTTGAGCACATTCCATGGCTCGCCGGCATCGGGGTAGCGCAGGAAGTCAGCTGCGGCCTCGTAGGCGGCCACCGAAACCTGGTGGGTGCGAATGTGATCGGGATGCGGATAGCCGCCGTTCTCGTCGTACGTCGTCATCACGTGCGGCTTGAACTTGCGGATCACGCGCACCAGTTCCTCGACGGGCTCCTCGAGCGGCACGACGCCGAGGCAGCCGTCGGGTAGCGGCGGCGGTGGGTCGCCTTCGGGCAGGCCGGAGTCGATGAAGCCCAACCAGTGGTGCTCGACACCGAGGATCTCAGCGGCCTTGGCCATCTCGTCGCGGCGGATCTCGGCCATCCGGCCGTGTACCTCCGGCAGGTCCATCGCGGGATTGAGGATGTCGCCGCGCTCGCCGCCGGTGAGCGTCACCACCATCACGCGCACGCCCTCGTCGGCATACCGCGCCATCGTCGCGGCACCCTTACTGGACTCGTCGTCCGGGTGGGCGTGCACCGCCATCAACCGCAGCTCGCTCAACCTGTTCTCTCTCACCTGTGCAGACATTCCGAGACGGTTCAACCATCACCGGTGCCCCTATAGTTCCAGCACTAGTACATCTATCCGACCGATGGGTTTGCAAAACGAGATGATCGAGCGTCCCACCGCCCGCTACGGACGGCAGCGGCTGTCGCGCAGCAACCGCCGCTGGATCGCCGTCGGCCTGGGGGTGCTGGTGCTCGGGATCGGGATTGCGATCGCCGTGATCGCTTCGCAGCGCCTCGGCACCGGCGACGTCAAGGGCGAGATGGGTGGCTATCAGCTGGTCGACGACCAAACGGTGCAGGTGACGGTCACCGTGACCCGGGACGACCCGTCCCGGCCGGTGGTGTGCATCGTGCGGGCCCGGTCGATCGACGGCAGCGAAACCGGCCGCCGGGAAGTGCTGGTCAGTCCATCGACGCAGAAGACCGTTCAGGTGACGACAATCGTCAAGACCAGCAAACCGCCGGTGGTCGGCGACGTCTACGGCTGCGGCACCGACGTGCCGTCATACCTGGTGGCCTCCTAGAACACTGGGCGAACCGGTGCAACAAACGGCGAGCAGCCGAAATGTGAAAATCCGCTGTCCCGACGGTGCTAGAATGGTCCGATACACGGTTCCAGCTGGAGCCGTGTATTGCTGCTTTTAGTGCGCGGATTAGGCGTTGATGATCGCGGCAATACACGCACAGAGCTCCCGGCGCCGTAGACACGAGACTTCTTACGCGAGCAAGCGCGAGAGCAAAGACGACAGGAGCGCGAAGACATGACCGACACCCAGGTCACCTGGCTGACCCAGGAGGCGTACGACCGGCTGAAAGCGGAGCTCGACCAGCTGATCGCGAACCGACCGATCATCGCAGCCGAAATCAACGACCGCCGCGAAGAGGGCGACCTGCGCGAGAACGGCGGCTATCACGCTGCCCGTGAGGAGCAGGGCCAGCAGGAGGCCCGCATCCGCCAGCTGCAGGAGTTGCTGAACAACGCCAAAGTGGGCGAGGCCCCCAAGCAGTCCGGCGTGGCGCTGCCCGGCTCGGTGGTCAAGGTCTACTACGACGACGACAAGAACGACACCGAGACGTTCCTGATCGCCACCCGCCAGGAGGGCGTCTCGGACGGCAAGCTCGAGGTGTACTCTCCGAACTCGCCGCTGGGCGGCGCCCTGATCGACGCAAAGGTCGGCGAGACCCGCAGCTATCAGGTGCCCAACGGCAACACCGTCAAGGTCACGCTGGTCAGCGCGGAGCCGTACCACTCCTAATCGCAGCTGCGCCGCGGGTCCCTAAGTCGCGACCTCGTCAGGGTGCGGTTTACAGTCCGCCTATGGCGCAGATCGCCGAGGACCTCTTTCTGCTGTTGCTGGACAATGCGTCCGCGCAGCCCGGTCTTGACCGCGGTCGCCGCGAGCGGGTGCTCACCGGCGCGGTGCTGCTCGATCTCGCCCACGCCTGCCGAATCCGGCCTGCGATGCCCGGCGAGCCGATTGAGACCGGCCGGCTGGTGGCGTTGTCGGCGCCCGGCCCAATGGATCCGGTCGCCGCGCCCGCGTTCGAGTTGTTGCAGCGACGGCCGCTACGTCCCGCGACCGCGGTCAAGCGGCTGTCCAAGCACACCGAGGAGAACCTCGCCAATTACCTGGAGTACACAGGCCAGATCCGCCGTGTTCGGTTGAACTCCAAGCGGTTTGGCCATGCCTATGCGTGGCCGTTGATCAACAGGGACCGGGTGGCGCACGCACGCGCTGCGCTGCTGGCCGCGTTGTTCGACCGCAGACCCCCAGCCCCGCCGACAGCAGCGATCATTTCGCTGCTGCACGCCGTCGACGGTCTCGGGGCCCTTCTGAGCCTCAATGACCGCGGCTGGCGATGGGTGCACGCGCGGGCCGGCGAAATCGCCATGGGCAGTTGGGTTGACGAGTATCCCACCGCGCTGCCAGAGGTGAATCTGGCGATCACCGCGTCGGCGGTGCGAGGCGCACTAGCTTCTTAGGGCCTGCTCCAGATCCGCGAGCAGGTCGGCGGGATCCTCGATGCCGACCGATAGCCGCACCAGGTCGTCGGGTACCTCTAGTTGCGAGCCTGCCGTCGAGGCGTGCGTCATCGCACCCGGATATTCGATCAGTGACTCCACCCCGCCCAGTGACTCGGCAAGAATGAAAATCTCTGTCCGAGAGCAGAAGTCGTGTGCTGCCTGCGGTCCGCCACGCATCCGCACCGACACCATGCCGCCGAACGCGCTCATCTGCCGCTTGGCGACTTCGTGGCCGGGATGGCTGGGCAGCCCCGGATAAAGCACGGTTTCGACGGCGGGGTGGTTGTCGAGGAATTCGGCCACCGTTGCGGCATTCTCGCTGTGCCGCTGCATCCGCAGCACCAGCGTCTTGAGCCCGCGCATCGTGAGGTAAGCGTCGAACGGGCCGGGCACCGCGCCTGCGCCGTTCTGCAGGAAGGCGAATGCGGTGTCGAGTTCTTCGTCGTTGGTCAGCAGCGCGCCGCCGACGACGTCGGAGTGTCCGCCGATGTACTTGGTCGTCGAATGCAGCACGATGTCGGCGCCGAGGGTGAGCGGCTGCTGCAGCGCTGGTGAGGCAAAGGTGTTGTCCACCAACACCTTTATGTTCGACGGTGCCGCCAGTTGCGCAATCGCGGCGATGTCGGCGATCGAGAGCAGCGGGTTGGTCGGCGTCTCCAGCCAGATCAGCCGCGTCTTCGGCGTGACCGCCGCGCGGACGGCGTCGAGGTCGGACAGCGCCACCGCGGTGTAGTCGATCCCCCACTGCGTGAACACCTTGTCGATCAGCCGGAAGGTGCCGCCATAGGCGTCGTCGGGCATCACGATGTGATCGCCAGGACGCAGCACCGCGCGCAGCACACAATCGGTGGCGGCCATGCCCGAGGAAAACGCGCGCCCGAAGGCGGCCTCCTCCACCGCGGCCAGCGACGCCTCGAGCGCAGCGCGCGTCGGGTTGCCGGTGCGGGCGTACTCGAATCCGCCGCGCAGCCCGCCGACACCGTCCTGGGCGAACGTCGAACTCGCGTAGATCGGTGCGTTCACGGCGCCGGTGCCCGGGTCGGGCCGAAATCCCGCGTGGATGGCCTTGGTGGCCAAGCCCTGAAAACTGTGTTGTTCGGTCATCACCGATCAGCCTAACGACGAGCGAGCGGGCGATACCGTTGGCCGATGGAACAGTTCCAGCGGGGGGAACTCGTATTCGACGTCATCGACGAAGGCCCGGCGGACGGGCCTGTGGTCATTTTGTTGCATGGCTTCCCGGAACAAAACACGATGTGGCAGGTCATCACGCCCCGGCTGACCGCGCAGGGATACCGGTGCCTGGCGCCCCTGCAACGCGGCTACTCCCCCGGCGCGAGGCCGACGCGACGCCGCGATTACCTCGCTGACGAACTTGCGGAGGACATTCGGACGCTGATCGATGCGAGTGGTGCGCAGCGGGTGCACCTGGTGGGTCACGACTGGGGCGCAACAATCGTTTGGCGCGTCGCTCAACTATTTCCCGACCGGCTGCACACCGCCACAGCGATGTCGGTGCCGCATCCTGGCGCGTTCTTCAAGGCCATGTTGACGAGCCGGCAGTTGTTGGCCTCGTGGTACATCCTCTTCTTCCAGCTGCCGCGAATACCGGAGTGGTACCTGCTGCGCGGGCGCGGGACGTTCACGCTGGACGGTTTTGTGAAGTCGCGCGCAGAGCACGCACCTGCGCTGGTAGAAGCCGAGGCGGAGGCGATGAAAGCGCCGGGCGCGCTGACAGCCGCACTGAACTGGTATCGCGCGGTCCCGCTGAGCAACTCACGGGACGCGGGCAGGAAAGTCAAAGTGCCCACGCAGCTGATCTGGAGTGATGGCGATATCGCGCTAAGAGAGAAGGGCGCCCGACTCACCGGCGACTATGTGGTCGGCGACTATCGACTCGAGGTCCTCAAGGGCGTCTCGCACTGGATCCTGGACGAGGAACCCGAGAAGGCGGCCGAGCTTCTGCTGGACTGGTTCGCGTCGCACGCGGCCGCATCGGAGACCTAGCCGGCCTGTCCCAGCGGTCCGCACCGAACGTCGAACCGTTGCCGCACGGTGTCGAGTGTGTGCTGCAGATGCTCGCGCTCACGACGATGGGCGCGCATGAACTGAACCGTGTCCAGCATGCGGCGTGGGAGCGGATACCAACGGTTGATGTCCACGCCGCACTCGGTGAAAACCTTGTTCGGGATTTGACCGGTGATCAAACTCAGGTTGTAAAGGGCGAGTGTGAACAGCGCGAACGGGAAGGCCGCATTGCATTTGTTGCGCAGCTCCATCGCGTCGAGCTCATACAGCGGAATGTCTCTGATGTTGCCCAGCATCAGCAAGTGGGTCATGAAATAGCCCATCACCGAGGTCAATTGGAGTGTGATCGACCGCGGGTTGATGGAAAGCACCGCTCCGCTTGGGGATACGAAAGGCTCGTACGGCCGGTCGTTGTATTTGAAGTATCCCGTGCAGTTCACCACCCAGCTGCCCGGCTGAATGGCCTTGGTCGAACCGCTTCTGAGCACGAGATCTGTCTCGCCGTTGCGGTCGACGACGTCCACCAGGTGATCCATGATCACGTCGTTCAAACCGTTTTGGATGGTCGTGTTCTCCGCTTCAGAAAGCAGTCCCACCAAGAAGTTACCGGTCTGCGGAGTCAACCAGGTGCCGTACGAATCGCGGAACCAATCCTTGACCTCGGTCTCGTTGGTGCCGTCGTAACGACGCGCTAACTCCAGCGCGAAACTGGTGAAGGACTTGCCGCGCCACCATCGCCCAGCACCAGTCGGCAGGACGCGGTCGCGGTTCAGGAAGTACGTTCCTGAGCCCGCCACCAGATTCACCTCGCGGCCGGGATATTCGGTGATGAGAGCATGCGCGGTGTCCATCGCCGTCTTGCCGCCGCCGATGATCCACACCGGGGCGTCGCTGGCACGCATCTCGTCGCATCGCATGTCGCAATAGTCGGGAGAGACCGACGTGACGCGCCCGCTGGAGAGTTCGAGAGGTTGATTCGGCTGTGATTGGAAGCCGTACGCCTTGATCAGTCGTTTCGTCTCGACCACCATGCGTCGGCCATCCGGAGAGCTGCACACGATTCGCACGATTCCGTCGGTCTCGTCGTCGGACTCGACTTCCCAACCGAAGAATTCCTCGACCTGGACACGTTGTTTGATCACGTCGAGGCAGTAGGCGAAATGGTCGAGCACTTCGTTTTTCGTTGCCAAGTACGAGCGGTCCCGGCCCAGAGTCCATTTGATGTTTCCCGCGGTGAACATCGGATGTGGCTGGTGTAGGCGCACATATGGATAGGCGTCGACCCACATGCCGCCCACGCGCTTACGGCGGTCGATCAGGATGACCTTCTGATCGCGCGTCAGGTATCGGCTGGCGACGAAGAGCGCGTTGAGCCCTGAGATGCCGGCTCCCACGACGCAGACGTCGCATTTGTGCACGGACGGTTGGTGTGTGGACATCGATCCTCCCCTCGATAGTTGCATTGTTCGCCGCCGACGGGAGGGGCAGTAGCGTAATCGGATACCTGAACTGCCGGGTCGTGTCGACGGCAACGACGCCATGTGCGAATCTGCTGGCTACCTGGGTGTAGACATGGACCATGCCTACCCGGATCGAAGACCTGCTCGACCTCGACACACTGCTGACGCCCGAAGACATCGAGCTGCGGCAGACGGTGCGAAGGTTCGGCGAACAACGGCTGCGCCCACACATCGCCGACTGGTTCGAGGCCGGCGAGGTGCCGGTCCGCGAACTGGCCGCCGACCTTGGCAAGCTCGGGGTGCTGGGCATGCACCTGCAGGGCTACGGCTGCGGCGGCTCGACCGCGACGGCCTACGGGCTGGTCTGCCAGGAGCTCGAAGCCGTCGACTCCGGGCTGCGCAGCCTGGTCTCGGTGCAGGGGTCGCTGGCGATGTTCGCGATCTACCGCTGGGGCAGCGAAGAGCAGCGCAAGCAGTGGCTGCCCGCGATGGCCACCGGCGACGTCATCGGCTGCTTCGGACTGACCGAGCCGGACTTCGGCTCCAACCCCGGCGGCATGCGCACCACCGCACGCCGCGACGGATCCGACTGGATCCTCAACGGTTCGAAGATGTGGATCACCAACGGGTCGGTGGCCGACATCGCGATCGTGTGGGCCCGCTCCGCCGAGGGCATCGTCGGCTTCGTCGTGCCCGCGGGCACTCCCGGCTTTTCGGCGCGGGACATGACGCACAAGCTGTCGTTGCGCGCATCGGTGACCTCAGAACTGCATCTCGATGACGTGCGACTGCCCGCCGACGCCCAATTGCCCGACGCGTCGGGCCTTTCGGGTCCGCTGGCCTGCTTGTCGGAGGCGCGCTTCGGCATCGTGTTCGGCAGCGTCGGTGCCGCACGCGACTGCCTGGAGACCGCATTGGACTACGTCGGCACCCGCGAAGTGTTCGAGAAGCCGCTTGCGGGATATCAACTGACACAGGCCAAGATCGCCGACATGGCGGTCGAACTCGGCAAGGCACAATTGCTTGCGCTGCATCTTGGCCGGCTCAAGGACGACGGCCGCATCCGGCCCGAGCAAGTGAGCGTCGGCAAGCTCAACAACGTGCGCGAGGCCATCAAAATTGCGCGGCAATGCCGAACGCTGTTGGGCGCCAACGGAATCACGCTGGAATATCCGGTGATCCGGCACGCGAACAACCTTGAGTCCGTGCTGACCTATGAGGGCACGTCCGAGGTACACCAGTTGGTCATCGGAGAGGCGCTGACGGGCGTCAGCGCCTTCCGGTGACCTTAGTTACTGCTGTGGCGGTGGACCGTACTGCTGCGGTGGTGGTGGACCGCCGTACTGCTGCGGCGGCCCTCCTGGCGGCAGCGGTTGCGGGTTCAGCGGCGCGACCTGTCCCCCGGTGAGGCGCCGATAGGCGTACACCACGTACAGCACGGACACCGGCGCGGAGACGAGCACCCCGATGCCGCACGCAATGAGACCAACAACCGCGATCACCGCGGCCAGCAGCCAGGTCAGAAGCACCTGAACGAAATTCGCCTTGGCGATGTCGATGCTCGCCTTGATGCCCTCTATCGGCGGCAAGCTGCGTTCGATGATGGCGACGGTGGTGAACAGCGTGAAGATCGCGACCGCGATGCCCAAAATGAAGCAGAGCGAACCGATTACGGACGCGATGCCGATGAGCACCGTCGCGATGATGACGCTGCCGACCATTCGGGGCTTGAAGAACGACCCGATCGACACCGGCTGCCCGTTGGCGATGTCCAGCACGCCGCCGTAATACGCGGACTCCATCGCCGCGACCGCGACCAACAACACGATCCCGCCGAGCACCAACACCGCGATGCTGGCAAAACCGAGCGACGTGCTCGCCGAGTACTCGAAGCCGCTGCCGTACGAGTCATAGGTGGTGACGGGACTGGGAGCCAACGCGAACGCGATGCCGTAGACGATGCCGTAGAGCACACCAACGATCAACGCGTATACCAGCGTCGCGACGACGAGCGCGGCGGCATTCTCTCGGAACTTGCCCCACGCCCACGAGAAGGCCTCGCCGACGCTGATTTCTGGTGCCGCGGGCGGATATCCACCGGCCTGCGGATAGCCACCGGGTGGTGGATAACCAGCTCCCGAGGGCGGCGGGTAGCCACCTTGTGGGGGCTGTGCATAGCCGCCTTGTTGCGGGGGCGGCGGTGGCGGATAGCTACCCGGCGGTGTTGGCGGTGGATAGCCGCCGCCCGGCGGCGGGGGTGGTGGGTAGCCGCCGCCAGGAGGCGGAGGCGGCGGGTAACCACCGGGTGGCGGTGGCGGATAGTTCCCCGGCGGTGGGGGCGGTTGATCGGACATTGGCCCTTCCTGGTTACTGCTGCGGGGGCAGCGGTTGCGGATTGAGTGTCGACTGCTCTATCGGCACACAGACGGTCGACATGATCTTGTCAGCGATGGTTTGCCGCTTGGCATCCCACAACGGGAACAGAAAGCCGATATAGCAGATGATCGCGTCGACGACGTGGGCGATCTGACGGATGATCGACGAGCCGAAACCGATTGGCTGGCCGGTCTTCTCGCTGATCACCTGGAATTTCATCATCGACTTGCCGATGCTCTGGCCGGTGGTGCCCTGCCGGTAGCCCCAGTTCCAGATCCAGTAGGCCAGCGCGACGAGATACGCCAGGATGTAGACGATCATGCCGAAGGCCGTCATCGACGAGGTGCAGTAGACGCCGTAATCGTATTGGCCACTGCCGCTGCTGCACTGATTGTCGGCCGTGCCGAAGGCGATACCGGCACCGATACCCATCACCACCGCCGCAGGCACGATGTCGATGACGTATCCGACTACGCGGGTAAACCACGGCGTGTAAGCCTCTTTCGGCAACGCGGCGGCCGGCGGTGGTAAGGGTGGCTGAGTCACTGAATCTCCGGCGGTCGCCTAGATCGGCACCGCGACTGTGCTGAAGATCTTGTCGACCAACGTCTGCCGCTTCTGATCCCACAGCGGGAACAGCACTGCGACAAGCCAGAGGATGCCGCAGATACCGGCGGCCACCAGGTAGACAAGCTCGCGCACGAAGGACATCCCGAAACCGATTGGCTGTCCAGTCTTTTCGCTGACGATCTTGAACTTCATGATGCCCTTGCCGATGCTCGAGCCCGTAGTGCCCTGGCGGTAGCCGAAATTCCAGACCCAGTAGGCGAAAGCAATGATACCGGTGACGATGAGCGCCGCCTGGCCGAGCGTTGACGCACCGGTCGCACAGAACTCACCGAGGTCGTACTCGGACGTGTCGGTGACACACGCCGTCTCCTGCGTTCCGAGCAACACGCCCCAGCCGATCGCTTCCAGGATGATGACCGGAATCGCGTCGATGAGGTAGGCCAACACCCGGGTGAGCCATGGCGTGTACGCCTCTTGAGGCAGCGCCGGGCCGCCGCTAGTGGCAGGTGGGTAGCCCGTCGCGGCCTGCGGCGGTTGGTAACCACCACCGGCCGGCCGTGGCGGAGCCTGCGGCGGGAAACCACCACCCTGCGGGGGCGGAGGAGGCGGATAGCCACCGGGTGGAGGCGGCGGAGGCGGATAGTTACCAGGGGGTGGTGGCGGTTGAGCGGTCATGGACGCCTTCCAGTGTGAAATTAGCTGGCAACGAGCGTGCTTACATTAACCTGAGAGGTCCCTAATAGCAGGGCTTTCCACCCGGAAGTCGATCATGAGAGCCCGCACACGGGCATATCACTAGCGGCGGATATTGCCGTTGGAGAGAAAGCCCAGCAGGTCGTGGCGGGTCAGCACACCGACGGGCTTGCCTTCCTCAACGACCATCACCGCGTCGCATTCGCGCAGTGTCTTGGCGGCATTGCTGACCAGTTCGCCCGCGCCGATCAAGGGCAGCGGCGGGCTCATGTGGACCGAAACCGCGTCGGCGAGCTTGGCCCGGCCCTCGAACACCGCGGACAGCAGTTCCCGCTCCGACACGCTGCCTGCGACCTCACCGGCCATCACCGGCGGCTCGGCTCCGACGACCGGCATCTGCGAAACGCCGTACTCGCGCAGGATGCCGATGGCGTCGCGCACCGTTTCCGACGGATGCGTGTGCACCAGGTCGGGCAGCGCGCCCGATTTGCCCCGCAGCACGTCGCCGACCGTCGACTCCTCGACCGAACCGTCCAGCCGAGTGCGCAGGAAGCCGTAGGACGACATCCAGCCGTCGTTGAAAACCTTTGAGAGATAGCCTCTTCCGCCATCGGGCAGCAGCACGACGACTAGCGCGTCAGGCCCGGCCTTCTCGGCAACCTTGGCCGCGGCGACGACGGCCATGCCGCACGAGCCGCCCACCAATAGCGCTTCTTCGCGCGCCAGGCGCCGCGTCATCTCGAACGAGTCGGCATCGGACACCGCGATGATCTCGTCGGGCACCGTCGGGTCGTATGCCGACGGCCAGAAGTCCTCACCGACGCCCTCGACCAAGTAGGGCCGCCCGGTGCCACCGGAGTACACGGATCCCTCGGGGTCGACGCCGACGACCTTGACCTTGCCGCCGGAGACTTCCTTGAGGTAGCGGCCCGCGCCGGTGATGGTGCCGCCGGTGCCGACACCCGCGACGAAGTGCGTGACCTTGCCGTCGGTGTCGGCCCAGATCTCGGGGCCCGTCGTCTCGTAGTGGCTGGCCGGCCCCATCGGGTTGGAGTACTGGTCGGGCTTCCACGCGCCGTCGATCTCTTCGACCAGCCGGTTGGAGACGCTGTAGTAGCTGTCCGGATGATCGGGCGGCACAGCCGTCGGACACACCACGACGTCGGCGCCGTACGCGCGCAACACATTCTGCTTGTCCTCGCTGACCTTGTCAGGGCAGACGAAGATGCATTTGTAGCCGCGCTGCTGGGCCACCAGAGCTAACCCGACGCCGGTGTTCCCGGAGGTCGGCTCGACGATGGTGCCGCCCGGCTTGAGTTCGCCGCTGGCCTCGGCGGCGTCGATCATCTTGACCGCGATGCGGTCCTTGGCGCTACCACCTGGGTTGAGGTATTCGATCTTCGCCGCGACGACGCCAGCGCCGTCGGGTACAACTGAGTTCAGCTGTACCAGAGGCGTATTGCCGATGAGCTCACTGACGTGCCTGGCGATGCGCATACGTCCATCGTCTCAGGCCCGAGATTCGACTACCAGGTGGCCTCTCGGATGTAGTCGCCGATCTGCTTCAGCGACCGGCTGGCCTCGGCCACCATGGGTGCGGCCAACTGGAACACATGCATCTGCCCCGGCCAGACCCGCACCTCGACGGGTACTCCGGCGGCGGCCAGCATGTGCGCGGCCTTGCGGGCGTCGCTGACCAGAACCTCGGATCCGGACACATGAATCAGCGTGCGTGGAAGTCCCGGCTCGATGTGGTCGAGTGGTTCGTAGACCTCTTCGGGCTTTCCGTTAACGATGTGTCGTTCGGCAGCTTCTTCGATGAGCTCGACGAGTGCGTGAAATGCCTTGGGCGGGAACATCACATCGGTGCGGATGTTCGGGTGGTTGGCACGGGTTTCGTTGTCGATATCGAACAGTGGCGACAAGGCCACTATCGCGGACGGCGTTTAGGCTGCAAGGGCTTCCCGCTGTAGTTT
>Ga0105249_10003712_pt1 | contig 13168 bp, 11 predicted proteins | sample KBSS44metaG_FD_81522 | JGI IMG/M metagenome (GOLD analysis project Ga0105249, IMG submission 81522) | Switchgrass rhizosphere microbial communities from Kellogg Biological Station, Michigan, USA - KBS S4-4 metaG | ecosystem: Host-associated > Plants > Roots > Rhizosphere > Soil | place... | reverse complement strand
TATTTCGCCGACACGCATGACACCGTCGGTCCCCTCGGCGCCAAGGCGCAAGGCGAGTGTGCGATCAATGCGGTCGCGCCCGCGATCGCCAACGCGATCACGAATGCGACCGGGGTGCGCTTCCCGGATCTCCCGTTCACGCCGGACCGGATCTTCGACAAGCTGAAGTAATTTTCAGAGCAAGGACTGAACTAGCTCGCCTTCTCCGCCGCGGACGTATTGCTCGGCCGCCCATCCAAAGGTTTGCCTTTGTCCCAGGCCTCCTTCTTGTAGGCATTGCCGTCCTTGGTGATCTTGGTCGTCCAGCCGGTGTTCCAGGTGATCACCGCGGCGCCGTTCTCTTCTTTCCAAGTGCCGCTCATGGGTTTGTCCTTGTGCTCGGCCGTCGCCTTGCCGTCTGCAGCGAGCACGATCTCGAAGGGATGACCTTTGGTGTCCTTGACCTTCCATCTGCCCTCAAACTCGCTGGCCGCGCTCGCAGCGCCGACGAGCCCCATGGCGAGAATTCCGGCAAGGGCGATCACCGCCATTCTTTTGAGAAACTGCATAGACCCCTCCTTCATCAAGCTTGAGGGAAACCGAGAGCTATTTCGGGGTGCAGGCGCCGAACAGGGCAAAGGATGATTTGCCGCTAGCGATGCCGCCGACGAGGTCGCCGGTCTCGAGCGTCAGCGTCGCATTCCAGGTCTCCTGGTCTTGCGTACCGTAGAGAAAGATCGCCTTGTCGGTGATGGTGATGCCCTCGATGTCTTCGGTCCGCGTCGGCCCGCCCATGCCGGACGAGGTCAATTGCTTCTTGTCGACATCGAGGATGATGAAATCGGAGAGGTTGACGGCGTCGATATTGGCCTCTTTGCAATCGCCGACGGCATGACACTCATAGACGGCTTGCAGCGCGCAAATATAAACGCTCGCCGCGGCATAAGATGCCGTCGGCGCGAGCGAGATGGCGAGAGTGATCGCCGCTAGTTCCGAGAAACGCATCGCCATCCTCCTTACATCGAGACTTGATAGCCGCGCGCCGTGAGGCAGGTCGCGCCCGCGGCGAGATAGGCGGCATAGAGTGCATTGAGCTGGGCTGCTTCATCGGTGCCGACAACGCCGCCGATCAAGCCGCCGCTTGGGCTTTGCGCCACCGTCATCCCGGGGCCCATGGGCGTCGGCACGATGAGGCCGGTGACCGTGCCGCCGGCCATGCCCGGGCGCACGATGATGGGTAATCCGGTCGGGCTATATCCCGTCTGCTGGACCGCCCAATCGGCGCAAGCGGCGCGATCGGCGTCCTGCTGCTGTGGGCTTTGGCCCTGCAAGGGATAGGCAAACAGCGCACGGGCAAACGCATCGGGCACGAGCCCAAGCACCACGACCAGCGCGGTCAGACCGCAAATAATGCGACCAACTCGTTTCATTGCTCCCCCCAACATTGACGCGAACAATCGGTCAGCCGGTAGGCGTGCCGGCTGAGGCAGGCAGTCTAGGTCTGGTTAGGGAGCCCGTCTAGGTTAAGAGGCTTGGGCTTGGGCAGCGTGCACCTTGGCGACGTTGCGCTTCAGGCGGCGGGCCTTCAGGGAGAGGTCCTCATCGCTGGCTTTCATCAGAAAGGCGTCGAGACCGCCGCGATGCTCGACCGAGCGCAGCGCATTGGCGCTGATGGTGAGGCGGACATGCTTCTTCAGCGCGTCGCTCTGCAAGGTCACATTGCAGAGATTGGGTAAGAAGCGGCGCTTGGTTCTGCGCTTGGCATGGCTCACATTGTTCCCGGAAAGCACCGCTTTCCCAGTCAACTCGCAACGACGTGCCATCGCTTCAATCCTTCTCCACTATCTGGCGGAAGCCGGCGCGGGGCGGGGTATCAAAGAAAAGCCCAAATGCCGCAACGGCGTGGCGAGATATACGGGGGAGAAAGCGGCAGGTCAAGGCGGCTTGCAACCGGTCGCCCAACCTCAGAATTGACGAAATCCACGAATAATCCCACAGTTCGCCACGATTGGGGCAAGCAGCCGTTTTTCGCTTTTGCCGGGGTCCCGGGAATGATGCAGGCAGCAAAACATGGCTTGAGGCTTGCCGCCGTCGGTGCGCTGACCTGCTTCTTGGCAGGCGCACCCGCCGATGCCGAGAACGGCATTACCACGGCTAGCCAGGTCGTCGCGGTTTATCGGGTCGATCTCGCCGGCTTCAATCTCGGCAATTTCACCGTGACGGCCAAGTTCCGCGGCGACGACTACGATTTGCGCGGCGTCGGCAATTTCTCGATCCTTCAAGGTATTATCTACGATTGGAAGGGCACTACGCTCGGCAAGGGCAAGATGACCAATGAAGGGCCGGAGCCCGCCATGTACGCGCTGAGCTACCAAGGCGGCGGCCAAGGCGAGCAGCTCCGCATGAATTTCGCCGCCGGCGGTGTCACGGATGTGGCTATCGTGCCGCGGCATCGCGCCAGCCCCCGCACCATTCCGGTCACCAAGGAGCAGCTGGAACGGGTGTTCGATCCGTTGAGTGGCGCCTTTCTCTATGCCCATTCCGACAATCCGAACGGTGATTTGAGGGTCTGCGACCAGACCGTGCCGGTGTTTGACGGCAGGCAGCGCTTCGACCTGGTGCTGACGCCGAAGCGCGCCGTGACAGTGAAGCGGGATCAAAACAGCGGCGGATATGCCGGACCGGCCGTGATCTGCCAGGTCCGATTCATCCCGATCGCAGGCTATCAGCCTGAGAATCCCGGGATTCAATTGATGTCGCAATCGGACGAGATCGAGGTCTGGCTGGTGCCGATGCGCGGTACGGCGATGTACGTGCCCTACCGCATCGTGCTCCCCACCCCGGTCGGTTATGGCTCCGCGCTGGCCACCTCGTTCCAGGTCAGGGGGCCGCAGCGCGCGAGCAACGATCCTGCGCCGCAGCCCTAGGCGCTGAAATCATCAGACGGCATCGTAACATTTCGCCGCAAGACGTTGTCGGCAAGGCCCGAATCGCTGCCAATCGTTAATGGCAAGGAGGCCAAACCCCAGATATTGTAGGGAACAGACGCCGAAGATTGACGATCCCCTGATTCGTGCCCGCTTCGTTCACTTTGCCTTCACGCGATCCGGGGACGAGAGATGAACGCCGACACAAGAGGTTGAATCTCGGAAGCGGCTGAAGCGCGAGAAGAACGAAATCCGAATAGGCTGATGTCAGCGATTCGGGCGGGATTCGTTCCGGGGCCGTTCCGGGCTTAAGGTCTCGCCCGGTAAGGGCCTGTTAATAAGGACTTCAAACGACATGGTCGGCCCGGTCAGCGCAAATCCAGCGAGGTCCGCGAGCACGCGGGGCGTGACCGCGGTGCTTGGCCCGACCAATACGGGCAAGACCCATCTCGCCATCGAGCGCATGCTTGCTCACGATGTCGGCGTCATCGGGCTGCCGCTCCGGCTGCTCGCGCGCGAGGTCTACGACAAGGTTGTGGCGCGCGTCGGCGCAGCTCAGGTCGCCTTGATCACCGGCGAGGAGAAGATCAAACCAGCATTGCCACGCTTCTATGTGTGCACCGTGGAGGCGATGCCGCTCGACCTCGAGCCGGACTTCGTCGCTATCGACGAGATCCAGCTCGCGGCAGATGGCGAGCGCGGCCACATCTTCACCGACCGGCTGTTCCATGCGCGAGGCCTGAACGAGACGCTGCTGCTCGGCGCGGCCACCATGCGCGACGTTATCCGCGAGGTGTTGCCCGGCGCCAATCTGGTGTCGCGGCCGCGCCTCTCCAATCTTACTTACGCCGGCGACAAGAAGATCACGCGACTGCCGCGGCGTTCGGCGATCGTCGCGTTCTCAGCCAGCGATGTTTACGCCATTGCCGAGCTGGTGAGGCGCCAGCGCGGCGGTGCTGCGGTCGTGCTCGGCGCGCTCAGCCCCAGAACCCGAAACGCGCAAGTCTCGCTCTATCAGAATGGCGATGTCGATTTCATCGTGGCGACAGACGCGATTGGGATGGGCCTCAATCTCGATCTCGATCATGTCGCCTTTGCCGGAGTGCGCAAATTCGACGGCCAAGCGCATCGCAATCTCAGCCCGGCCGAGCTCGGCCAGATCGCCGGGCGCGCCGGCCGCCACATGAACGACGGCACGTTCGGGGTAACCGGCCAGGCCAGCCCGTTTGAGCCGGATCTGGTCGACCGGCTGGAAAATCATAAATTCGATCAGATCGGCCCCTTGCAATGGCGGAACCGGAACCTCGATGTCGCCTCGCTCGACAGGCTGAAGGAAAGCTTGCGGGAGACGCCGGACAACCGCAGGCTGGTCCGCTCGCGCATGGTGGACGACGTCATTGCGCTCGAGAATGTCAGCCGCGACCCGTCCATTCGCGATATGGCGTCGGCGCCGGCGGCGGTGGCGCTGCTCTGGGAGATGTGCCAGATCCCCGACTATCGCAAGATCTCGGCGGTGAGCCACGCCGAGATGATTGCCACACTCTACAATTTCGTCATGAGCGATGCGGGTAAAATTCCTTCGGATTGGTTCGCGCGCCAGGTGGCGCTCGCCGACCGCACCGACGGCGATCTCGACACGCTGTCGAGCCGGCTGGCGCAAATCCGGACCTGGACCTTCGTGTCGCATCGTGGCCATTGGCTCGATGATCCGGAACATTGGCAGGAGCGGACCCGCGCCATCGAGGACACGCTGTCGGACGCGCTGCATGAAGGCTTGGCGAAGCGTTTCGTCGATCGGCGCACCAGCGCTCTGATGCGCCGCTTGCGCGATAAGGAGGAGATGGTCGCCGAGATCGGCGGCGACGGCGCCATCATGGTCGAGAATCACTATGTGGGCAGGCTAGACGGTTTTCACTTCACGCCGGACGCTTCGGGCGAGGGCATTCACGGCCGTGCGACGCGGCACGCGGCGGCCAAGGTGCTGTCGCGTGAACTGGCAATTCGGTCCGACGCTCTCGTCGCGGCGCCCGACGAGGCGATCACGCTTTCGCCGAATGGGCGGATCGTCTGGGCAGACTCTGAGATCGCGCGGCTCGAGCGCGGCGAGAATGCGCTGAAGCCTCGGCTCCAGCTCAATGCCGATGAGCATTTGGCGTTGCCAGAGCGTGAGCGCGTGATGAAGCGGCTCGATCTCTGGCTCGAGACACAGATTGCGACGAAATTGAAGCCGCTGGTCGATTTGAGCGATCCGGCAGGCCTCACCGGATTGGCCAGAGGCATTGCCTTCAGGCTGGTCGAGAATTTCGGCACGCTTCGCCGCGATGCCATTGCCGATGAGTTGAAGGCGCTCGAGCAACAAGAGCGCGCCAGCTTGCGCCAGCATGGGGTGCGCTTCGGCGCTTTCAATATCTATGTTCCCTCGCTGCTGAAGCCTGCCGCGGCGAACCTGCTGACCTTGCTGTGGGCGCTGCATTCGGGGCGCGAACACGGCATCTCGCTCGACGCGCTGCCGCCGCGGCCGCAGCAAGGGCTCACCTCGGTCGAAGCCGATCGTCGTGTGCCAGAGGCCTATTGGCGCGTGGCTGGATTTCATCTCGCAGACCAGCGGGCGGTGCGCATCGACATGCTGGAGCGGCTTGTCGATCTGATCCGGGTGCGAGGGGCCTATCGTCCAGGCTGCGAACAGCAAGCGCCGTCTGGGGCGACCGGAGACGGCGGCTTCCGCGTGGTGCCGGATCTGATGTCGGTGGTCGGCTGCTCGGGCGAGGATTTCGCCTCGATCCTCAAATCTTTCGGTTTCAAGCGCGAGCGGCGCAAGGTTCCGGCATACAGCGCAGCTTCTCAAGCCGAGGCGCAACCTGCGGCAGAGAGCTTTGAAGAGATTTGGCGTCCCAGCCGGCGGAAAGACCGAAGCGAGCACCCGGTCCGTCATCGCGGTAAGCCGCCGGCAGGCAAAGGCCCACGAGACCAACGGAAGCAGCCTCCGCGGCCGCCTGCTCCCGGGCAGAGCCCGGTCTCGACCGAACATTCGCCTTTTGCTGCGCTCGCCGACCTGAAGCGGAGCCTTGCGCGCCGTCCTGAGCGGGGATGATCGGTGGAAGCACAGCGGCTCGACAAATGGCTGTGGTGCGCGCGGCTGGTGAAGACCCGAACGCTCTCCGCAAAACTGATTGAAGCGGGCAGGGTCCGCGTCAATGGCAAGCGGGCTCTGAAGGCAGCGCGACCGGTGGCAAAGGACGACGTCATCACGGCAAGTCTTGGGCGGGTCGTGGTGGTGCGTGTGCGGGGCGCGGTCGAGCGCCGGGTGTCGGCGAGTGTAGCGCGGACGTTGTACGAGGATCTAACCCCACCGCCTCCGCCGCGAGACGAAAAGCCTGTCAGTCGCGGTGCGCGGCCAACCAAACGCGATCGCCGCCGGATCGACGCTTTCATCTCTCAGGGTGACTGAAGTCTTGAGCCTAGCTAGAACGAGATCCATTTGGGTTGAATCACGATTTCGCTCTAGGTCTTGGTCTTTGACGCATGATTTCGTGCGAAAAGTCTGCAACTTTTCCGGATCATGCTCTAAGCTGCGCTGGATTTGTTTTTCGCAGGCTCGTCGATTTTGGTGGTGCCTCGGCGCAACAGCTCGGTCATCTGGGCTACCGGCACCGGCCTGCTGAAGTAGAAGCCTTGGGCTTGACGGCAACCGGCGGCCATGAGGAAGCGCATTTGTGCTTCGGTCTCGACGCCCTCGGCGATGACCTCGATGCCGAGTTCGTTGGCAAGACGAATGGCGGCGCGAACGACGGCGGCCTTGCGATAGTCCACCGCCACGCGGAAAACGAATTCCTGTGCAAGCTTCAGACGCGAGACAGGATAGATCGTCAGATATTTCAGCGACGAATAGCCAGTACCGAAATCGTCGATCGCGATTTTGGTGCCCATGTGCCTGAGGGCAAAGAGCGCTTCGCTGTGCCGTTGCGTCGCGTCCATCAACACCGACTCGGTGAGCTCGAGCTCGATGTGGGAGGGGTCGATGTCCCAGCGCTTTAACGTCTCCTCGACGTCGCGACCAAACTCGGAGGTGCCCTTGAGCTGTACCCCCGAAACGTTCACCGCCAAGACCGGCGGGGCAATATGCTCGGCCTGCCATTGTTTGAGCTGGCGGCAGGCATCGTTCAAAATCCACTGGCCGAGGGGCATGATCACACCGGTTCGCTCGGCGATGGCGATGAACTGACCCGGCGCGATCAAACCGCGGCTCGTGTGATTCCAGCGCACCAATGCCTCAGCGCCAATGATGCGGCCGGTGGCGATCTCGACTTGGGGCTGGTAGTGAAGTTCGATCTCGTCGGCGTCGATTGCGGCACGAAGCTCTTCGGTGACGTGCACGCGCTCTTGCACCTGTTGATCGAGATCAGGGGTGTGGAAGTAGAAGCGGTTGCGGCCATCAGCCTTGGCGCGATAGAGCGCAAGGTCGGCCTGCACCATCATGGTATCCGGCCCGGAATTGTCCGGCGCATACGCTGAGATGCCGATACTCGAGGTGATGTTGATCTCGTGACCCTCAATTAGAAACGGCTTGGCAAGAACCTTGCCGATCTTGGTGGCCAGCGCGCTGGAGTCGTTGATGTCGATCACATTGGATTGCAGGATGGCAAATTCGTCGCCGCCGAAACGCGAGACGAAATCGGATTCGCGCACGGTGAGCTTCAGGCGATCGACCACGCCCTTGATGAGAAGGTCGCCCATTGGGTGACCAAGCGTATCGTTCACATCCTTGAAGTCATCGATATCGAGATAGAGCACGGCAAAGGGGGCGGCGCCGCGCCTTGCATTGGCGTGGGCCAGCGTCAATTGTTTGATGAAGGCCCGCCGATTGGCAAGGCTGGTCAAGAGGTCGGTGTCCGCGAGCAACGTGACGCGATCGTGCGCCGTCTCGAGCTGCCGGGCGTAGCGGAGCGACGCCCACAGATAAGCGAGCAAGGCGCCGAACAACAACACGACGCCGAGGGCGGCAATCCATGCGCGATAGAAGCCGATAATTCCCTGTTGAACCGGCGCCACGGCAAGCGTCCAGGTGACATTGCCGACTTTTATGGGTGAGGTCCAAGGGGGCGTTTCAGAGTCGCCGGGCTTAACGGCCGCTCCGCTTATTCCACCTCCGTCGTGCATCTCGCGGACAAAGATTGGCGGCGACCCAGCGCTTGTGTAGAGATAGAGGTCGACATTGTGAGGCAGCATCTTCTTGGCGAGAACGGCGTTGAACACGGCGTCAATCTGGAAGACCCCGACGACCATCCCGCGTGTGTTGCGGCGCCGCTGTTCAACGGTGTCATTCGGTACGCCTTGCTTGTAGACTGGGAGAAAGGCCAAGAATCCCGACCGGCCCCCGCCGATGGGATTGCGAAGCCAGATGTTCTGGGCGGTGGCCATGGTGTTGCCGTCTCGCGCGAGAGCGATGGCCTCGCTTCGAGCCGGTTCGGAATCGAGATCGGTGCCGAAGGTTGCCCTTTGGTTTTTGGTTGCCGTCGAGTAGAGGATCGGGAAATACTCGTCGCGTTGCGGCTCGGGCGGCATGGGGCCGCTTGCCGTCCACGACCTGATGGAAAAATCGCCAAGGCCGGCTTCGCGTTGTTTGCGCTCGAACGTGGCGCGCTCGTCACGGGTCACGCGCGGACACCACAGAAGGCGCATCGTTTCGCCGTACCCGGCAAGGATCTGATTGCTAAATCGGTCGAACTCGTCAGGGTCGACGTCGTGCGAAGAATCGTAGAAGGCGCGCATGGCGCGCATCTTGTCGAGATATTCGTTCACGCCGTTCTGGAGCAACGAGGCGTAGTCGCCCGCGATATTGTCGAACTCTTGTCGGAACAGCCGCTGTTCCCAGGCGGAGACAGTGACCCAAGCAAAAACGGCGGCAACCAGACCGAGGCAGGCAACCGCAAGGAGCGGCATGTAATGCATGCCGGGCCCCCACCTCTTCTTCGGTTCAAAGCGGTGTGGCATGTCTCCCGGTCTTCTGATTGCAAGCGCTAACTTCCAGGCATCGTCACTGCCCGATTGACCATAGATTGATTGACGGCGGATTAGGATTAGCTCGGCAATTCAACCGATGATGGCGGCGGCCCCTCCTCACGCCAGTCCCTTCGCGCGATGCGGCAATCGGCGAGGATGGCTATCCTTGTGCAAAGCCGAGCTTTGCGATAGGCAGGGCCCTCTTCGGCTAGTTTCGAAGGATTCTAGAAGGGTCGGATTGCCGGTGGGCTGGCCCGGCAAAGTCATGTGGGATCGATGACTTACGTCGTCACGGAAGTTTGTATCAAATGCAAGTATACCGATTGCGTGGAGGTCTGCCCGGTAGACTGCTTCTACGAGGGCGAGAATATGCTCGTCATTCATCCCGACGAATGCATCGATTGCGGAGTTTGCGAGCCCGAATGCCCGGTTGACGCCATCAAGCCGGATACCGAGCCCAACCTTGAGCGCTGGCTCGAGGTCAATCGGCAATATTCCGAGGCCTGGCCGAATATCACGACCAAGAAGCCGGCCCCGCCTGACGCTGACGCGTTCACCAAAGAACCCGACAAATTCGCCAAATATTTCACGCCGAATCCAGGCGAGGGCGACTAGGACCGTTAACCTTGTGGTCAAAATGCCGCATATTGCGGCGCAGAACCGCCATTGTTGCGACACGGCGTAGCTGGCGGTTTTGATAAAATTGTGTTATCCTATTGTCGGAATGGCGGAAACCGCCGCGGCATTGAGCAATCGAGACGCGTCCTCTATTCGGGCGCTCTTTTTTTCCGATTTGGGGGAAGTCACGCGATCGGGGTCTCCTGATCGATGCTCAATTTTTGCGTGCGAGCGGCAGGACGCGGACGGTCATTTTGGCCGGGCAAACACTTAGAGAAGTGAGACGAGAGTAATGCCTGATAAAAAGAAGCCCCAGCAGAGACACGGATTCCGCACCGGCGAGTATATCGTATATCCAGCTCATGGTGTCGGTCGTATCGTGTCCATCGAAGAACAGCAGATTGCGGGCGCTGCGCTTGAGCTCTTCGTCATCAACTTCGAGAAAGACAAGATGACGCTCCGGGTTCCTACCGGAAAGCTTGCGAGTGTCGGCATGCGGAAGCTGTCTGAGGATAAGACGGTCAAGCGTGCTCTGGCCACGCTCAAGGGCAAGGCTCGGATCAAGCGCACGATGTGGTCACGCCGGGCCCAGGAATATGAGGCGAAGATCAATTCGGGCGACCTGGTGGCCATCGCCGAGGTGGTGCGTGACCTCTACCGGTCTGAAGCACAGCCTGAGCAGTCTTATTCAGAGCGGCAGCTTTACGAAGCGGCGCTCGACCGCATGGCTCGTGAGATCGCAGCCGTGGATCGGATCGACGAGGCAAGCGCTGTCGCCAAGATCGACGACGTGCTGGCCAAGAGCGCCCGCCACGCTAAGATCACCGCCGATACAGAGGCTCGCGGCCGCGCCGCCTAGTCTATCCTACTGATTGAACCGGCCCGTGTTTGGGGAGCTTTCCCCAGTCGGGCCGGTTTCGCTTTTATCTTCCGGCAAAAGTTCGATTTGTCTCGCTGGCAACGACCGTTAATTGCATCGCTACAAGTCGATTCGATTTTAGCCGGAGATTGGTTACTGGCCGGGGAGCGCGAATTGGAGGAGCAGAGTGCGCTGCAAGGCACTGAAATTATCGTCTGAAATCAAGGTGATGATGGTTTCACCGGAAGCCCCGCGGTGGGCGGCGATGCCTTCCATGTTGTCGATATTGTAGCGGTCGGTGGCCTCAAGCAGGGTCTCGCCGAGAATGGCGGCGCCAGGTTTCAGTTCCTCGGCGCGAATCCGGCGAATGCGCATCTGTACGCCCTCGCTGTAGCGGAAGCGGCGCTCCAGCAAAATGAGGCCGCCGTCGGGAAGGCCGGCCACATCTGTAATATCGAAGCCGCCGATATTCTTGATGGTAAATGCGCCGGGCGACGGACCGCCGAGCAACCAGGCGAGCAAATTGCCGGACTTGTCGGTGAGCCGCTCGGGAAGGGCGGCGATGGCGCCCTTGAGATTGCCGGCGCGAATGAGCGCGAGGGATTCCACGCCGCGATTGGCGTCGAGGCGCTTGGCTTCTGCGGGCAGAGCGAGCTGGCCATTGGGCGGTCCGAAATTTGCAAAAGCGAAGGGATAGCGAAGGATGCGGTGGTTGCGCTCGAAAGAGACGTAAGCGACGCCGGCTGCCGGGTTGCCCTCGATCAAAGTCATGCCTTCGGAGTCGCGGAGTCTGTCGTCGCGGATCGGCTTGCCGTCGGGTCCGAGGATCGGGCCAATGGTGGCGTCACTCAGGCCTTTTACAACGCGACCGTCATAGTCGAGCTTGGCGCGAAGCCAAGTCCCCGCATCGGAGATCGCCAACAAGGTCTTGCCGGAGGCGTCGAGTGCGAGTGCCGAGTAGCCACCGAAATGGTCGCTGCTGGCGAACAGGCTGACGCCGCCACGGAAGATCAGCTTGTCGAAAGTCTTGCGCTCGGGATTCTCACGATCGAAATCCACCGGCAACGACGAGACGGTGATCTGTTCGGCCTTGGGCAGCACGCTCGCCGGCTTGTCGGCAAGCGCCGGCAATACCAGAGACACGAACGTGGCAGCGACCAACCCGACGGCGATGAGGCGTGAGGATCGGTGCAAGATTTGGTGTCCGCTAATGAAGCTTGCGGCGCCGCGTGCGCGTGGAGCCAGGACCGTTGCGATTCCGCTCACGCCAAGCGACGTCCTCGTCAAACAGTTCGGCGAGCTTGTCGGTCATGACGCCGGCAAGCTCCTCTGCGTCGGTGACAGTAACGGCGCGGCGGTAATAGCGGGTGACATCGTGGCCGATACCGATGGCGACGAGCTCGACCGGAGACCGCGTCTCGATCTCGGCGATGACGTGGCGTAAATGCCGTTCGAGATAGGCCCCGGAATTGACCGAGAGCGTGGAATCGTCGACCGGCGCGCCGTCTGAGATCATCATCAGGATGCGGCGCTGTTCGGGCCGCGCGAGCAGGCGGTTATGCGCCCAGGCGAGCGCCTCGCCGTCGATATTTTCCTTCAACAGCCCTTCGCGCATCATCAGGCCGAGATTGCGGCGGGAGCGCCGCCAGGGCGCGTCCGCCGCCTTATAGATGATGTGCCGGAGATCGTTGAGACGTCCGGGAATGGCGGGCTTACCGGAGTTCAGCCATTGCTCGCGGGCATGACCGCCTTTCCAGGCGCGAGTGGTGAAGCCCAAAATCTCGACCTTGACGCCACAGCGTTCCAGGGTGCGCGCCAGCAGGTCGGCGCAGCAAGCAGCAACCATGATCGGGCGCCCGCGCATCGAGCCCGAATTGTCGAGCAGCAGCGTCACCACGGTGTCGCGGAACTTGGTGTCGGTTTCCTGCTTGAAGGTGAGAGCATGCATCGGATCGACGACGATGCGGGCTAATCTTGCTGCATCGATCATGCCTTCCTCGAGATCGAAGTCCCAGCCGCGATTCTGCTGCGCGAGCAGGCGGCGTTGTAGCCGATTGGCGAGGCGGGCCACGGCGCCGTGCAAGCTCTGCAATTGCTTGTCGAGAAAAGCTCGCAATCGGTCGAGCTCATCGACCGCACAGAGCTGCTCGGCGTTGACGATCTCGTCGAAGGCTCTGGTGTAAACCGTGTAGCCGAAGGCCTCGGGATCATCGAGAACGGACACGTTGGGTCGCCAAGCCTCAGGGCGCTGCGGCGCCTCGTAATTGTCGCCGTCGCGGTCGAGCTGATCAGACCCGGTATTTTCATCGTCGTCTGCGGTGGTGTCGTTTTCCGACTCTTCGCTCTCTTGATCGGCGGCGGCTTGCGACTGCTGCCGCCCATCGGCGTCCTCATCTTCAGCCGACATGTTCTCGTCGGGCTGGCCTTCCTTGCCCTCGGAGTTTTCGTCCGACGAATTATCGAGCTGATCGGCAAGATTGAGTGCCGCCAAGAGATCGCGGGCGAGCCTGCCGAAGCTCGCCTGATCGGCCATCAGCTCGGGCATGCGGTCGAGCAGAGGCCGCGCGCGTTCCTCGATCCAGGGACGCCACACATTGACGATGGCGCGCGCCTTTGCCGGCGCCTGCGCTCCGGTCAGGCGCTCGCGTACGAGAAGTGCCAGCGCGTCGGGAAGCGGCGCCTCGGTGCGCTCGGTTGATTGGCTGAAACGGCTCCGCTCGTAGCGGTTCTCGATACGGGCGTTGAGATTGGCGGCGACGCCCTTCATACGGCGCGCGCCGATGGC
>Ga0105249_10003706_pt1 | contig 13181 bp, 13 predicted proteins | sample KBSS44metaG_FD_81522 | JGI IMG/M metagenome (GOLD analysis project Ga0105249, IMG submission 81522) | Switchgrass rhizosphere microbial communities from Kellogg Biological Station, Michigan, USA - KBS S4-4 metaG | ecosystem: Host-associated > Plants > Roots > Rhizosphere > Soil | place... | reverse complement strand
CTGGCCAGGTCCCGCTCCGAGCGCCACAGCCGGGCCCGCAGGGCCACAAGGGCCAGGGTCACGACGGCCAGCACGGTCACGGCGACGCCACTGTTGACCAGCGTGTGCCGCTCGAACAGGGCCAGGTAGCCGGCCAGCTGGCTGGGCATGAGGGCGAAGGCGGCCGAGGCGGCGGCGCAGGAGAGGAACACCAGCAGCAGGAACCGGCGCATGAGCTGACCTCCTCTGTCGTTGCGGTGGAACCGGGCCCATGGTCGCCGCCCGGCGCCGGCGGGACTGTCAGCCGCCCGACGCCGACGCTGTCGCACCGCCGACGGCCGCCGGCACGGCCCTGGACGCCGAGGGCTGTTAGGCTTGCCGGCATGCGCCAGATCCAGCCAACCATCGTGGTCATCGGCTTCATGGGGGCCGGCAAGACCTCGGTCGGCCGGCTGGTCGCACGCGCCCTCGGCCGCGAGTTCATCGACACCGACCTGATGATCGAGCGGGCCACCCGCATGACCATCTCCGAGCTGTTCCAGCGCGAGGGCGAGCTCAGCTTCCGGCGCCGCGAGATGGCCGCCATCGACCGGGCCATCTCGGTGCCCGGGCGGGTGATCGCCGTCGGCGGGGGCGCGGTGCTGTCGGCCGAGAACCGCACCGCCCTCAAGCAGGCCGGCCTGCTCGTCTACCTGCGGGCCACCCCCGAGACCCTGGCCGGCCGGCTCACCGGGGTCACCGACCGGCCTCTGCTCAAGGACGCCGCCGACCGGGCCGGCCGCATCCGCGACCTGCTGGTCGCCCGCGGCCCCATCTACGAGACCGCCGGCGACGTGGCCATCGACACCGACCGCCACAACGTCGAGCAGGTCGCCGTCGACGTCATGGACTGGTACCGCCGCCGCGTCGGCGCCATGGCCGGCCGTTGACCCGGCAGGTCGCCGCCAGCGTTCCCGTCCCACACGCCCGGGGCGGCTACCCGGTGCTCATCGGGAGCGGGCTGGTGGACCGGCTGGACGAGCTGCTTCCCGAGCTCCCCGGGGCCGAGGGGGCGGCGGTGGTGTCGTCGCCGCCGCTGGCCGCCGTGGCCGGGCGGGCCGGCGAGGCCCTGACCCGGCGCGGGCTGGCCGTCCACCAGCTCGAGGTGCCGGTGGGGGAGGAGGCCAAGCGCCTGGCCGTGGTGGCCGGGCTGTACGAGCGGCTGGCCGAGATCCCGGCCCGCCGGGCCGACCCGGTGGTGGCCGTTGGCGGCGGAGCCACCACCGACGTGGCCGGGTTCGCGGCCGCGACCTGGCTGCGCGGCGTGCCCCTGGTGAACGTCCCCACCACCGTGCTCGCCATGGTCGACGCCGCCGTCGGGGGCAAGACCGGGGTCGACCTGGAGGCCGGCAAGAACCTGGTCGGCTCCTTCCACCAGCCGGTGGCGGTCGTGGCCGACCTGGACACCCTGGCCGGCCTGCCCACCGCCGAGGTCCGTTCCGGCCTGGCCGAGGTGGCCAAGGCCGGGCTGGTCGGCGACCCTGCCCTGGCCGAGGCCCTGGCCCGCTCGGCCGGGCCGGCCGTGGCCGGCGACCCGGCCGCCCTCGCCCCCCTGGTCGAGGGCGCGGTCCGGGTCAAGGCGGCCGTGGTCGGCGCGGACGAGCACGAGGACGGGGGTGCCCCGGTGGGTCGGCCGGAGGGGTCCGGGGAACCCCAAGGGGGGGCCCCGGTGGGACGATTGGCCCTGAACTACGGGCACACCCTTGGCCACGCCCTGGAGCGGCTGGCCGGGTACCGGGGGCTGCGGCACGGGGAGGCGGTGGCGCTGGGCATGGTGTTCGCGGCCAGGGTGGCCGAGGCGGTCGGGTTGGCCCGGCCGGGGCTGGCCGACGGCCACGTCGAGCTGCTGGCCGCCGTCGGGCTGCCCGTCGGCGGGGTACGCCTCGACCCCGACCGGGTCCTGGCCGCCATGGCCACCGACAAGAAGCAGCGCAAGGGCCTGCGCCTGGTCCTGCTGCGCGAGCTCGGCCAGCCCGAGGTCGTCACCAACCCGGACCGCCAGGTCCTGGTCGCGGCCATCCGGTCACTGAGGAACCCTCGGTGAAGACCTACCCGCGGACCGGGGAGGGGCCGCTGGTGCTGGTCCTGCACGGGCCCAACCTGGGTGCGCTGGGCCGGCGCGACCCCGGGCACTACGGCGCCCTCGACCTGGACCAGATCATGGACCGGCTGACCAAGCTGGCCGGCGAGCTCGGCCTGGCCGTGGAAGGCCTCCAGTCCGACCACGAGGGCGACCTGGTCGAGGCCCTGCTCGCGGCGGCCGGCCGCGGGGTGGCCGCCGCCGTGTGCAACCCGGGGGCGCTGGCCCACACCTCCTATGCGGTCCGCGACGCCGTCGAGGCCTCCGGCATCCCGGTGGTGGAGGTCCACCTGTCGAACGTCCACGCCCGCGAGCGCTGGCGCCACCACCTGGCCGTGGCCCCGGTGGCCGCCGCCGTGATCGCCGGCCTGGGGCCGGCCAGCTACGACCTCGGCCTACGCGCCGCCGCCGACCTGCTGGCTCGCCGCGGCTGAGCCGCGTTGGCAAGATGGGACCGGGGCAGCCCGGGGGAAAGGAATCGTTCGCATGCCCGACGACGGCCATGCCTACACCGAAGCGAGGCGCCACGCCCTGCGCGGCCTGCTCGCCCACGCCGACCTGTCGGCCCTGCTGGTCACCAGGCCGGCCAACGTCCGCTACCTGACCGGCTTCACCGGCACCTACGGGGCGCTGCTGCTGCTCCACGACCGTACCCTGTTCTTCACCGACGGCCGCTACCGGCACCAGGCCGCCACCGAGGTGCCGGGGGCCGAGGTGGTGATCGCCCCCGGCGACCTGATCGGCGCCGTCGGCGGGGTGGTCCGGGCCGGCGGCAACGGCCTCGGGTTCGAGCCGGCCGGGCTGACCTGGGGCGAGGGCCAGCGGCTGCGCTCGGGCCTGCCCGGCCAGGCCGTCATGGCCGCCCCGCCCCTGGTCGAGGAGCTGCGCGAGATCAAGGACGAGCGCGAACTGGGGGCCATGCGGGAGGCGGCCCGGCTCGGCGGCGAGGCTCTCGAAAGGCTGCTGCCGGTCCTGCGCGAGGGCGTGACCGAGCGGCAGGTGGCCCTGGAGCTGGAGCTGGCCATGCGCCGCCTGGGCGCCGACGGCCTGGCCTTCGAGAGCATCGTGGCCTTCGGGGAGCAGGCCGCCGAGCCCCACCACCACCCGGGCGACCGGCCGCTGGCCACCGGCGACTGGGTCAAGCTCGACTTCGGGGCCAGGGTCGACGGCTACTGTGCCGACATGACCCGCACGCTGGTGGCCGGCCGGGCCTCCCAGCGCCAGCGCGACCTGTACGAGCTGGTCCGCGGGGCCCAGGCGGCCGGGCTGGCGTGCCTTGCCGCCGGGGTGCCGGCCGGCGAGATCGACCGGGCCTGCCGCCAGCCGATCGACGAGGCCGGGCTGGGGGACTCGTTCCCGCACCCGACCGGCCACGGCATCGGCCTGGAGATCCACGAGGCGCCCCGGCTGCGGTCCGGCTCCCGGGAACGGGTCGCGGCCGGGACGCCGGTGACGATCGAGCCCGGGGTCTACCTGCCCGGGTTCGGGGGGGTCCGCATCGAGGACCTGGCGGTCGCCCGACCGGGCGGCCACGAGCTCCTCACCACCACCCCCAAGGAGCTGCTGGAGCTGTGAAGCAGGAGACGCTGGGCGAGCTGGCCGAGGACTACTTCACGGCGATCATGGACGCCTCGCCGTTCGCCGCCACCGTGCTCGGCGTCCGCGGCTGGGACGCCGAGGTTCCCGACCTGTCCGAGGCCGCCGAGGACCGGACCGGCCACCGCCTGGCCGACCTGGAGCGCCGGCTGGCCGGCGTCGACCCGGCCCCGCTCGGCCCCCAGGACCGGATCACCCGGGCCATGCTGGCCCGCGGCCTGGCCGACCACCGGGCCGAGCTGGCCGCCCGCTGGCCCGAGCTGACCGTCTCGGCCACCATGAGCGGCATCCAGACGGCCGTGCTCGGCCTGGTCCCCAAGGTCACTCTGGCCACCGGAGAGCAGGCCGGGAACTACCTGGAGCGCTGCGCCAAGCTGGGCGGCTGCCTCGACCAGGCCGGCGACCGTCTCCGGGCCGGCCTGGCCGCCGGCCGGACCCCGCCGGCGCTCGGGGTCAGAGCGGCCATCCGCCAGCTCGACACCTACCTGGCCAGCCCGGTCGCCGACGATCCGCTGCTCACCCCCACCTCCCCGCCCGGGGCCGACGGGGGGGTTCGGGGGGGCCGCGCCGGTCTCCCCGATCAGACACCCTGGCGCGAACGGCTGGCCGAGGTGGTCGCCTCCTCGGTGCGGCCGGCCATGGCCCGCTACCGCGACCTGCTGGCCGGCGAGGTCGCCGAGCGCGCCCGCCCCGACGACCGCTGCGGCCTTGCCCACGTGCCCGGCGGCCAGGCCGTCTACCTGGCCGCGGTCGCCCAGCACACCACCACCGACCGCGACCCGGCCGAGCTCCACCAGCTCGGCCTCGACCTGGTCGCCGCCCTGGCCGAGGAGTACCGGGCGCTGGGGGAGCGGGTGCTCGGCACCGCCGACATGGACAAGGTGCTGGACCGGCTGCGCCTCGACCCGACGCTCCGGTTCGGCTCGGCGGCCGAGATCCTCCAGTCGGGCCGCGACGCCCTCGACCGGGCCGTGGCCGCCCTCCCGGCGATCGTCGGCAGGGTGCCGGCGGCCCCCTGCCGGGTCGACGAGATGAGCGCCTACGAGGCCAAGGACGCCGTGCTCGGCTACTACCAGCCGCCGGCCGCCGACGGCAGCCACCCCGGCGTCCACTGGCTCAACACCTCGGCCCCGGAGACCCGGACCCGCTACGAGTACGAGGCCCTGGCCTTCCACGAGAGCGTGCCCGGCCACCACCTGCAGTTCGCCCTGGCCCAGGAGCTGGAGGAGCTGCCCCGGTTCCGTCGTTTCGGCTACGTCACCGCCTTCAGCGAGGGCTGGGCCCTGTACACCGAGCGCCTGGCCGACGAGCTCGGCCTCTACTCGGGCGACCTGGAGCGCTTCGGCATGCTCTCGTTCGACTCCTGGCGGGCCTGCCGGCTGGTGGTCGACACCGGCCTGCACCAGCTCGGCTGGAGCCGGGACCAGGCGGTCGACTACATGCTGGCCAACTCCGCCCTGACCCGGACCAACATCGAGAACGAGGTCGACCGGTACGTGGCCATGCCCGGCCAGGCGTTGGCCTACATGGTCGGCCGCCTGGAGCTGGTCCGGCTCCGGGAGTGGGCTCAGGCCCGCCTGGGCGACCGGTTCGACCTGCGCGCCTTCCACGACCTGGTGCTCGGCACCGGCGGGGTGCCGCTGTCCGTTCTGGCCGAGGTGGTCGACGGCACCTGATAGGGTGATGGCATGGCGACGACCAACGACCTCAAGAACGGCATGACCCTCAACCTCGACGGCAATCTCATGAACGTCGTCGGGTTCCAGCACGTCAAGCCGGGCAAGGGCGGCGCCTTCGTGCGGACCAAGCTCAAGAACGTCCGCACCGGGCGAACGCTCGACAAGACCTTCCGGGCCGACGAGCCGGTCGAGGTGGCCATCCTCGACAAGCGCGAGATGCAGTACCTGTACCGCGACGAGACCGGCTTCCACTTCATGGACACCCAGACCTACGACCAGTCGGTGGTCGACGCCGACGCGGTCGGGGACGCGGCCAGCTGGCTGACCGACGGCGCCACCCCGTACGTGACCTTCTACGAGGGCACCGCCATCGGGGTCGAGCTGCCGGCCGCGGTCGAGCTCGAGGTGACCGAGACCGAGCCCGGCATCAAGGGCGACCGGGTCTCGGGCGCCACCAAGCCGGCAACGGTCGAGACCGGGGCGGTCGTCCAGGTGCCCCTGTTCGTGGAGACCGGCGACCGGATCAAGGTCGACACCCGCTCCGGGGCGTACCTGACCCGGGTGCAGTGAGCGACCCCCTGGCGCATCGGGGGGGCCGGCGCGGCCCCCCCGAACCCCCCCGGGCCGCCTACGGAACCCGCTCGGCCGCCCGCCGGCGGGCCCTCGACATCCTGTTCGAGGCCGACCTGCTGGACCGGCCGGTGGCCGAAGTGCTGGCCCGCCACCGCGACGACCGCGAGGCCGGCGCTCCCGACGCCTACACCGTCGAGCTGGTCGACGGGGTCGCCGGGCGGCGGGACGAGCTGGACGCCCGCATCGCCGACGCCGCCGAGCACTGGACGATCGAGCGGATGCCGCTGGTCGACCGCAACCTGCTCCGGCTGGCCGCCTTCGAGCTGGCCGCCCGTCCCGAGGTGCCGACGGCGGTCGTCCTCGACGAGGCGATCGAGCTGGCCAAGCTGCTGTCCACCGCCGAGTCGGGCCGGTTCGTCAACGGCGTCCTGGCCCACATCGCCACCGAGGTCCGCGGGGCAGGCTGAGCCGGTTGCCCCGTGTTGCCGGGGCGGGCCTGGCCAGCCAGTATTCGCCCATGGCTACGCGCGCCCCCAGGCACCTGGCCGAACCTCCCAAGCGGTTCGGGCTGTCACCGCTGCAGCGGGTCTTCCTGGCTGCCATGGTCAGCCTGGCCGCGATCACTGCCGTGATCGCGCTGCTGACCCGCGACGCCGGGAACGGCGGCCGGCGGGCGGCGGCGCCGGCCACCACCCGGGCCCAGGCCGCCACCACCGTGACCACCACCCCGGCGGCGACCACCACCGCCCCGGCGAGCACCGCCCCGGCGACCCGGCCGATCCGGCCGACCCCGGGGAACCTGCTCGCCGACGGCGACTTCGAGCGCGACCTGGCCGGCTGGGCCCCCCTCGGCGGGGCCGAGGTCGAGCGGGTCGAGGGCGGTGCCTCGGGCCGCTGGGCGGCCGCTGTCACCCCCGGCGGGCCCGGGGCCGGCCAGCCGGGCATGGTCCGGCGGGACGCCGCCACCACCGAGGCCGGCACCACCTACGAGGCGGTCTTCTGGGTCAAGGCCCCCGAGGGCGGCCAGGTCGTCCTGGCCCTGCGGGAGCTCGACGGCGGCCGCGAGGTCAGCGCCGACCAGGCCGGCTACACCCTCGACAGCGATCGCTGGCAGCAGCTGGCGGTCGAGCACCGCACCGCCGCTCCCGGCTCCAGCCTGGCCCTCGAGGTCGTCGGCCACGACCTGGCCGGCGACGGCCGCCTGCTGGTCGACGGGATCGACCTCCAGACCGAGTGAGCCGGTCGATCCGCCCGATCCCTCCGTATGACTCCGTAGTGTTGCGGATGCGCCCGGCTGGGTAGGTTTCCGTATCGTCAGAGGAGCGCAGGCTCCCCGACGGAGCCGCGCGACACTGGCGTGCGGCGGACGGACGCCGAGGTCGGGAGGAGCGGGTGCTCATGCGGTGGCGGCGAGCGGCCACGATCGGCCTGACCGCGCTCGCCCTGCTCGCGGTGGCCCAGCCCGCCGGCGCCGTCACCTATGTCGGCCTCGACGACCTGACCTGCGACGGGGCCACCACCATGGGCACCGGCATGCCCGAGAGCGCCCGCCTGAACGTGGCCCTGGTCGACCCGGCCTCCGACCGCACCCTGTCCAAGGCCACCGTCACGACCAGCGCCTCGGGCACCTTCGAGTGGCCGGCCAAGGTCTCCCTCAGCGGCATGCGCGAGGTCCGCGCCGTGGTCCGGCGCCCCGGCCAGTCGACCACCCTCGCCTGGGTCGAGCACTCGCTGGCCCGGGCCTGCCCGCTCGCCTCCACCGGGCCCAACCGGACCCTGCCCCTGCTCGGGGTCGGGCTCAGCTCCTTCACCCTCGGGGTGCTGGTGCTGGTCGCCTTCGCCTACCAGGGCCGCCACGCCAGCCCGGGCGGCCGCCACCTGGCCGCCCCCTATCGCAGCCGCTTCCTCTAGCCCTCCGCCGCCGCCGGGTCAGGCGTGCTGGTGGTCGCCACTCTCGTGGAGCAGCTCGCGCATGGTGTCGCGCAGGCCGTCCAGGGCGCCGTCGGGAACGGTGGCGTCGACCCCCGTGACCTCGCCAACCCCGACCACGAAGGCGTTGGGGCTGGTCGACCGGAGCCGCCGCACCAGCGCCTCCGGCCGGGGCCCGGCCGCGCTCGCGTCCAGCACCAGGAACCGGGCCCGGCGCTCGACCGCCTCGACGTAGGCCGCGTTGGCGTCGGCGGCCTCGCCCACCACCTCCCACTCGGCCGTCACCGCGGCCCGCCGCAGCTCCAGCCGCCGCTCCGGTTCGGCGGCGGCAACAACAATGCGGACAGCGGTGCACATGAGCAGGCTCCGTGGGTCGGCGGGACGGCGACCCATGCTAGCCGTTCACCTCCCTCTTGACATCTCGCTTATCGCTGTTAAGTTTACAACGCTAAGCTATCAGCGATAGGAGGACGGCATGCTCGAGCGGCTGGCACGGTTCCTGCTCCGGAGACGATGGGCGGTGCTCGCGGCCACGCTGGTGGTGGTCGTGGCCGCCGGGGCGTTCGGGGGGAGCGCCATCACCAGGCTCAAGTCGGGCGGGTTCGACGACCCTGGCGCCGAGTCGACCCGGGCCGCCAAGGTCCTGGCGGACGAGTTCGGCACCGGCGACCCCAACCTGGTCCTGCTGGTCACCGCCAAGGGCGGCCAGGTCGACGACCCGGCCGTGGCCGCGGCCGGGGAGGCCCTGACCACGCGGCTGGCCGCCGAGCCCGACCTGGCCCAGGTCGTCTCCTACTGGGCCACCGGCGCCCCCGCCCTGAAGAGCACCGACGGCAGCCAGGCCCTGGTGCTGGGCCGCATCACCGGCGACGAGGAGGACCTGGACGAGCGGGCGGCCGCCCTCACCGGCGCCTACGCCCGCGACGACCCCGCCCTCCGGGTCCAGGTCGGCGGCCAGGCCCAGGTCTTCCGCGAGGTCGGCGAGCAGGTCGAGTCCGACCTGGCCAGGGCCGAGGCCATCGCCGTCCCGATCACCCTGCTCCTGCTGGTGCTGGTGTTCGCCAGCGCCGTCGCCGGGGCCCTGCCCCTGGCCGTCGGCGGCTTCGCCATCGTCGGCACCCTGCTCGTGCTCCGGGTCCTGGCCGAGGTCACCGACGTCTCCATCTACGCCCTCAACCTGACCACCGCGCTCGGCCTCGGGCTGGCCATCGACTACAGCCTGTTCATCGTCTCCCGCTACCGGGAGGAGCTGCGGGCCGGCCGCGAACCGGCCGACGCCCTGGTCGTGACCATGGGCACCGCGGGCCGCACGGTGCTGTTCAGCGCGGCCACCGTGGCCGTCTCCCTGCTCGCCCTGCTGGTGTTCCCCCTCTACTTCCTGCGCTCCTTCGGCTACGCCGGCATCGCCGTGGTCGCCCTGGCCGCGATCGGCGCCCTGGTCGTGCTCCCGGCCCTGCTGGCCGTGCTCGGCCGCCGGGTCGACCGGCTCCGGCTGCCCATCGGCCGGCGCCGCGCCGCCGCGGCCGTCGCGACCCGGGAGCCGGGGGCCGGGCTCTGGCACCGGATCGCCACCTCGGTGATGCGCCGACCGGTCCCGATCGCCCTGGCCGTGGTCGCGTTCCTGGTCCTGCTGGGCAGCCCGTTCCTTGGCGTCCGCTTCGGCCTGCCCGACGACCGGGTCCTGCCCGCCGGCGCAGAGGGCCGCCAGGTGGCCGAGGCCGTCCGGGCGAACTTCGCCGCCGACGAGTCCAGCGCCCTGTCGGTGGTCGCCCGCGGGATCGGCGACCCGGCCGCCCACCTGGCCGACATCGACAGCTACGCCGCCGCCCTGTCCCGGCTGGACGGGGTCGACCGGGTCGACGCCCTCACCGGCAGCTACACCGCCGGCCAGCGGCTCCAGGGACCCCTGCCCACCGGCGACGGCGCCGTGCCGCCCGAGGCCCGGCGCTTCGCCGCCGCCGACGGCACCTGGCTGTCGGTGGTCGGATCGGTCGAGCCCTACTCGGCCGCCGGCGAGGACCTGGTGGCGGCCGTCCGGCATCTCGACGCCCCGCTCGGTGCCCAGGTCACCGGCCCGTCGGCCCAGCTGGTCGACACCAAGGCGTCGCTGTTCGGCAACCTCCCGGCCGCCGGCGCGATCATCGCCCTGGTCACCTTCGCCCTGCTGTTCCTGATGACCGGCAGCGTGGTCATCCCGGTCAAGGCCCTGGTGCTGAACCTGCTCTCGCTGACCGCCATCTACGGGGCCATGGTCTTCATCTTCCAGGACGGCCACCTGGCCGGCGTTCTCGGGTTCACGCCAACCGGTACGATCGACACCTCCATGCCGGTGCTGCTGTTCTGCATCGCCTTCGGGCTCTCCATGGACTACGAGGTGTTCCTGTTGTCGAGGATCAAGGAGGAGCACGACCGCACCGGCGACACCGTCGCCTCGGTCGCGGCCGGGCTGGAGCGGACCGGCCGCATCGTCACCACCGCGGCCGCCCTGCTGGCGATCGTGTTCGTCGCCTTCGCCACCTCCGAGGTCAGCTTCCTCAAGCTGTTCGGGATCGGCACCGCCCTGGCCATCCTGGTCGACGCCACCCTGATCCGGGCCCTGCTGGTGCCGGCGTTCATGCGCCTGGCCGGCCGGGCCAACTGGTGGGCACCGGCGCCGCTGCGCCGCCTGCACGCCCGGGTCGGGCTGCGCGAGGCGCCAGGGGCGAGCGGGGCCTGATGACGGCCGCGCGGTCCTCCGCCTCCCCCCGCCGGGCCCGTGCCCGGCGGGGGGAGGGCGCCCGCCTGCGCGAGGAGATCCTGGCCGCCGCCACCCGACTGCTGGCCGAGACCGGCGACGAGGAGGCGGTCTCCATCCGCGCCGTGGCCGAGGCCGTCGGCGTCACGCCGCCCTCCATCTACCTGCACTTCGCCGACAAGACCGAGCTGATCTTCGCCGTCTGCGAGGAGCAGTTCCGCCAGCTCGACGACGAGATGACCGCCGCCGAGGCCGGCGTGGCCGACCCGCTGGAGGCGCTGCGCCGCCGCGGCCAGGCCTATGTCCGCTTCGGCCTCCGCAACGCCGAGGCCTACCGGGTCCTGTTCATGTACAAGAACCACGTCCCCGACAACGTCGACGACGAGTACCTGTACCGCTCCGAGACCTTCAACCACCTGGTCGAGTCCGTCCAGCGCTGCCTCGACGCCGGCGCCCTCCGGCCCGGCGACCCCCTCCAGATCTCGATCGGCCTGTGGGTCCTGGTCCACGGCATCACCTCGCTGCTGCTCGCAGCGCCCACCTTCCCCTGGCCCAGCGAGCCCGACGAGCTGGTCGACCGCCTGATCACCGACCACCTCGAGGGCCTTCTTCCCCGGCCCTGATCTCGGGTTGTCCCCACCCCGGCCGGCCGGGCTGCCGGATGGGCCGGCCCGCTCCCGCGCCCTAGCCTTGGCTGGCAAGATCGGAGCGACACCAAGGAGCAGGCGATGGCGATCGGGCAGGCGGCGGCGGGGACGCCGGGAGGCGGGAGCGCGCTGGGGCGGGCGCTGGCTCCGCTGCGCCAGCCGCGGACCCTGACGGCCACCATCTACCTGCTGGTCAGCATGTTCGTGGGGCTGACCTGGCACGTCGTGCTGGCCACGGGGCTGCTGCTCGGCGTTGGCACACTGATCATCTGGATCGGGGTGTTCGTGCTCGCCCTGACCCTGCTGGCCTGGCGGGGCGGGGCCTGGCTGGAGCGGCGCTGGGTACGGGCGATGCTGGGCGTCGACATCCCCGACCCCTACCGGCCGCTGCCCGCCGGGTCGCTGTGGCGGCGGGCCAGGGTGCTGGCCGCCGACCCCGCCACCTGGAAGGACCTGGCCTACCTGGTCGTGCTGTTCCCGCTGGGGCTGATCTGGTTCGTGGTCACCACCACCCTGTGGGCCCTGGCCCTGGGCATGCTGACGGCGCCGCTGTGGTTCTGGGTCCCGGCCGACGGCGGGATGGCGCTGTTCAACGACGGCGTGCGTGCCAACCTGGTGATCGACACCCTGCCCGAGGCGATCCTGGCCGGCGTGGCCGGGGCCGCCCTGTGCGTGGCCGCCGCCTGGGCGGTCAAGGGCATGGCGGCCGCCCACGGCGCGGTCGCCCTGGCCCTGCTCGGCCCCAGCCAGAACCAGCTCCAGGCCAGGGTCGAGGCCCTCCAGGCGAGCCGCGACCGGGCCGTCGACTCGGCCGAGGCCGAGCGCCGCCGGATCGAGCGCGACCTGCACGACGGCGCCCAGCAGCGGCTGGTCGCCCTGGCCATGGACCTGGGCATGGCCAGGGCCAAGCTGGAGACCGACCCGGCCGCCGCCACCGCCCTGGTCGGCGAGGCCCACGAGGAGGCCAAGCGGGCCCTGGCCGAGCTGCGCGACCTGGCCCGCGGCATCCACCCGGCCGTGCTCGCCGACCGGGGCCTCGACGCGGCCATCTCCGCCCTGGCCGCCCGCTCGCCCGTCCCGGTCGGGGTCGACGTGTCCACCGGCCGCCTGCCCGACCCGGTCGAGTCGGCCGCCTACTTCGTGGTCGCCGAGGCCCTGACCAACGCGGCCAAGCACACCCGGGCGTCCGAGATCGGGGTCCGCATCACCCGCCACCGCGACCTGCTCATCGTCGAGGTGATCGACGACGGCGCCGGCGGGGCCGACCCGGCCAAGGGCAGCGGCCTGCGCGGCCTGGCCGACCGGGTGGCCGGCGTCGACGGCCACCTCACCGTCACCAGCCCACCCGGCGGCCCGACGGTGATCCGGGCGGAGCTGCCGTGCGGGTCGTGATCGCCCCGAGAATTCCCTCGGTGATCAGGGGGGAGCCGCCGTGCGGGTCGTGATCGCCGAGGACTCCGTCCTGCTGCGCGAGGGCCTGGCCCGGCTGCTGGCCGACGGCGGGGTCGAGGTCGTCGCCCAGGTCGGCGACGGCCCCGGCCTGGTCGCGGCCGTCGACGCCTACCGCCCCGACCTGGCCGTTGTCGACGTCCGCATGCCGCCCACCCACACCGACGAGGGCCTGCGGGCCGCCCTCGAGGTCCGCGAACGAGCCCCCGGGACGGCCATCCTGGTCCTGTCCCAGTACGTGGAGGAGCGCTACGCCGGTGACCTGCTCGCCGGCGGCGCCCAGGGTGTCGGCTACCTGCTCAAGGACCGGGTCGCCGACGTCGGCGAGTTCCTGGCCGCCGTCCGCCGGGTCGGTGAGGGCGGCACCGCGCTGGACCCCGAGGTCGTCTCCCAGCTGCTGGTCCGCAGCCGCCGCACCGACCCGCTCGGCGGGCTCACCCCGCGCGAGGGCGACGTGATGCGACTGATGGCCGAGG
>Ga0105249_10003705_pt1 | contig 13182 bp, 15 predicted proteins | sample KBSS44metaG_FD_81522 | JGI IMG/M metagenome (GOLD analysis project Ga0105249, IMG submission 81522) | Switchgrass rhizosphere microbial communities from Kellogg Biological Station, Michigan, USA - KBS S4-4 metaG | ecosystem: Host-associated > Plants > Roots > Rhizosphere > Soil | place... | reverse complement strand
GCTTTTTTCGTGCGTGAGGAGAATGAGAGCGCTTCTTCGACCGGCGTGACGCGCGTTGCGGCGCTCGTGGTGGCTCCAGGTCTCGACGCGGCGGCCGTGACTGAACAACTGCGCAAGCGGATCGACGCGGTATTCCTGCCACGGCCATTGCTGTTCGTAGACTCTCTGCCGCGCAACGACACGGGCAAGCTGCCACATGAAGCCCTGCTGTCGCTCGCGGCCAACGCGATGAAGCGCGCATGATCGTCACGTCTTTGCCAATAGCGGCAAATCACCCGGCGTACTCAGGTCACTTTCCCGGACAACCGGTGTTGCCGGGAGTTGTGTTGCTGGACGCGGCGCTGCATGAGCTCGGCTGCCCCGGAAAATGGGAGGTCAGCAGCACGAAGTTTCAGAGCGCGGTTCGTCCCGGAGAGGCGCTGACGCTCGAGCATGAGAGACTGCCGAACGGCTCGGTGCGCTTTGCGATCCGCACCACGGACAGGGCTGTTGCGAGTGGCGTGCTGGTGCCCTCCAACAGTATGGAACCCCATGGCGAGCAAGGCTGACGAGGTAGCCCGCTCGCGGCCGAGCGCGGCGGAATGGGTCAGGCATCGCGAGCGCGGCAGCATGGCCATGCTGCGGATAATGACGTTCCTGTCGCTGCGGCTGGGGCGTGCCGGAGGCCGCATCTTCCTGTATTTGATCGCGGCCTATTTCTTCACATTTGCGCCCACGGCGCGCCGCCACGCGCGGACGTATTTGCGCACGGTACTAGGCCGCGAACCCACTGCGGCTGATCGCTTCCGCCACGTGCTGACTTTTGCAACAACAATTCACGACCGCGTATACCTGATGAAGGAGAGACTCGATCTGTTCGATATCTCGGTAGCGGGCGAGGACCTGGTCCGCAGCGCGCTCGAGACGGGCAGCGGCGCGTTCCTCATGGGGGCGCATGTTGGGAGTTTCGACATCATCCGGACGGTGGGAGAACGCCAGCCCGGGCTGCAGGTCGCGATGGCCATGTATGAGGACAACGCGCGCCGGGTCAATGCGATGCTGACCGCGATCAACCCAGCCGCCAAACCGGATGTCATCGCGTTGGGCCGTATGGATGCGATGTTGAAGATCCAGGAGTACCTGGATCGGGGTATCTTCGTGGGTGTCCTGGGCGACAGGACACTCGGCAATGAGGCAACCCAGGAGGTCGGGTTCCTGGGCCGGCCGGCGCACTTTCCCATTGGGGCGATGCGGGCGGCCGCCATCATGCGGCGGCCCGTGATTTTCATGATCGGCTTGTATCGGGGTGGGAATCGCTACCATGTCGTGTTCGAAACGCTCGCGGATTTCTCGAGCGTGGAGCCGCGGCAACGCAGCGCCGCGGTCCGCGCGGCGGTCGAGCGGTACGCCGGGTTGCTGGAAAAATACGTTCGCAGCGATCCGTACAACTGGTTCAACTTCTTTGACTTCTGGCGTGGCAGCGCCTCGGAACGATGAACGTCACTGACGCATCGCGGCCTCTGGGGTGGATGTTCGCTGCTGCGCCGCTGCTTGCCTGTGTGCTGCTGCTGGTCACTGGCGCGCGTTACGCTCGTGCCGCGGACTCGGATCTCGACCAGCTCATGAGCGCGCTGGCGCAGAGAAAGCATGGGCACGTGACTTTTGTGGAAAAGAAATACCTCGCCCTGCTCGACCGGCCCGTCGAGTCATCCGGCGAGCTGTTGTACGACGCGCCCGACAGGCTGGAGAAAAAGACGCTCAAGCCGAAGCCTGAGAGCCTGGTGCTCGAGGGTGGCACCGTTTCAGCGCAGCGGGGGCGGCATCACTACGTGTTGGACCTGAAACAATATCCGCAGGTCATTCCGTTCATCGAGAGCATCCGCGCGACGTTGGCAGGCGACCGGGCTGCGCTCGAGCAGGTTTTCAAAGTTGACTTCACGGGTAGCTTCGATCACTGGACGCTGGGGCTCGTGCCGCGCGACCCCAAGCTTGCGCAGACGGTCAAAGAGATTCACATCGAGGGCGAGAAAGATGTCATTCACTCGGTGGAGATACGGGAGGCAGACGGTGATCGTTCGCTGCTGACGATCGGCGCCGACGTAGCACAATGACACGCGCCGGTGTGGTGGCGACGGCGGTCTGGGGGGCCTTCGTTCTCGTCGCTCTAGTCATCGTTATTTTCGCACGGTACACGACGGACCTTTCCGCGTTCTTGCCCCGAAGCCCGACAGCGACACAGCGGCTGTTGGTTGATCAGCTTCGCGAGGGGATTGCCTCCCGATTGATTCTGATCGGTATCGAGGGCGCGGATCCGGGCCAACGGGCACGGATCTCCATGAATATGGGCAGACGGTTGCGTACCGATCCGCAATTCGTGGCTGTCAACAATGGGGAGCCGGTGGGGCTCGACCGGGATCGGCAGCTGTTGTTCAACCACCGGTACCTGTTGAGCGAGGCGGTGAATCCTGCGCACTTCACGGCGCAGGGATTGCGGGAGTCAATCCAGGAGACGCTCGACCTGTTGGCTTCGCCGGCCGGAATGTTGGTGAAATCGCTGCTGCCGCGCGATCCAACTGGAGAGATGCTGCAGATCATCGATCAGCTGGGAAGCGAGAGACAGCCGCCCACGGTGGATGGCGCGTGGGCATCACGGGATGGCAAGCGCGCGTTGATGGTGGTCCAGACGCGTGCTGCCGGGTCGGATACGGATGGGCAGGAGCGCGCGATCGAGGGTGTGCGGCGGGCGTTTGATGCGGCGGTTGCGGAGGGTGGTGGGGCTGCCGGGGCCTCCCTCGAAATGAGCGGACCCGGGGTGTTCTCCGTAGCAGCCCGCGCGACCATCAAACAACAGGTGACCCGGCTGTCCATCGTCAGCACCTTGCTGATCACCCTGCTGTTGCTTTGGGTCTATCGGTCCTTCCGTGCACTGGTGCTGGGGCTCATCCCGGTTGTCTCGGGCGCCCTCGCCGGTATTGCCTGCGTGGCGCTCGGCTTCGGCGCCGTACACGGAATCACACTCGGGTTCGGCGTGACATTGATCGGCGAATCGGTGGACTACTCGATCTATCTGTTCATTCAGTCGCAACAACGCACCGCCACCCTGTGGCCGACCATCCGTCTCGGAGTACTGACCTCCATAGTGGGATTCGCATCCCTGCTGCCATCAGCCTTTCCGGGCCTGGCACAACTCGGCCTGTTCTCCATCAGCGGCCTCGTCGCGGCCGCGCTCGTGACCCGGTACGTACTCCCCAACCTGCTGCCCCCGAAGTTGCATATCCGCGATCTGACGCCACTGGGAGTTCGAGTTGCCGCGGCACTGCAGCGTGTGAGGACACCGCGAGCCCTCCTCCTCATCATTCCGGTTCTCGCCGCTATCGCCCTATACGCCCACCGAGGACCGGTCTGGAACCCCGAGCTGTCCGCCCTGAGTCCTGTGTCCAAGGCGGACCAGGCGCTGGACGCCATGCTTCGCTCCGACATCGGAGCCCCCGATGTGAGCTATCTGGTAGTCGTCTCGGGACCCAGCCAGGAATCAGTACTGCATACGGCGGAAGGCATCGCCCCCACCCTCGATGAGCTCGTCGACCAGGGGGTCATTGCCGGATTCGAGAGTCCCGCGCGGTATCTGCCCAGCAGCGCGGCCCAACGGGCGCGCCAGGAGAGCCTCCCCGGCGCCACCGATCTCAAGGCAAATCTGGAAAAGGCGTTGGATGGACTACCCCTGCGGCTGGAGCGCCTCGGACCGTTTTTGCATGACGTCGAGGAGGCCCGCAAGCAGTCATTTTTGACGCGCAAGGAGCTGCAGGGGACCTCGCTGGCGACCGGGGTGGACGCACTGCTGCTCAATGGCGGGGCACGGTGGAGCGCACTGCTGCCACTGCGCGTGCCGACCACTGTTGCCATCGATGTTAGCCGGGTACATTCTGCCATCGCGAAGGTTGCTCTCGAAGAGGGCGTGGAGGCCGTGGTCTTGGACGTCAAGGGCGAAGTCGACCGGCTGTACTCGAGCTACTTGTCCGAGGTGATTCGGCTCTCGCTGGCAGGATTTGCCGGCATCGTCCTGTTGCTCCTGATCTTCCTGCGCTCGCCCCTGCGCGTGTTGCGGGTGGTCGCCCCCTTGGTGCTGGCGGTGCTCACCGTTGCCGCCTGCCTGGTGTTGATGGGCCAACAATTGACCCTGCTGCACCTGATCGGGATGCTGTTGATCGTTGCGGTGGGATCCAACTACGCATTGTTCTTCGACCGGCGCGCGAGCGAAGCGCAGGCGGGCTCGGCGCCGCTGACCCTGGCATCGCTGGTCATTGCGAACGCGGCCACGGTCGTGGGATTTGGTGTGCTTGGCTTCTCGTCTGTGCCGATACTGGCTGCATTGGGTACCACGGTGGCACCCGGGGCGTTGCTGGCGCTCGTGTTTTCCGCACTACTGGCGGGCGATTTTCGGGAGCCGGCGGACCGTTCTGCGGCGCCTGCGGCGGCGTAATCGCATGCGTACCCTTTGTGAGCCTGCGCAGCCCGGAGCAACCGCAAACACGCGGGTACTGTTCCTGCCCGCAGCCTATACCGGGCCCGAGGATTTCGTGCAGGCGGGGTTTGTCACCGCGGTGCGCGAACGCGAGCTGCCGCTCGACCTCGTCTTCGCGGAGCTCAACCTGCAGCACCTGACTGATCGGACCATATTGCGCCGCATACGGCACGAGCTCGTGTTGCCGGCGCGGGCAGTGGGTTGCCGTTCGATCTGGATCTGCGGCATCTCGCTCGGCGGTTTTGTAGGGCTCGCCTTCGCCGAGCGCTACACGCCCGAGATTGACGGGTTGTGTTTGCTCGCGCCCTATCTCGGGAACCACATGATCACCGGGGAGATCGAGCGGGCGAATGGAGTCGCAGCCTGGCAACCCGGCGAGCTGGCCGCCGATGATGATGAGCGCCGCGTCTGGCGCTTCATCAAGTCGCACGGGAGTCATGCAGTTGCGCTGCGGCTGGGATACGGCCGCGAGGATCGCTTCGCGAACAGTCACCGAATGATGGCCGCGGCATTGCAGCCGGCAGATGTCAGGGTGATTCCCGGGGGGCACGAGTGGCCGGTCTGGACCCAACTCTGGGCGGACTTCCTCGACAGCCAGTTCAGCCGTCAGGACAGGAGCCTGCAGTCCAGTGCCGCAGCCTCAAACAGCTGATCGCTGGAAGCCGACATTGGCGATCCAGGCCTCGCTGGCGTTGCACGCCGGCGCCCTGGTTGCGTTGCTTGCGCGCCCGCACTTGTGGCCCTGGGTGTTGGGCGCCGTCGTCGCCGATCACCTGGTGCTCGTGGCCGCGGGTCTCTGGCCGCGAAGCACACTGTTGGGACCCAACTGGACGCATCTGCCGACGGCCGCGGCGGCGGCCGGAGCTGTTGCAATCACAATTGACGATGGGCCGGACCCAAGCATCACGCCTCAGGTGCTCGACCTGTTGGATGAGCACCGCGCCAAAGCCACGTTCTTCTGCATTGGTGAGCGTGTGGAGCGTCACTCGCAGCTGGCACGTGAGATCGTCAGCCGCGGCCATTCGATTGAGAACCACAGTCAGCACCATCTGCACAGATTTTCGGTGCTCGGCCCGGCGGCGATTGCCGCTGAGATCGAGCGCGCCCAAGACACTATCGAAGCAGTAACCGGTCAGCGTCCCCGATTCTTCCGGGCGCCCGCAGGTTTGCGCAGTCCATTCCTCGAGCCGGTGCTGGCTCGCTTGGGATTGCGGCTCGCAAGCTGGACCCGCCGCGGATTCGATACGGTCAACCCTGACGCCGGCGTTGTGTATCAGCGATTGACACGCGGACTGCGCGGCGGCGACATACTGTTGCTTCACGACGGCCACGCGGCATGCACGACCTCCGGAACTCCTGTAATTCTTGAGGTACTCCCGCGCCTCTTGCAGACGGTCTCCGCTGCCCGACTCACGCCCATCACACTACGATCGGCACTCACATGAGCTCTTGCGCAACAACCACCGCCCTCATCGACGCCGCGAGTGCGCCCTACTGGTCTACGGATCTGTTTGCGTACTTCCGGGCACGCGGGAAGCTGCGCGGCGATCCGGCATTTACCTGGATACTCAAAGAGGGACTGCTCGGCGAGTCTGAGCGGATCCTCGATCTCGGCTGTGGGCAAGGGCTCCTGGCCGCATGGCTGCTGGCGGCCCGCTCGCGCAGCGACGAGCGGCCGCAGACCTGGCCGTCCGCGTGGCCAGCGCCCCCGCGCCCCAAGGCGATCCGCGGCATCGAGTTGAGACGGCGCGACATTCAGCGCGCGCGCGATGCACTGGGCGAGAAGGCGGAATTTCAGCTCGGCTGCATCACGGAAGCCGAATTCGGCGCGGTGGATGCCATTGTCATCCTCGATGTACTCCATTACATCGACTACGAGTCTCAGCTCTGTGTACTCAATCGGGCCCGGGCGGCATTGGCTCCTGGCGGAGTTCTGCTACTGCGCGTTGGGGATGCCGGCAGCGGGATCAGATTCACCATCGGCAAGTACATCGATCAGACGGTCATGCTGACGCATTACCACCGGGCGCCCAGGGTCTATTGCCGCCCGTTGCCCGAATGGCTGGAAGTGCTCGCCGGTGCCGGCTTTGACTGTACGCCGCGGCCAATGAGCGCGGGCACGCCCTTTGCGAACATGATGTTGATCGCCCGCCCGTGCCGAGCGCCCCGTCCCATGACTGATTCTTTGATAGTGCAATGACCGAACTGCTGCTGAAAAAATTCACTGCGACGAGTTGCATCGGGCACGGCCGGGCTGCAACGCTGGAATCATTGCGTGCCCAGCGCGGCGGCCTCGCTCCCTGTACGTTTGAAACCGCGGCCATTGACACCTGGACGGGAGAAGTAAGCGGTGTCGACGCGGAGCAGCTGCCGGCGGCGTTGAAACAGTACGATTGCCGCAACAACCGGCTGGCACAGTTGGGGCTGCGGCAGGATGGATTTACCGATGCCGTCGCGCAGAGCGTGGGCCGCTGGGGGCGGCGGCGAATTGGCGTGTTTCTGGGGACCAGCACTGCGGGGATCCTGGAAACGGAGCTGGCCTACCGCCACCGTGATCCGGCGACCGGCGCCTTACCGGACAGCTTTCACTACGAAGGTTCGCAGAACGCATTCTCCGTGGCTGACTTCGTGCGGCGAACGCTGGGGCTCGAGGGTCCAGCCATCGTGGTTTGCTCGGCATGCTCTTCGAGCGCCAAGGTGTTTGGCTCCGCACGGCGAATGATGGCTGCGGACCTGATCGATGCGGCGGTAGTGGGCGGAGTTGACTCGTTGTGTCTGACCACACTGTACGGGTTTCATGCCCTGCAGCTGACTTCGCGCGGCCCCTGCAAGCCCTTTGACGTCGCGCGCGATGGAATCTCGATCAGCGAGGCCGCGGCATTCGCGCTGCTCGAGCGCGTACCGGACTCGCTGGATGCCGATGCGATCAGACTGCTCGGGGTTGGAGAGTCGAGCGACGCCTACCACATGTCCTCGCCGCAACCTGAAGGACTGGGCGCGCGCGCCGCGATGCTCGCCGCCCTGGACGCCGCTGGTCTCACTCCTGGCGACATTGACTATATCAACCTGCATGGTACCGGTACGCTCAGCAACGACAGCGCGGAAAGCCGTGCGGTGGCTGCTGTGTTTGGGGATACAACCGCAGGCAGCTCCACCAAGGGCGCCACGGGGCATGCGCTGGGCGCCGCTGGGGCACTGGAGGCGGTGATCTGCTCCATCGCGTTGCAGGATGCCTTCGCCCCGGCGGGGATCAATACGAAGAGCGTCGATCCTGCAACGGGTATCCGATACCTGCTGGAGAATCGGCCCGGCCGCCTCATGCGCGCACTCAGCAACTCATTCGGGTTCGGGGGTACCAACTGCAGCCTGGTCCTCGGCCGCGCTGGCTGAGGCGCACCCATGATCAAGCTGGCTGCACAAATCGAAGGAATCGGTCTGCTCGGGCCCGGGCTGGATAGCTGGACGGGCTCCACGGCCCTGCTGGAGGGCCGCTCGCCCTATATTCCCCGACCCACCGTATTACCGATACCCGACGGCCTGCCGCCTGCCGAACGGCGCAGGCTCGGCCGGGTGGTCAAGCTCGCCCTGGGAGTGGCTCTGCAGGCAACCTCCCGTGCAGGCGCCGACCCGGCCGCCCTTCCTTCGGTATTCGCCTCCTCGGGTGGCGATGGCCAGAATTGCCATGAGATCTGCGAGGGCCTGTCTCTCGATGAGCGGCTGATCTCGCCGACGCGTTTTCACAACTCGGTTCACAACGCGGCGGCCGGTTACTGGAGTATCGCGACCGGCTCGCAGGCGGCCTCGAATGCCGTTTGCGCATTCGATGCGAGTTTTGCCGCGGGGTTGCTGGAGGCGGTTACGCAGGTGGTGGTTGAGCAGACTGCCGTGTTGCTGGTGGCCTATGATGCGCAGTATCCGCCGCCGCTGTTTGCGAAGCGGCCTATTCCGGAGGCGTTTGGGGTGGCCTTTGTGTTGGTGCCGATTGCGGAGTCGGTGGCCGCAGCGGGGTCGGCACGCGCCGGGCATTCGGCGCCCGACTTGGCGGCACCCGTGGCATCGATCGGGCCAGCGCCGCGGTCCGGTCGCGGCGCGCATGGCCGGCTGACGCTGTCGTTCTCCGACTTGCCTGCTGAGCGGATGCAAGACCCTGCCCTCGAGTCCCTGCGCGCGTCGATTCCCGCAGCACGCAGCCTGCCGTTGCTGTATCAACTCGCCGTACGGAAACCGGCGGTCGTCAACATCGAGTACCTCGATGGGCGGTGCATTGCGGTGGAGGTTGACCCTTGCGCTTAGACCGCCTTTGGATTCAGACGCACATTCCACATCAGAACGGCATGTGCCTGTTAGATGAGGTGTTGAGCTGGGACAGCACGCGGGCGCGCTGCCGCAGCTCGACCCATCGTTCACCGGAAAACCCACTGCGCGCCTACGGCCGGCTCGGAGCCGCGTGCGGGATTGAATATGCCGCTCAAACCATGGCGGTGCATGGAGCCCTGGTTGCATCCGCCGCCAGTACTACCGCTGCACCTGGATTCCTGGCGAGCGCAAGAGGCGTCCAATTCAGTTGCGATCGCCTGGATGACGTCCAAGGGGACCTCGTCAGCGCCGTCGAACGGCTTGCGGGGGACGAAAACACCGCGCTATATCAGTTTACAGTCTCGGCGGACGAGGTTGTGTTGCTCAGAGGCCGCGCCGCAATCGCATTTGATGTTTTTGGGCCGCGGGCGGGAGCGGACCGAGCCGGCGCGCAGCGAGGGATTCGACCGTGAAGAGAGCGCTGGTGACTGGTGGCAGCGGCGGAATTGGCGCAGCCATCTGCAAGCGCTTGGCCCGCGATGGACATCACGTGTACATCCATGCCAATCGCGGAGTTGACGCCGCTGCCGCGATCGTCAGCGAAGTGCTCATGGCAGGCGGACGCGCCGCGGCTGTCAGTTTTGATGTTACTGACGCGGACGCGACCCGGCGAGCGTTGGAAGCAATCCTCAACGACGGACCGATTCAAATCCTTGTCAACAACGCCGGCATCCATGACGACGCGGTGTTCCCCGGAATGAGCGCGGCCCAATGGCATCGCGTGATCGATACCTCCGTCAACGGATTCTTCAACGTGACGCAACCGTTGATGATGCCCATGATTCGCACCCGCTGGGGGCGGATCATCAATACATCATCCATCACAGCCCTGACGGGCAATCGGGGACAGGTCAACTACGCAGCAGCCAAGGGCGCGCTGAATGCCGCGACCAAGTCGCTGGCGCTCGAGGTGGCCAGCCGTGGGATCACGGTCAACGCGGTCGCGCCTGGAATCATTGCGACACCGATGAGCAAGGCTGTATTCGATGACGAGACGATCGGCCGGCTCGTGCCCATGAAGCGGGCCGGGTTACCTGAGGAGGTTGCGGGGCTCGTGGCGTACCTCGCCTCGCAGGAGGCTGGGTATGTTACGGCGCAGGTTATTTCGATCAATGGGGGGATGATTTAGGGGCAGTGCCAAGGTGCGGGCGCAAGCGGCGCACGGGTTGGGACGCGGATGCGATCCCGCGGCGCGCGAGGCTAGCTCTGGAACGCAGCGGTCGTTGAAGAAGTACTGTCGCCGGCCACGCTGATTCTGTTGCGGCCTGCCCGCTTCGCGGCGTACATCGCCGCATCGGCGCGCTCCAGCAGCGCTTCGAGCGTGTCGCCTGGTCTTGCAATCGCAACACCAACTGACAAAGTAACCTGGCCGATGGATTCGTTGCCGTCCGGGCGACAGATGCGCCCCTGTTCGACCGTGCCACGGATCTGTTCCGCGACCGCCGCGGCGCCTTTGAGCGAGGTTTGCGGCAGCAGTATGGCGAATTCCTCGCCGCCCAATCTCGCAGCGACGTCACGTCCTTTGATACTCGAGCGCAGAACGTGCGCTACAGCGCGGATTACCTTGTCTCCCAGGACGTGACCGTAGGTGTCGTTCACAACCTTGAAATGATCGATGTCGGCAAGCAGCAGCGCCGAGCCATGCAATCCAGGCGGCTCGCGCAACAGATCCTCCACGGCACGCTCCAACCCGCGGCGATTCTTCAGGCCTGTCAGAGAGTCGAGCAATGCCTCGCTCTGCGCGCGGCGCAAGCTTTCGGTCAGTGCATTGACCTCGTTGGTTCGGGCCTGCAGCTTGGCGGACAGATCCTGTGTGACCGACTGCATCTTCTGCGTGCCGACGAGCATGTCCGCCACCACCTGGCGGATTCTTTCGGGCTCCTGGGGTTTCGCCAGTTCCTTGGCGTGACCCTCCAGCGACTCCCCAAACTGCGCCGCCTGGGTGCTGACAGACGCCGCACTCTGCGCCGTGTCTTCCAGAAGATTGCGCAGTTGCAGCTGCAAACGCTCGAACGCCTCCATGTCCCGCGCAGCGATGTGTTGCGCGTACAGGCGCCATACGTCAACTTCGGTCAGTGCGGTGTTGGACGTGAGGCGGGAATCGAGCACCCGGCTCAGGTCAGGGTTCATTCCGGCGCAGTGCTCGTACCACAGCGCGTAACTCAACGGATGAAACGCGGCGAGCTGGCGCGCCATCAACGGCAGCGCGAGACGCAGAATCTCAGTACTACGTTCCTTGTTCTCCAGATAACGCATTTCGTTCACCCGGTATTCAGCAAGCTCACTGCGCCCCTTTTTGCCGCGACGCCCATCGAGAGGTACTTTGCCATAATCATCAAACAACAAGCACTGCTTCGGTAGCGGCACAATATGAAAAGTCTTGAGTGGTTCGCATTTCACACCCGCTCACGGCGCAGAGCGCAAACTGCGTCACGGTTTCAAACATGTCAGCCGATCGGGGCCCCGCGCGTTTTCAGTAACAGGAAGACGCGGAGGACCCGACCATGCAGACTGTTGCTAAGCTATTGATCCTTGTGGGTTTTGGCGCCACGCTGTCTGGGTGTGTGGTGGCCCCGTACGGCCCCCGCCCGCGCGCCTATGTCGCAGCACCGGCCATAGTCGTGCATCCGGGATATTACGGCCCGCGCTACTACTATGGGCCGCGCTACTACTACGGCCCCCGCTACTGATGGCCCGTGGTATTCAGGTTGGATTCACATCTGACCGACGCAGCCGCCGACAAACAGGTCACGACCCCACCCACTCGGCATCTCCATGCGAAATTGCGGGTGATTGTCGATGGGTGGGCGTACACGTTGGTCAATAGCAGCCCGCGGCTGTTGGTGCCCCCGCGGCCTAGCTCTCTTCGCAGTCCACGCATCGACCCAGCCTCACGGCCTCGTCGGCTACAACGTAGCGGGCTGCCTGGAGCTTCGGGATGAGCACGCTGATGGTCAGCAGAATCTCCTTGCAGGCGCGGGCCTCGGGGCTCGCGACCACGGTCTTCTGCCGGTATTCACCCATTTCTTCAGCAAGAAACGCCGCCAGCGTCTGAAGCTGGGCAATGGAGGTGTCGAGCAGCAGTTTGGGGCTGGTGGTCATTGGGAGAAACTCCAGGGCCGGGCGGAGCTGTACAAATATACAGGTCCGGAGGAGTTTCGCAAGATGTCCTGAAGTCTGGGTGGGCCACTTGGGTGGCCGCGCCACGTTGGTGGCCGCGTGGGTACTTATACCGGCTGAACCGACTCCGGCTCCGTTGTAAGCACCACGGGGACCAGCTCGAAATTCTCCGTCGATTTTTGGCGCCTGCCGGCACCGTGCTGCTGGAATACCTCATGACGGTGGTAGCCCAGGAAATAGCACTGCTCCGGGCGGAATTCGCCGACGTTCAACGGTAGCTGGACGTGCCAGTTGTCCAGAACTACCGGATTGAGCTCCTGGGAGACCAGGAGACCACCGTCGTCCAAAAAGGAGATGTATCCGCGCTCAAACAAATGAGCGATGTGCGGAGACATCAGCAAGCCGTTGGAGCCGTCCAGCTTTTCTGCATCGTCACATTCGCTCCACGGCTTGATGTGCGTAGCCCGAAGGTGGCGGCGGTCAAGCACACCCGTAACGCGGCATGAATGCTCGTTGAGCTCGAGATTCGCACGGAAAACACCCTGCCCGTGCCGTGCCTTGAGTAAATCTGCCTTCTGCGCCGGGCCGATGTCAGTTCGCCGTTGAATCGCCGCCTCAACGGCGTCTTCGGCCAGACTCCGTCCGACAGACTCAGTGATGGTTCCGACTATGCGCTCGACCTCACCGTCGAGGAGACCATTGAGCGTCGTTGCCATCATGGGCGGCACAGACGCCAGGACTACATGTTGATTACTGGCGCCGCCCGCGAGAATGGGTGGGTGCTTGCGTGGCAGGACGGGAGTGAGCTCCGCGCCGTAATCCTGCGTTCGCAGAGCATTAGTGAGCGTCATGAAGCGCACCGGCACCAGCCATCCGGTCTGCGTGTCCACGTACTCGGCGATGGAATCAAATTCCAACGGCTTCGCAGCCTCCCGGGCAGATCCGAGGACCACACCCACGGCACCGACCGCACCATCCGCGAACGAATAGACAACGTCTCCCGGAAGGAGCCGCTGAATGTTCTTGTCGGACTCGCTGCGCGCCTTGCTTTTGCGCGCCTTGTTCGCGAACCACAGGTACGCACCATCGATTTCATGGCGGACCGTGTGCGAGTGATTGACCCACCAGAAACTTGCGCTCATGCCTCGAAACCCCCCGCCCTGCAGGCCACGAAAGTTAGCATCCGCAAGTTGGGATTGCCGAAG
>Ga0105249_10003704_pt1 | contig 13183 bp, 10 predicted proteins | sample KBSS44metaG_FD_81522 | JGI IMG/M metagenome (GOLD analysis project Ga0105249, IMG submission 81522) | Switchgrass rhizosphere microbial communities from Kellogg Biological Station, Michigan, USA - KBS S4-4 metaG | ecosystem: Host-associated > Plants > Roots > Rhizosphere > Soil | place... | reverse complement strand
CCGCGCTGTGCGAACTCTACATCCTGTTCTACGCGCTATGGGGTTCGAAGCCGACCCACGCGCTGCCCGATCAGCAGATCGGATAAATCCAGAGCCGAGGGGTCGCACTCTCAAAAACGGGAAAAGGCCGGAGCGGACACCCCGCCCCGGCCTTTTTCACATCCTGCGCTTCCCCTGAGGAACGTTCCGCTCACCCTTGCATGGCGCTTGCCGTATCTTCCAGCGCGAGGTCGACCAGCGCCCTCATCGCTTCCGCTGCGGCCGCCCCATTCCCCGCCGCGATCGCGTCGAACACCCGCACATGATCGGGGATCGGATTGCGCGGAAGGGCGCGGGCGCGCTGCTTGAACTGTGTCGTCCAGTTGACCGCCGCGCCGATGCTGGCCGACAGCGTCTGAAGCGCATCATTACCCGTCGCATTCAGGATCGCATGGTGAAAGTCACGGTCCGCCGCCCGTCCGGCCTCGGTGGCCAGCGTATGGCGGCGCATCGCCGCCAGCGCGTCCTTCATCACGCGAATGTCGTCCCGGCTCCGCCGCATCGCCGCCAGACGCGCCGCCGCCGGTTCGACGATGGCGCGCAGTTCGAACAGGTCGCGCACGAACCGCATGTCGGGCTCCCCGGCAAAGGCCCAGGCCAGCATTTCGGGATCGAGCAGGTTCCAGCGGTTACGCGGCAACACCCGCGTCCCCGCCTTGGGCCGGCTTTCCACCAGCCCCTTGGCGGCCAGCACCTGAATCGCCTCGCGATAGGCGCTGCGCGACACGTCCAGTTCCCCGGCAAAGGCGACTTCGCCCGGCAACACGTCGCCCGGCGCATATTGCCCCGACAGGATCGCAGTGCCCAGCCGGTGCGCAATGGCGCCATGCAGGCGTCTGCCGGGCCCGCGCACGCCCTTTGCCGGGTTGCTTTCAACGCTCTTTCGGGACCCCTTTTCCTCCGACATTCACGCTCCTCCAGCCCGTTCCTAGCAGGCGGCAAAGGGCGACGAAACAGGATGATTGCCTTCTCCGGCCGCCTGTAATATGTCGGAGTAATAAGGAGGCCGAGGTGCCGGTCATGGCCTTGCCGCCCAATCGGCGAGGCAGAGAGAGCGCTGCATCCCGATCTCCTGCATGCAAAATGACTGACAATTGGGCTTCGCCTGACGAACTTTGGCCAGCGCCGACAGCGGCGCGCGGGAGGAAAATTTTTCATGACTTTGCGCCTGTTGCAGCATCGTTCCGACACGGGTGTCCGTTCCGTCATCGCGGCGGAGGGTGATGCAGCGCATTTTCTTGCCGGCGTGGACAGCATCCGCGCGCTGGCGCTGGACGCCATTGCCCGAGGCATCACGCTGACGCAGGCGGTCGCCGCGATCCCGCGTGGCGAGCCCGTCGACATCGCCGCCGAATTCGAAGCCGCACGCCTGCTCGCCCCGATCGATCATGAAGACAGCGCCCATATCCAGCTGACCGGCACGGGCCTCACCCATCTCGGTTCCGCCGAAGGGCGCGACAAGATGCATCGCGAAGCCGCCGCCGCCGCGACCAAGACCGACAGCATGCGCATGTTCCTGGAAGGGCTGGAAGGCGGCAAGCCCGCCCCCGGCACGGTCGGCCAGCAGCCCGAATGGTTCTACAAGGGCGACGGGTCGCAACTGGTCGGCCCGACCGATCCGCTGACCATGCCCGCCTTCGCGCAGGATGGCGGCGAAGAGCCGGAAATTGCGGGCGTCTACATCATCGGTCCCGATGGCCAGCCCTATCGCCTTGGCCTGGCGCTCGCCAACGAGTTCAGCGACCATGTGACCGAGAGGCACAATTATCTCTGGCTCGCCCATAGCAAGCTGCGACAGGCCTCGCTCGGCCCGGAACTGCTGGTCGGCCCCGCGCCCGAGCATATCGAGGGCAGCAGCCGCATCCTGCGCGACGGCGAAACGATCTGGGAAAAGCCGTTCCTCTCGGGCGAGGGTAATATGTCGCACAGCCTGGCGAACCTGGAACATCATCATTTCAAATATGCGCTGTTCCGCCGCCCCGGCGACGTGCACATCCATTTCTTCGGCACGGCGACCTTGTCCTTCACCGACGGCGTGCAGACGAAGGAAGGCGACGTGTTCGAAATCATCGCCGCGCCCTTCACCCTGCCGGTGCGCAATCCGCTCAAGCGCGCGGCGCCGGTCGAGGTGACGGTGCGGCTCCTTTAGGGAGGGCGGCGCACGCCGGAGCTTTCCGCACCGGCAGTATAGCAGGCTTCCTTAACGCCTCGGTTCAGTTTCGGGCGCAGCCGCACGGCTGTTTCCGTCAGGAAAAGAGCGGCCTGAAATCTGCTCTGTGCAGGATACCAAAAGGTCCTTGCTTCTCGTCAGGAAGTCGGTGATGACTTCGAGCGCCCCCACATCAAATTGCGACCACAGCTCGAACATTGCGTTCTGACGTGGTTCATAAATTGCCTCAATGGGTGCCGTAGCTTCTCTGTTCAACCTGACATTCGTGCGTCGCCGGTCGACGTCATCGCGCTCGCGAATGATCAAGGCCTTGGCTTCAAGGCGGTCCAGCAACGCCGTGACAGAGCCGGAAGTAAGGCCTGTTGCCTTGGCGAGATCGCCCGGAGAAACCCTCTCTTCCAGGAAAATGATGTCGAGCACTTCGAGGTCCGACGGGTGTAGGTTGAAATGCTTCGCCACTACGGCGCTGCTGAGCACACTTTGCGCTGTCATGCGGCGTAGCGCGAACCCCACCCTGCGTACCAGATCGGCCTTGGCCATGTCGGTCATTCGCTTCAGCACCTCGTCAAGCCGCGGCGAGCGCCGCGGCCACGGCCGCCATCGTCATCATGTCCAGCGGGAAACGCAGCCTGCTTCGCGCCACCCATCGCCGGGCGGATTCCTGCGAGATTTCCTTCGGCTCCATGCGCTCGAACGCGAGCGCCTTGGGAATGAAATCGAAGGCGGACCAGATGCGCATAGCGCCGTGGCTCGCCAGCGCGATCAGAAGAAAATGTCTTACCTCTGGGACCGGCCAGGCCGTCACCAGAGAAGCCGCGAGCAGAAGTTCGAAAGTCCCATGGATCACGATCCAGAAGCGCTTGCGCGACAGTCCGCCACGCCGCGGCGAGACAATCTCCGGGCGGCGGGGCCAGACCGGGTCGACGACAATATACTCGTAAAGACTGCCGCCCAGCGTGGCTGCGGCAACGATGGCCGTGAGGCCTAGAATTGCGTCCATTCCTATCTCCGCGCCAGGGCCATCGCAGGACCCTAGGAGCAATTTATCTTGATAGTCAAGATAAATTGCTCCTAGGGTCCTGCCGACGTGGAGGTGCGAGAGCAGCGGCGGGTTGAACTCCTGAAAAGCTGTCCGACGGCGACGCGTCGAGAATGGGACTGCTGTCGATCGAGCCGTCGACACAGCTGACGTTCGCGAACAAAAGTCATCCTGCCGAAGCCCGCCCTAAACGCATGACTGCAATTGAGTTGAAACGGCTGAAGCTTGCGGAATGTGCGACCAGGGCCTTAAACTCGCCCGGCCGGCGCAAGGCCGCGTGAATGGCATCGGTCGACTGACGCCCCGAACCGCCTGTAAACCCAACCCCTTTTGTAGCAGTTAGCCACAACAAAAATCACGTTTTCAAGGAATTCCGAAGCATTACAGTCAGTTGCAAGGATAAGTGGCGGAGAGGGAGGGATTAATAACCAATATAAAACCGTTATAAATTCCGCCCTTACAGACACACCAACTTAAGATTTACCACATCCGCTCCCACGTTCATTTCTGCCAGCTGTAATACCACCAGATTAATAGAATTATGGCGGATATTCTTGGACCTGTACAGACGCTTTTATTTGAACATATGGTCGATCCAGACCATCTGTTCACCATCGAGTAGATGCCGATAGCTGCCCTTCCACTGATAGTCCACGCACCAAGCGGTGGAGGACGATAGCTGCCGGTTGGCCGTCGTCCGACTAGTGGCTTTTGACGGCCAAACCCAGGAAATGGGCCACACCGGCTTTTTTCCCAAGTTTTCCTGATTTGATGACCCAAACGCTAGTCGAACAGAGGTACCCCGGCTAAGACGGGCGGAGGAGACAATCTGCTTGACCGACACCACGATTTTCACTGCTGGAACCCTTTTCACCAGCGACTACCTGACGCGCGGCATTGCTGACACGACCGACTACGCAGCGGTCGATACTGTCTCGCTGGCCGCATCTCTGACCGCTATTCTAGATGCCTTTCCCGCCGCCACCCAGCCTAACGAGGCACAGACCGAGGACGACCTGATCTGGCCAGTCCTAGCCGCGCTCGGCTGGGCCGACGTGCTACGTCAACAGAACCTAACTGTATCGGGACGCGAAGACGTGCCAGATGGCCTGTTGTTCGCCGATGCGGCTACCAAGGCGCAGGCAAATCTCGGCGCACAGGAATGGCTACGATACGGCTACGGTGTCGCCATAGTGGAAAGTAAGCGCTGGAACCGCCCCCTCGACCGCGCCGGCCGCCGCGATGAGGCGATGGCACCCTCTACCCAGATGCTGCGCTACCTGCGTCGTGTTGATGACTTGACCAGCGGTAGGTTGCGTTGGGGGATTCTGACCAACGGTATGCGCTGGCGACTCTATTGGGCAGGTGCGCGATCGGTGTCCGAGGAGTTTCTCGAGATCGATCTCGCTCGTGTCCTCGCTCAACCGCAGGGCAACGAGTCCGTCACTCCGGACGATCGTGCCCATTGGCTGCGAGTATTTGCGGTGATGTTCGGTCGCGACGCTTTCCTAGCTGGTGCAGGCGGCATGACCTTCCATGCACGCGCTTTGCGTGAAGCAGCATTCTATGAGGAACGCGTTGCCTCTAACTTGGCTACTCTAGTCTTCACCGAGGTTTTCCCTGCGATTGCCCATGCGATCGCTACAGCTGCACCGGCCGCGCCCTTGCAGGAGGTTCGCGAAGCGAGTCTCGTCCTGCTCTATCGCCTGCTGTTCCTGCTGTACGCCGAGGATCGCGGACTGCTGCCTGTACGCGACCGTCGATACGACGATTATGCCCTGCGTCCACTTAGAGAGGATATCGGACGCCGCGCAGATGAGGGCGACGCCTTTTCCACTAGCGCCTCGCCGATCTGGAACCGGATTTCCGACCTGTCCCGGATGATAGACAAGGGCGATGCCTCGGTCGGCCTTCCGCCCTACAATGGCGGGCTCTTCTCGAGCGAGAAGACCCCGTTGCTTGAGCGGATCCGCATTCCAGACGCTGTGATGGCGCTGGCAATTGACGCGTTATCGTTCGAGCGGACCGGGGTGCTGCGCCGGTACATCAACTATAGCGATCTGTCGGTGCAGCAGCTCGGCAGCATCTACGAACGCTTGCTTGAACACGAGCTGACGATCAAGGACGGCGCGCTCAGTGTTCGTCCCAATGCCTTCGCGCGCAAGAATAGCGGTAGCTATTACACGCCGGATACACTCGTTGGCCTGATCCTCAACCAAACCTTAGAACCGTTGATCGCGGAACGACGTGATGCCTTCGCGGTTGCGTTGGCCCAGCTGCGGCCCGAAGACAGCGAAGATGATCGCCGCCGCGAGCTCGAAGTCGCCGACCCAGCAGAAGCGATCCTTGCGCTACGCGTGCTAGACCCGGCAATGGGATCGGGCCACTTCCTCGTCAGCCTGGTCGACACACTGACCGATCACGTCCTCGACGCGATGGCCGAAGTCGCCGTCGCGGGCGGCGCGCTCGACCATCGCTCCCCGCTTGCGGCAGAAATCGTCAAGACACGCAACCGCATTCTTGGCAACGCACGAGCTGCCGGTTGGGCCGTGGAGGAAGCGCAGCTCGACGACCGCCACATCGTCCGCCGCATGGTGCTGAAACGCTGCGTTTATGGCGTCGACAAAAATCCTATGGCCGTAGAACTGGCAAAGGTCGCGCTGTGGCTGCATACTTTTACCGTTGGAGCGCCACTATCGTTCGTAGACCATCACCTGCGCGCTGGTGACAGCCTATTCGGCCTGTGGGTGCGCGACGCGATCGATCGCGCCGAAGGTTGGGGCGGCGGGCAGTTACTCTATGCCAGGGCCTTACGTGAGGCGCAGTCGGCAGCGGCCGCGATGCAAATCATCGAACGGCTGACTGACGCGGAGATCGCCGAGGCACACCAGTCGGCCGACACCTTTTACGGCGTGCAGCAGCAGGTCGCGCCACTCGACGCGTTCATGGCGCTGCTCCACGCGCTCGACTGGCTCGACCTTAAGGCGCGCGAAGACAAGGCGGCGGTACGCGCTTGGTTGGACGGCGTGTTTGGCAATCCGATCGACATTGCGCGCGGGCGAGCCGAACCGCTTTTGGAACGCGACCGTCAGCTTGGTGATAGGTTCGGCATAATTCTCGCCCGCGCCCGTGAATTGGCGGAATGCGAACGCTTTCTCAATTGGCAAGTCGCATTTCCCGGCGTGTGGACCGAATGGTCGAACAGCGAACGCTCGGGCGGGTTTGATGCGGTGGTAGGCAACCCGCCGTGGGATCGGATCAAGCTGCAACAGGTCGAATGGTTCGCTGCTCGCCGCCCAGAGATCGCGCGCGCCACCCGTGCTGCGGATCGAATGCGCATGATCGCGGCGCTGAAAACAGCAAGTGATCCACTCGCGACCGATTACATGTTGGCTGACGAACTCACTGCCAGAACGCTGCGCATGGCGCGATCATCCTATCCTCTGCTCGGACGCGGCGATATCAATTTATACAGCCTTTTCGTCGAGCGGGCGCATGCGTTGGTAAAACCCGGAGGCATGGTGGGGCTACTGACTCCCAGTGGCATCGCATCGGACCTGTCGGCCGCCCCATTCTTTCGCCGCGTGGCTACCGGTGGCCACCTCAAGGCGCTATTCGACTTCGAGAATCGCCGAACCCGCTATGGCAAGGAGCCGTTCTTTCCGGACGTCGACAGCCGGTTCAAGTTCGCGGCTATGATCGCTAGTCCGAGCCGCACCTTTGCGACAGCAACCTGTGCTTTCTTCCTTCAGGATGTTGCGGAGATCGCAGATCCCGAACGCGGCTTTCTCATCCCAGCGGAGAGCTTCGCAGCGGTTAACCCGAACACAGGGACTTCTCCCGTCTTCCACTCACGCAGAGACATGGAACTAATCTGCGGTATTTACGCTCGCCTGCCAGTATTGGTCGACCGATCCGGCGGCACCCCTGTGGCAGCTTGGCCGGTACGCTATGCAACCATGTTTCACATGACCAATGACAGCCACCTCTTTCGTACCCGCGCCGAGCTGGGGGAACGCGAGGGTGCTTGGCCGATCGGAGGCAATCGTTTCGCATCGCCCGCAGGCGATTGGGTACCGTTGTATGTCGGCCGCATGATCCACCAGTTCGACCATCGTGCCGCATCGGTCATGGTCAATGCTGAAAACCTGCACAATGCCGCTTTCAGCAGCGAGGTCACGTTGGCGCAAAAAGCCGATCCAGCTTTCATACCTGATCCACAGTTTTGGGTTCTCGAGCCTGCCGATCAAAATCGCGACGTGACGATCGCTTTCCGCGACATCGCGCGTGCGACCGACGTCCGGACGATGATCGCTGCGCTAATTCCTAGCGCTGCTGCTGGTAACAAAGCACCTCTCATACTGCCCGCAGATGCAGGCTCACTGCATGCCTCACACAAGGCACTACTCCTGGCTAATCTTAACGCTATCGTTTTCGACTATGTGGCACGCTCCAAGGTTCAGGGCACAAATCTCAATTGGTTCATCGTCGAACAGCTGCCAATCGTTCCGCCTGTTGACTACAACCGCACCATCGGTGACTACACTGCGGCCGAGATTGTCAAAACAAGTGTGTTAGAACTAAGCTACACTGCGCATGACCTCGCTTCCTTCGCGCGTGAGGTCGGCCACGTCGATGCGGACGGTGAGGTTCTACCACCCTTCCAGTGGGACGAGGAGCGTCGATTCCGACTGCGTGCTCGGCTTGATGCTCTATTCTTCCTCCTGTATGGCATTACCGATCACGACGACGTGCGCTACATCTTCTCCACTTTCCCGATAGTCAGGCGGGAGGAGGAGGCGCGCTGGGGTCGCTATCGCAGTCGCGACCTGACGCTTTCTTGGATTAACGCTCTACTCGCCGGACAGCCCGATGCGGAGATCGATGGGTAACAAGAATCGGCGTGTTATGGAGTGCTACGCAAATATTCCCCAGCGACGCGATCCAGCTCTCGTTTGCTGAGTGCATTTCGTGTTGAGCACGGTAACATATTGTCCCGCCGGCACAAATCGGGCCTTGTAGATATCATCCCCAGTACGCGCAAAGTGTATGATTGCCGGTCTTTCAACAGAGAAGATGGGATCAAGGCGTACCTGGTGGGTATGATTGGAATTGTGTATTACGTTCGCTACGACGGTTTCAGCGGGAAAGTTAAATGTGATCGTCCTGCTTTCCCCTGGCCCTAGACCAAAGTATGATCCCAACGTGGCCACCGGCAACTGAACTGCTGAACCAGACTTCCCTTTCTGACCGCCCGTTTCACGCTCAAATATTTGTAAATATAGATGCTTTGGGCGCTCGGTGATAGAACCCATATTTGCGAGTATTTTACTTTTCTTCTGGCCGCTAGAATTTGAAATATTCAGCACTTTGGCGAACAGAGGCTTCGGAGAAAGCTTCGCTTGTATCTTCAGAATTGGCTTCCCAAACGCGCGGCTTTCAGGCTCCCGTTCCCGACCGGCACCCTTTGATTGCGCAAGGCGTTGGATTTCTTTTACGCTGACCGCGACAGAGGCTTCCCTTGCCCACTTCCAAAAGGCAGCGATTTCGCCCGCCAGTGGGTCGTCATATGACAACGCCAACTCAATCATCGTCTCCCCGTTGCGAACAAGACCACCGCCCGTCAAATTGGCCGATCCTAGAATAACGACCATGTGCGTCGGAAAGCGAAAGAGGCAAATTTTAGGATGAAATAGTGCATTGGCATACTCATCTTCAATGAATCCCGAGTATGTGCGACTCGGATACCTTGTTTTCAGTATTAGCCCGTAGAGTAAAGCATCCGAGGTGGTCACCCCGTTGCCTGCGCCATATACGGACTCGAATCTCCCTCCCATTTCCAGAAAACGTTCCAGTGATTCTGAGATAAGACCAAGCCCATCCCATCTTGCGAACGCAAACGAAAAATGCACACTTTTGAGGCCCTGAGCACACAGCAGGGCGACCAATCGAGTGTATAGCGCGTTAGAACCCCCGCTAATTTGATGATGAAATTTCGGCGGAATTGTCACTGTGCGGATGCCATTAGTTTCTGCGAGGCCGGACGTGCATAACATCCGAGTGCGTTGCTAACCTTAGCTTTCCTAAGCGGTAACATTTCTCGCCTATCTGTCACACCGATGCAGGTACCACAACAGCCCGATACCAAAAATAAGCAGGCCTGCTGTCGCCACAACGGGAACAACATCAAGAAAAGAATTCACGTTGTAAACCTGCGGCAGCTCGCTGGATTCTGGATTGAGAGGCGGAACCTCTGAAAATGGGACATTTGCTGTCGGACCGCTTCTCTCAGTCAACGATCTTCCAGGCGCCGCACCAATGCCTTGATCCCCTCGACCGGGACCAGCGTGGCGCTTCCCAGCTTAAGCGTCCGGATCTCCCCCTCCGCAATGAGTTCATAGAATTTGCTGCGCCTGATCCCCAGCATCCGGCAGGCATCGGGAATGCGCACCGTGATCGGCTCGATCCTGTCCTGAGACGGCAGGTCGATATTCTTGAACGGTCGATGTTCACGGCTCATTGCAAACTCCTCAGCTTTTGGATGATGGGATCGTCGGTGGCTGGCGGCGCCTTGCCCGCGAACCGATCGGCAATCTCGTCGATCAGTTGCGCAAACAGCTTGGCGCCTGCGGCCTGTGCGGCTTCGCTAACCGGGTTCATGGCCCCGGTGACGAGCTGATGCCGGACCATCCGCGCCAGTACCTCCCAGACCAGAGCCTGGTTGCGCCGCAGCCAGTCGGTGTTGCGCTCGATCCTGGTAAGGCGAATGCCAATGGCTTCGTCGCTCTTCGGCGCCTGCCGCCGGTTGAACCAGGCGTCGAGTGCCTCGACCAATATCTCCGACCGCGTCCGGCCCGAACTTTTCGCCAGATGCTCGAGCCGCCTGCTCATCTCCTCGGGCAGGAACAGTTGGTGCCGGGTCTTGTAGGTTTTCATGGGGCGTCGGCCTGCTCATGCTGATGTCCGGTGGCAGCGGATTAGCTCAGCGCAAGGGGGAACACAGGAGCGATCCGCTGCCATGGATGATGATGGCTGTCCGGCCTCTGCCTGGACATGGGGCAGATGGGAGCAAATCGGACCAGTTCGGCCTTACATGCCGCCAATGCTGGGACCGCCGCGGCCCCGGCCGATGGTCCAGCTGATCGGCCGATCCTCGCGCATCAGTCCGGAAAGCTGCTTGCCTACATGGCGGTCCAGTTCGTCACGCCAGGGCACCAGGGAGAACTCATGACTGCGCTCGATTAGCGCGAACCGGCCGGATGTCATGTCAACCCGACGCCTGAGCGTTCCCTCCACCCGTTCACCGGGCACGCTCTCGGCAAAGGACAGACCCAGTTCCTTCGAGAGCTGCCCCGCCACGGCGCGCACCTCGCGCTCCCGGAGAATGCGCAGCAGATTGCGGCGATAGATCACGTCATCGCCCTGCCGCTCGGCCAGTTGCTGCTCGACCAGCCATTGCTGACGCAGCGCCAGCGCCTTGCGCACCTCCTGCCCATAGCCGCTGGTGGCGATGGAGGTCTTGTCCGTTGCCGTCAGTTCCCGGTCCAGCCAGGTGGCCGCCTGAACGCCCGTCTGCTGGAGGATCGGCGCGGCTGACAGCATCTCCACCTTCACCGGCTCGGCACGCTGTTTGCGCCGCTCATAGGCCCGCACGGTATCGAGATGATCGGGACCGATCCTCCATGCTCCATTGGGCTCGCGCTCAGGCTTGCCGGTCGCCTTGCGGATAGCCTCCAGCCGCCGCACATGGGTTTCGACGAAAGCTTCGCTGGCATCGGGATCATGATTGAGGTGAATGCCCAAGCTGTAGCGTCCGGCATGGGCGCCCGCGATCTGGGCGACCGTACGGTCGACGGCGCGCGGTTCCGCCTGCCGGGGCGTCAGGCTCACCATGCCGCCGACCGGCGTGGGTTCGGCGCTGGTGCCGACATCGACATAGTGGCTACGCCCGTCGAGGCCGTCAACGATGAGATAGCGGCGCTCATGGTCGTCATCGGCTGCGCCCCGTTTCATGACCTTGCCGATGATGGGACCGGAGACCTGCTCCGGCGCCTGATCGATGCCATGGACAACATAGCGGTCGGCATCGGCCCGGAGCTGTTCCTTTTCCCGTGTCATCTCCCGGTGCATGAGGCGGATGATGTCGCCCCGCATCCCCATGTCGGTCAGGGTCTGTTCCATCTGTGGGGAGAGCGTCCAGGAGAGCGGCCCGGCTTGCTCCGCCAACTCCATCCGCTCCAGCACCCGCGCACGGGCAACCAGCAGTTGCTGCTGGCCCGCATCGATGCCATTCACCCCCTCGATCCGACGCAGATCGATGACATGATCTTTCGCCTGGGCCATCATCATCCGGTCGAGCCGGGTGAGGCGTTCGGCATCGACCTCGCGTTCGAGCTGCTGGCGCACCTCGATCTCGCTCTGTGGACCCAGTGCCCGGGTCATGATTTCCGATGCCCGATAGCGGATGGCATGGGCGATATAGTCGCCTGCTATGTTGAGGGTCTTTCCGTCTTCGGTCACGCCCCGGATCAGGATATGGCTGTGGGGGTGTCCCGTGTCGAAATGATCGACCGCGACCCAGTCAAGCGTCGTGCCCAGATCCTCTTCCATTTTCGCCATCAGGTCGCGGGTAAAATCGCGCAGCGTATCGAAGGCCGGGCCATCCTCCGGCGCAACGATCAGGCGGAACTGGTGACGGTCGTCCAGACCGCGTTCCGCAAAGGCACGGGCATCAGCTTCGTCGGCGAAGGTTGAATAAAAGCGCCCCGGCTCCCCCTCGCGGCTGACGCCATCGCGTTCGAGATAGCGCAGATGCATAGTCACTGCGCCGGCCTTGCCGGCGAGCTTCACCACCCGTGCCTTCACCGTCACGCGCCGGGGCCGCACCCGCATGCCGCTGCCCCGGTCGAAGGACCAGCCCGAACCGCGTGGTACGGCGGCGGCGATCCGGGCGCCGCGACCCCGTGCATTGAAGCGGCCAGAGCGTGGACCAGAAGCCGATCCATCAAGCCCAAGCTGGCGCGGGTTGCCGCCGCGCCGGGCGACCTGCTTCAATATCTGCGAGCGCAGCCCAGCCGCACGCGGCGGGCGGGCGCCCTCGCGCCGCGAACGCCCGACGCGGGGCTCGAAGCTATCGTCATCCTGTGCCATGGTCAGGATATGGTGAGAACGGCCCCAAGGCCTCAAGTATCTCGCACAAAAGTCCAGCTTTGCTGCGGCTTTGCGAGCCAACGGTGCCGGTTCCCCATCTCTCGGGAGACAGGCCGTCTCCAGCAAAAAGGATGTGCAGACAAGGGCTTGGCCGGGCAGATGCGACGAAGCGTGTCAGCCTTTATCTTGCTATCATCTCTTAACCCGGCACCTCTTCCTTATGTTCCCCATATGTTCTATTCTAGGCCCACAGCGATTCTCAGTGAAAGGGCCAGGCATGGGCGTGCAGATCGAGGCAATGGATGGTGGCAGGCTGAGGCTCGGCGGCGATGTCGAGACCGTTCTTGACTTGCCCGCCAGCGCCGTGACGGATGGCTTTTCCTTCGCCTTTTCCGATGGGACCTTGCTGCGCGGTCATCATGATATTGGCAGCGGGCGCTGCCATTTCACGCTCGCGGCGGAAGGCGCGGCGATCGTCAGGATCATGCGCGAAGGGCGGCATGACCGGGCGCAGATTGAATGGAAAATCGAATGGATGACGCTCGCCTGTGGCAGCAAAACGCTGTGCCCGATCCATGCGAAAGCGCAGGATGACGGGCGGCAATTGGTGCTGGATATCGAAGCGAAACAGGCCGCTTAGGCTGCGATCCAATGACCGATTTGGGTGGATAGCGGAATGTCGGCTTTGAAATATGCTGGGTTGATAAGCAGCGATAACCATGGGCCGGAGCAGGACAGTGAGCGCAATGCGTATGCAAAAACCGATATCAATACTGCTCTTGTTG
>Ga0105249_10003702_pt1 | contig 13188 bp, 11 predicted proteins | sample KBSS44metaG_FD_81522 | JGI IMG/M metagenome (GOLD analysis project Ga0105249, IMG submission 81522) | Switchgrass rhizosphere microbial communities from Kellogg Biological Station, Michigan, USA - KBS S4-4 metaG | ecosystem: Host-associated > Plants > Roots > Rhizosphere > Soil | place... | reverse complement strand
CTTTTGGAGCATTCCCTCGCGATCGACCCCAACTACGCGCGCGCCTACGCCAGGCTTAGCCGGACCCATTTTATAGCCTGGACCATCTCGCTGGATGACGACTATCTGAGCCCTCACGCCCTTGACCGGGCCTATCAATTGGCTCGCAAAGCCGTACAGCTCGACCCCAATCTGCCCGAGGCACATGCCGCCCTCGGGAACATCCTTAGTCGCAGGCGCGAGCATGAGGCGGCGGCCGCCGAGTTCGAGAGGGCCATGGCGCTCAATCCCAACTTCACCGATTGGCGCTTCGCTGAGGCTCTCGTGCTTGCGGGAGACCCGGTGCGGGCCATCGAGGTCGCCGAGCGGCATATGCGCTTTGACCCGTTCTATGTGCCTCTGGCGCCTCTTTGGCTGGGGGCGGCCCGCTATATGTTCAAACAGTATTCCGAGGCGCTGCCGCTATTGCGAGAATGCGTTTCTCGGGCGCCGAATTTGCGCGGCGGCCATACGTCGCTCGCCGCGGTCTACGCCCAGCTGGGGAAACTCGAAGAGGCTCGAGCGGAAGCCGCGGAGGCCCTGCGGATCGAGCCCAAATGGACAATTGAGGGAACGCAGGCGCGACTGTACGGCTTCAAGCGCCCCGAGGATGCCGAGCACTTCTTCGACGGTCTGCGCAAGGCGGGGCTGCCGGAGCGATAGTCTGCGTCACGGCCCTCAGGGCAGGTAGCCCAACGCCACTTCAGCTCCGGGTCAGCAATACGCGTCGCAGGCCAGCCTCTCGGACGGAGCAAGCACATCCGAGAGCGGCAAGTCGGGGAACGGAGGTGGAACGCGGCAGGTGTCAACCCAACTTGCTCCGGACAGTGTTCCGTGCACATCCGGTGGTCCTGTGCCAGAACCTGCCGTCGCCAGAGTTACAGATGACGATTAGCTTGGCGCTCCTCGACGTGCGACTATCATTCGAATGGTACCAGCCCTGACCTCCCTGGCTAACCCGCATTTTGCTACCTTCGCATTCCCAAGAAGCGTTGGAGTGCGCCAGCGGCAGCGATCTCATCTTCAGGCCCAACGCATACCAACCTTCTGGTTGGCACCTAGCGCAGACTGCATCCGGTTCACCGAAAAACGGAGTGGTGTCGGCTCTACCGGGCCGGCACTTCATCAGAACTTGGTGAACGCGTACCGCAGGGTCATCGCGTACGCCAGTAGAAACACCCAAGCCCAGTTGACATGCTGCAGAAGGCTTTCGTTGAGCGCACGAAACGGAGTGTTCCACCAACTTTCCGCTATGTAGCGCAGGAGCCAACTGGTAGGCGCGAACAATTGTACCCCCGCAACCGACGCAAGCAGCGTCAAACCAAGCTCACAGATCACCAAGGCCGCAAGCAACAGGACAGGCGTTGCGATGGTTCCGAGCAACAACGCGTTCCAGTTCCTGCGCTTGGCGAACGCAACGTCCTTGTCCGTGTCTGGCTTTTGCCCCGCCACGATGAACTTGGCGATATCTTCCCAAACCTGTTCGCCTATGCCGGCGCTGTGCTCTCCCACGACATACTTAGAGTTTGTTACGACCGAGTCACGAAAGCCGTCATGCCCAGCGCTCCCGAGGTCAAAAATGCGCAGCGGCTGTAGCCCCTTGGGGACAAAGGCCACAACACGGTCATTCGTGGCGACCAAGTTGAGCAACTCCTTGACGCCACGACCAATGACGCCGGCCCAAGGGTAGGAGCGTCGAACTATACTCCCAGCAAAGAGCACGCGATCGAACTCGAGCAGAGGCATTTCCTCGACGGCGCGCGCCAGCATGTAAGTGCCGTTTGAGTGTCCGACATATGAGATGCGGGCACGTGGATAAAGGCAGCGTGCCTCGACGTATTTGTCCATCAACCATTCGGTCTTTTCGCCGCGGACCCGCGGAAGCAGGAACGGCAGGATTGGGAAGTACCCGTAGGATGGATTAATAATTCTCACGTGTAACCCAGATTGCTGTGCCAGCTTCCTGATTTCCCGCCCAATCTTCTGCGTCCAAAATCCATAGTCACGAATGCCATGAATGATGAAGACCACATTTGATACGCTCGGGTCCTCTGTGAGCGGCCTATCGTCACCGAACATCCAATCGGGCGCTAGCTGACGCTTGGCCAGCTCAGCTGGACTCCCTGTGATGGCTAGGTTCAGGATTTGGCGGCGCAACTCGCCAACATTCCTACCCTGAACTCGCTCTGTAGTGTCGCGAACTTCGAGTATGTTGGTGTGTCCGCTGCCCGGCACCTCCAGATAGAAGAAATCACGTCCGGTAAACAAGTCGATGTCATCGGTTGGATTGACGACATCATCATTGGTTCCGAGCAGCTGCACGACAACGGGAAATTGGTGGGGAGCTGGCAACCGGGACTTCAACTCCAACCAATTCAGCCGTAGTTGGCTGAGGAAGCGGGAGCCTCGGCGCACGTCAAACCCAGTGGGTCGGCCAAACGGCGAGATGGTTGCAAGAAACAGCGAGCATTTGAATCTAAGCCTATCCCAAGGTCCGATTGGAGTTTCGACGGTCCAGCCCCGATTGAGCCCGGCAAGCAACACCAGCCGGCTGATCCGCGGGGCCCACGAGTACCGCATCGGCGGTGCGTCTTCAAGCTTTTCGGCTTGGTCGAAATTCCAGCAATGGATCAGCAGGAAGCGAGCCAACGGCCCTCCCATGCTATGTCCAATCAACACGATGTCATTGTAACCCTGACCGTTCTGGCGGGCTTTCTCGGACACGATCTTATCGATGTCTCGTGCGGCGGTCTGCGCAATATGCGCCATTCGCCGCGTTGAAAAATAAGACGTGTACGGCAGAAGCGGAACGAAAAGATCGCAATCGGGGATTTTGGTTAGTATGTGCGCATCGATCTGCTGATAGGCTTTAGGCGACAGCAACCCGCTATGAAAGATGACAACCAGCCTACGTGCCTTCTCATGTGTCCTGAGAAAGGTTTCGCTTCCAATCATTGCCAACCCTCACAACAATGAGCTTCGCGGGTAGCCAAAGGTGGCCGGCACTGCGACGATACCTTATTTGGACGCCCTGCTCCTCCTCATCGCCTCGGGCGGGGGCCGCTGCCAGGATGGGGGCGTGCCTTGTCGCGGCGTCATCTGTCAAAGCCGGCGAGCGTCATGACGAGCGCATAGGGCTGCGGACCGAGTTTGACGGCGTTGCCCACGACGCTGACCGTCCATTTTCCGGCCGCCGGATTATTCACCAGAACGACCTCGACATTATTGACCCTGTCTGCGGAGCCTCCGGTGGTGGAGGCCCCCCCGTGAAAGAAGTTACCGAGGAAGGTTCGGCTACCGTCCGGCGAGACAACTGCGAGATTGAGATCGTTGATGAGCTTGGGCGAAGTGCCAGGGCGGGGGGGAGGATCCGTCCACACCAAAACGACCTTCAGCTGCTCGGTCTTGCCAGCATTGGCGACGACGAGCTCGTAGGGGTGCGTCTGATCGGTCGAGATTCCCGTCCGGTTGTCCTCAACCTTCAGATTGTGGGCCGCGCTGTCGAAAAGCAGCACGTTCTGAAGGCGGATGACGCCCCATCCTGCGATATCGTTGGGATAGCCGTCCACCCCATACATTCGGACGGCACTGTTGATGAGCATCGCCTTCATCAGGGCCCCCGAAGGGATCATACTGTTTTGCGGCACGCGGATGCCCGAAGGGTACCAGCCCTCTCGGAAGTATTGGCGCACAAGCGCGGCGGCCGCGGCAGCCTGCGGCGTGGCGTAGCTCGTCGCGCAGTCGCTGCGATGGCCTGTGCGGCAGGTTTTTCTTCCACGGGGGCCGACCAGCGCCGATTGGATCGAGCACCCTGGCGCCATCACGTCGGGCTTGCGGCGGCCTTCCGCCGTCGGTCCGCGGTTGCCATCGCCGTATTTGTCGGGATCGGTGTACGCTGCGCCGATCGCGATCGCATTCTTGGCGGTGCCAGGCGCCCCCTGTCCTTCAGGTTTTTTAGGCGGTGTCACCTTCCTGTTGCCGACCGATCCGAGAACCAGATGGTCCTGATTTTCCCACGCGAACGTATCGACATCGAAAGCTGTCTGATTGTAGGTCGCGGCACTCCCCTCGTTCACGTTATAGTGCCAGCTGTTGCTGTGAATGAACGCATTGGCCTTTGCTGCATCCATCAGTACGTCGTGCAGCGAGCGCTTGTAGTGGTGGCTGTTCCACTTCCCTACCGCCAGGCGGCTCTCCCAGGCGCCTCCGCGATGCCGGTGCGCACCGGGGTTATCGATATCGTCACCCGCGATGATCCCGGCCGTAAATGTTGGGTGTCCTTTCGCCGTTGAATGAGGCAGTGCCACCACCTTTCGATGGTTTTTGCCGATCGCGTGGTGGCGATCCCTGAAGAAGCAATGATTGATGTCGAGGATGCCGCTGCTCTCGATGATGCCGACGATCTCTCCCTTGCCGTGCAGGCCGCGGTTCCAGATGCTCGGCGTGTGGACGTGGCCCGACTGAGTCGTCGCGGCGGCGTCGGAGTTGTCCTCGATGATCTCTCCGACCTCCTCAATCCATCGAATGCCCTCGATGCGGGCCATCTCCGGAAGCCCGCTGTCCGACGGAAGGCTGAACTGTATCCGGGCCGTACCACCCTTCAGCCTCCGGTCATCGAGTGCCTGCATGCCGGTCCCGCCGACGGAGGCAATCGACCGCGAGACGGCATCGACGTCGGCATCCGGGAACAGGAAGGCCGTCAGCAGCAGGCCGGGAGCAGCCTTGCGTTCCGCCGTTCGAGGCACGAACGTGCCGATGTGCGGGGAGAGCTTGAAGGCAGGCTCGTAGGGGATCACGGAGCGGATGCGCGGGTCGGCTTTAGCCGCAGCGACCGCACTCGGCGTGAGCTTCTCGACATAGCTCAGTTCCGGCACATAGTCCTGGAGCTTGACGCCAAGGTGAGCTTTGAGCTGCGTGCTCGTCTCCGCGTCAGGAGACCGGTGAAGCTGGACGAGATAGTAGCCAGCTTCCTTCTTGTACTTTTCCAGAGCGGCGGGCGAGAGTCGCAGCTCCAGGGGAATGTCTAGCTTGGGCGACTTCGGATCGAAACTCCGCCCGGCAATCTCCACTTCGTAGCTCTGCTCGTCGGCCGCATGAGCCGTCGGCGCCTTCCAACAGATTGCGCCGGACAGAGCGAGGAAAAGCAAGAGGTAGACTGAGCATGCGACGGTCCGTTGCTCAATCTTGCGAGTCTTGGCCATGCCGGCTTGTCCCCAACAACAATCAGTCAAGCCCGGACGGATCGATACGTCCCCAGCAATACAGCATCATGAGAAACTCTAGTGCGGCGCGGCCTCTTTCGCAAGCGCATCACCGCAGCTAATAGCTGGCGCGGCTGCTTCGGCAGCAACGACAGGAAAGGGTCAGGACTACGCCTCGCAGGCCGGCCTCCCCGATGGAGCAAGCACACCCGAAAGCTGCAAGTCGAGGGAACGAAGGTGGAACACGTCGGGTCTCCCACCGATTTGCTCCGTACAGTGCTTAGCGAACGTCCGGTGGTCTCGTGCCCCCATTGCGGTACTGCGACGGTGTCATGCCGAGCATGTCCGTCGACTTCTCGTAGAATCGTCCGCTGGAATTGAACCCGGCGTCGTAGATTGCCTCGGTGACGGTGTTACAGGAGGCCAATCCCCGGCGGACCTTCTTTGCGCGGTGCGCCGCGGCATAGTCCTTCGGCGTCAGCCCCGTGGCGGCCTTGAACAGGCGATGGAAGTAGCTCGGGCTGCGCCCGACGCTGCCGGCAAGCTCCTCCAGTGAGGGCTCTTCCTCACTCTCCTCGATCATCCGGCATGCCTTCGCGACCAAGGCTGCGTTCCGGCGTTCGCTTGAAGGTCCGTCCGGGTTGCAGCGCTTGCAAGGCCGGAAGCCGGCGGCCCGGGCGCTCTCCAGCGTGTCGTGCAGCTGAACATTGGCGGGGTTGGCGATTCGCGAGGGGCACGACGGTCGACAGTAGACACCGGTCGTTGAACCGAGTACCAGAGCTGGCCATCGGCTGCCTTGTCGCGCGCGACGATGCTGGCCCACCGGGGATCATCCGCCACTGCTCGATACTATGGCCGGCCATGGGGCCGTTCCTACGGCGTGGAACGGGGGTACTACCGCGCCAGCTACAGGGGCGGATATGGCCGGGGGCGCTGGCGGTAGCGCCCACGGCGTAGAAGTCCCATTCGACGGTGCATCCGGGCCACCCCTAGTGGGCGCCTCTGCCGGTCCCTCCGTCGCTCCCATGGCGATTGATCTCCACCTGGACATGTTGGGCACCGAGGACCTGAGCAGCGCCATCGAGCCCACGGTTCAGGCCGTCGAGATCAAGCGTGCGCTCGCCAAGCCGACCGACACGCTCAGCGCTTACGACTCCTACCTGCGGGCATTGCCATACTACTACTCGCAGACGAGGGGAGGGCTCGGTCAGGCTGAGGCACTCTCGGCAGGGCAATTGCGATCGACCCCAACTATGCCGAGGCGCTCGGCACCTTCGCCGACGTCATGACCAGCCGGATTGCGAACGGCTGGCATGCGAGCCGGAAGCACGAGATCGGCGATGCCTGCGAGGCAACCTCCCGCGCCCTGGCCGCGAGACCGAGCAACAGCACCTGCATTGCAGCCGCTGCCTATGCCTTCGCTGTCCTCGGTCGCCGCTTCGAGGAGGCCCTTCAGCTGGCTGAGCGGGCTATCGAAGTGCATCCCAACTCGACCTTTGTGCGCAACCGGGAGGGCGCCGTCTACGCCAACAGTGGCGAGAGCGACAAGGCGATCGACCAGATCGCGATCGCGCTGCGCATGAATCCGCTCGACAACATAACGTCCACGTTCACCTTCACGGTCGGCGCGGTTGCGCACTTCTTTCGCTCGCCGGTTCGAGGAGAGCCTGCGCTGGGGAAGGCGGGCAACGACAATCACGCCGCAAGCGGAGATCCCCCGCTGGTGCGCCGCCGCGGCTCTCGGGCACCTTGGCCGCATCGCCGACGCGCGGGCCGAGATTGACGGGATCCTGGTTCTGCATCCTATCGCCACGCTCGCGCGTGCCCGCCGTGCGAGCTTGCGACACGACTGGATGTACGATCTGTATCTCGACGGTCTGCGCAGGGCCGGGCTACCCGAGTGAGTCCCTTGCTACGTGCGAGACGTCAGAGTCGGGTCAGGTAGAGAAAGGTTCGATTCGAGCATAAGACTTCCGGAGCACCTCAGTCAGCGGACGTATTCCCCGGGGAAGTTTCGGTGCATCGCTGCCCTTCCAGTCGCAAGCCAAAAATCAGATAGGTACCACAAGCACATACTGGTTCTCAGGTTCATTCCGATTGGCCAGCCACTTCAAACCGACACCGCGGAATAGCTCAGTCGGTAGAGCGGAGGTCTCATACGCCTCGTCAGCCGCAGGTTCGATCCCTGCTTCCGCGACCAGTTTTTCGCCGGCTTAGCCAAATGGGAAGGCAACGGGTTGTGGCCCCGTCATGAGGCGGTTCGATCCCGCCAGCCGGTACGGGCGTGTAGCTCATCGGTAGAGCGGCGGCCTCCAAAACCGCGTCAGAGAGGGTTCAATTCCTTCCTCGCCCGCCACCAGCGATCTGGACGGATCCTGGTTGCCGCCGGCATGGCATCGCCAAGGTCGCCATGAACCGGCTATACAAAAACGGACTCTCGCCCAAGCGCAATCGGCGACGAAGAGTTCGTCGCCGATCACGTCCTCTTTGGGGGGTATAGCGGCCGCTCACGTGCGTTTCGCTTCAGATGTCGATCTTCTCTGCGATCTCGATCGCATCGTTGACCTCGATGCCGAGGTAACGAACGGTGCTCTCGATGTTCAAATGGCCGAGCAATAGCTGCACCGCTCTGAGGTTCCCCGTCCGCCGATAGATCAGCACCGCCTTGGTACGGCGCAGCGAGTGCGTGCCGAACTTCGCCGGATCAAGCCCGATGCTGGCCACCCAATCCTGCACGAGCCGCGCGTACTGCCGCGTGGTCAGACCGCGTGCGCCGTCGCGGCGACCAGCAAACAGAAACTGACCCGACTTGCGTCCGGTCAGCTTCAGATACTCATCGATCGTCATTCGCGCTTGATCGGTCAGCTCGAACCGCACAGGCCGCCCGGTCTTCTTCTGCCGAATGGTCGCGCGATCCATCGCGTAGCCGCTCGGCGTAACGTCATCAACGCGGACAGCGACCAGATCGCAACCGCGCAGCTTGCTGTCGATTCGCCAGGTTAAACAGAGCGAGGTCCCGCTTCCGACCCTCGATCTGCAGCTTGGTCCTGATGGACCAGACGTGGCTTGGTCGCAGCGGTGGTTTGGCGCCGACGATCTTGCCTTTGTTCCAGGGTGGCCGGCGGGCGGGCTTCTCGGCTGAAGTTAAATGAACGTCTTCCATGGTCTGCCTCCTTGGGTGAGAGACAGACCAGCATGACTTCAACTCGGTGAGCTCAACTGTCTGATTTAATGTCAGGTTTCCGCGCAGTTCGTCTCGAAGATGGTTACGGCTCGACGCGTCTGACCCAAACCCGTCGTCACCGGCTGGTTGTGCTGTGGTCTCTGCGCTAGGCTGCCCGGTGTTGGTGGGGGGCGGATATGCCGATTTCTCGACTTCGCTGGGCTATTCCTTTGATGCTGACGGCCCTGATGGCGCCGGTGCCGCACGCGGCTCTCGCCCAATCCAACGAGGAGTTGTTCGCGTTTAATCGACAGGTCGACAAGCTTATCCAAGCGGGCAGGCACAGCGAAGCCCTCAATACGGCTCAGCGTGCGCTATCGCTGGTCGAACGCCGATTCGGTGCTGATCACCCACACTCAGCATCCTGGATCAATATGATTGCCTACCTGCACAACGTTCAAGGCCGGTACGGCGATGCAGAGCGGCTGTACAAAAGAGCGCTCGCTGTGCGCGAAAAAGCGCTGGGTCCGAACCACCCTGACGTAGCGGCGACCCTCAACAATCTGGCGGGGTCTTATCAGGAGCAAGCCAGGTACGCGGAGGCCGAGCCGCTGTTCCGGCGCGCGTTGGCAATCCGACAGAAGGCGCATGGCCCCAGTCATGCGGACGTTGCAGAATCTCTCACCAACCTGGCTGTGCTCCTGTCAGCGCAAGGGCGCTATGCCGAGGCAGAGCCTCTCCTCAGGCAGGGCCTGACGATCCGCGAAAAGGTGCGCGGCTCCGAAAGCCTCGAGGTCGCAAACTCGCTATTCGGGCTAGCACAGCTTTATCGCAGGCAGGGCCGCTATGCAGAGGCGGAGCTCTATGCCAAGCGCGACGCCGCAATTCAGGAAAAAGTGCTGGGGCCGAACCACCTCGACACGGGTGCGGCCATCGATAACCTTGCGAGTGTCTATTTCTATTTAGGCCGCTTCCATGATGCCGAACCGCTTTTCAGGCGCGCGCTGGCCATCCGCGAGAAGCTCCTGGGGCCCGATCATCACCTTGTCGGCGCGACCGTGGGCAATCTCGCGGCCACCTACAATTCCCTCAACAAGCTGAGTGAAGCCGAACCGCTGTATCTGCGCTCGCTGAGAATCAGAGAACGTGCACTCGGAGCCGACAATGCCGCCCTAGCGGCTCCTCACAACAATCTCGCCAGCCTCTATCATCAGCTCGGTCGGTACGCGGAGGCTGAGACGCACTACGAGCGCGCAGTAGCAATCTGGGAGAAGGTGCTAGGCCCCGATTACCCCGATCTCGGCATCGCGCTTTACAATCTCGCTGTCGCCTATCGCGTCCAGGGCAAGCTCGTTGAGGCAGAGGCTGCCTATCGACGCAGCGCGGAGATTGCCATCCGACGGTCCAGGCGAAGCGCTGGCGCACTGGGCGAGACCATGACAGGCACAGTCGAGAGTGAGTCAACTCGCGCACGCAAGCGGTTTGCAGAATGGATCAAGGTCGCCTACCAGCTCGGCGAACGCAGGGGCGCGCTGCGGGCCGAGTTCGCGCGCAAGATGTTTGAGGCGGCGCAGTGGGCGCAGGGCTCCGAGGCGGCGACCTCCCTCGCGCAGATGGCCGCGCGCCTTGCCAAAGGCGAGGGCACGCTGGCGCAGTTGATCCGCCAGCGGCAGGATCTGGCAGCTGAGTGGCAGGAGAGGGAGAAGCTGCTCATTCAGGCCCGATCGGGTCCTTCCGCTAACGACTCTAAGGCCTTGAGCACGCGGCTTGCCGCCATCGACACCCTTATCGGTGACATCGACAGGCGGTTGGCCAGGGAGTTTCCCGACTACTCGGCGCTGGCCAATCCGCAGGCAGCCGACGCTGAGAGCGTGCAGGCGCAGCTCGCACCTAACGAGGCCCTGGTTGTTTTCTTCGACACCGAGGCTGCAGCGCCGCTGCCTGAGGAGACATTCATCTGGGTCGTTACGAAGGCGGACGTGCGTTGGGCCCGTAGCTCACTCGGCTCGAAAGCGCTTAGCTCCAGTGTCGCCGCATTGCGTTGCGGCCTCGACTATGCGGCGTGGGAGAGCACGGAGAGCAGTGCGGCCTGCATGCGCATGCTCAGTATGTCTGGCGCGCCCGCTGGGCAGCTGCCTTTCGACCTTGCACGTGCTCATGATCTCTATCGGGCGCTGTTCGGCGCCATCGAGGACCTGATCAAGGACAAGCACCTCTTGATCGTTCCCTCCGGCGCCCTGACTGTCGTGCCGTTCCAGGTGCTCGTCACAGATAAGCCGGTGTCCACCATTCCTCTCGATGTGGCCGATTACGCAGGTGCGGCTTGGCTCGCCCAGCGGCACGCGCTCACCGTGCTGCCATCCGTCTCATCCCTCAAGGCGCTGCGCCAGGTCGCCAAGGCAAGCAAGGCGAGAGAACCCTTCGTCGGCTTCGGCAACCCCTTGCTGGTGGGCCCCAGCGGCAACGACAAGCGTGCCTGGGACCGTCAAAGCTGCCAGAAGGCAGCGCCCGACCGTAAGCAGGTGTCAAGCCGCACAGTGCGCACAACCACCGCAAAGTTCTATCAAGGCGATCTCGCCGACGTAGACCTCCTCCGCAGGCAGTATCCCTTGCCGGAGACTGCCGATGAATTGTGTGCGGTCGCCGAATCAGCGGGCGCGCCGCAAACCGCCGTCTATCTTGGCAACCGGGCGACCGAGAAGACTGTAAAAGAGTTGTCTGCCAACGGTGCTTTGGCCAACGCCCGCATCGTGCATTTCGCCACGCACGGCCTGCTCGCCAGCGAAGCCGGGATGGTGAAGGCAAGAGCCGAGCCGGCGCTCATCCTCACTCCACCCGTCCGACCAAGCTATGACGACGATGGGTTGCTAACGGCCTCCGAAGTGGCGTTACTGAAACTCGATGCCGATTGGGTCGTCCTATCGGCCTGCAATACGGCGGCCGGCGGCGGCAATAAGCTGGGCTCAGACGAAGCACTTGCGGGGCTTGCGCGTGCTTTTTTCTACGCCGGTGCACGAGCGCTGCTGGTGTCCCAGTGGGCCGTGGATTCCCAGGCGACTGTCGCCATCGTCACCAAGGCGTTCGACGAGATCAAGTCTAATAGCAGAATCGGCCGTGCCGAGGCGTTGCGACGTTCGATGCTCGCCCTCATCGCTTCCGGGGGCAGCAACGCGCACCCCGCTAACTGGGCACCGTTCGTGGTGGTCGGCGAAGGCGCTCGTTAAGTCTGAACCTGGCACGAACTGTGAGTGGTGAGGCTCGGCGGGTGCGACAGGAAGCTGGGGATCTTTCGCCGTGACGTTCCGACGTGTGATCACATTGCTGTGAGGTTGTCCGTTTGCTGGGGCTGTCCCGGAATGGCCGCCAACCTCCCCTTCCGGCAGCCTGTGACCCACAATTCTCTTGTTGCGCGTCGGCCACGCTTCACATGCGGACGATTAACTCTCACCCTAGACTAGACGAATAATTGATCTTGCTCAGGAACGGCCTTTTGTCGTTGAGCGGTTGCTTCGCTCGCTAGGCAGCGGCGTCATGCACAGTCGCCGTATGGGGAGGGGACGCATCACACGAGATGATATCCCTGGACCTTACGTCCGGCTCGTCGGCGGCAAGAAGATAATTCCGCTTGCCGAGAGCGCGACGATGCGCGCAGAGGGTCACACCGGAGGCGTTAACCACTATGAGCGCACGCACGCTTTTCCCCTTGCAACCGGCACATCTGACTTGCACCTGACGACTTCGCCGATTCCTCTTCGGTCGACGAAAGCCTTGCAAGATCTGGCCCATTGGTGAAACTACGCGACATGGCTAAGGCAGGTGCACAAGAGCCGCCCGCGACACTTGGCGATGTCCTGTATGCCGAGTCCAAGGCTCCGGCGCCGGAACAGGAATGGGTGACGCTCGTCCAATCGATCGCCGAGGGCGATCAGCATGCACTGCATGCACTCTACGAGAGAGCCCATCGCCCAGTCTTCACGTTGATCATGCGAATTGCGGCCAACCGGGAGACCGCTGAGGAGCTCACCGTCGACGTCTTTCATGAGGTGTGGCGGCGCGCGGGGCGCTACGACGCAGCGAACGGCACCGTGCTCGGCTGGATCATGAACCAGGCACGCTCGCGGGCGATCGACCGCCTACGCTTCGAGAGCCGAAAGAAGCGCAGCATCAGCGGCGATGAACAGTCACCGGCCGAGGCCGCGGCCGATCCGCACGCCCTGCTCGTGCTGCGCGACCAGGCCCAGTCGCTGCGCGCAGCATTACAAACGCTCATGCCGGACGAGCGCCTGGCCATCGAGACGACGTTCTTCGCCGGGCTTACGCATGCCGAAGCTGCGGCGCGGCTGAAGCAGCCGCTCGGAACTATCAAGACGCGCATCCGTTCAGGACTGCACAAGCTGCGGAAAGCGCTCACCGGGAAAGCGGGAAAGCCATGAGCCCGAGCGCCAACCCGAACCGCTGCCAGGAGAGCGAGGTAACGTGCGCCTACGCCCTGCAGATTCTGTCTGCGAGTGAGGTCGCGGCGGCCGAAGCCCATATCGCCTCCTGCCCGGATTGCCAGCGCGAGCTGGTGAGCCTGCGCCCGGTTGTCGACCGGTTCGTGTCCTGGCCCACCGATGTGCTGCGTCCCACGACCTCGCTGCAGGGCCGTCTTGCGCTTCGCATCGCCGAGGAGACGGGCAAACAGCCGGTACCGCCCCCGGCGCGGCAGTGGTCCGAGCCGGACTGGGAGCAGGTCGCACCGGGGATCGAATGCAAGCTGCTGGCGGCCGATGTGGAACGGAACCGGGTCAGCATGCTGGTGCGGCT
>Ga0105249_10003699_pt1 | contig 13191 bp, 9 predicted proteins | sample KBSS44metaG_FD_81522 | JGI IMG/M metagenome (GOLD analysis project Ga0105249, IMG submission 81522) | Switchgrass rhizosphere microbial communities from Kellogg Biological Station, Michigan, USA - KBS S4-4 metaG | ecosystem: Host-associated > Plants > Roots > Rhizosphere > Soil | place... | reverse complement strand
TCCCGTTTGAAGATCAAATTCAGCGAGACCACCCTGCACGCCAAGAATAAGATGATCATCATTACCCGATTCAACAACCAGGCTCACCCTGTGATCCAATTGCCATTCTCTTGTCTTTCCCCCGTTCCATTCGTATTCATGAAATTTCTTGCCATCAATATCTACCCAAAAAAAACTTTGACGATCGGTATGCCAGTATGGTCCCTCCGCAAGTATGTTCCCAGATTTATATAATAATGAAGCCTGCAAGCAATACCTTTTTTAGAATGAAGAAATTTTGCAAAAGATAAATCATTTTATTGTTGTATGCATGCTGTGGTGGTTTTTCGATAGATGTAACATAGACCTGCACGATAAACATTGATATCATAAAAATCCGAGGTGCTTTAATAAAAATGAAAAATTAATTGGGTATTTAGCGTTTTGAGGTGCTTTAGAAGTTTACTAATTTGTATGAAACAGGTAACTAATGATTGCGACACAGATTTTATTTTAACGACCTTACATCGTGCTCTCATCATTGCTGAAAAAAGCCGGGAACGTATGGAAAATACATTACGGACAAGAACTTGTGTGCCCGGCAATTTTTATGGCAGGAAACTGCCGCCTCATTTTCTGTATTAAAGACGGATGTTGATCGAGCTTGCAAGCATATAGTTAATCAACCAGAACATCATCATAAAGTAACTTTGCAAAAGAATTTGAAAAGGCTATGAGATTTTATCGAAAAATTCTGTCTCCTTTGACAAAACTCAGAAAAAAAGGGAATGGGGGTTTTAACGATTTGCCTCGCTTTGCTACTAAGGCTGGCGTTCTTGATTTGAAATATTCACAAGGCGAAATAAACTTCCACCAACGACCCGATCAGACAGTTAAAAACAAGAACCAGTGCTTATTTTCCCTATAGAGACAAATCAAATGGTGTAAATTTATTAGCTGCAATTTTTGAAACATTTTTAATAACTACAAAAGAATTAATATCAGCGATTGAAGCCAGGTATAAGGAAAGTGGAATAATAATTAACCCGCCAGCCTCTCATACGAGGATTCAAAATTTTGAGAAGAAATTGGGGTTTGAATTACCCCCGGATTTCAAGGAATTCTATTCGATATGTAACGGGTTTGAGTGTAATGAGGACATTTTTGAAATGATTGCACTTGGATAGGCTTTACTATATGAACAAGAATATAACAAAGGCCGGTATCTTTTTGCACGAAGAACTTAAACTAAAATGACCACTGCTATCTTAAATAAACGATAGAGTTAAAAAATTATAAAACAAATCAAAACTGCAGCAAAAAAGCTGTCCCCATTCCTTCTTCACTCTGCACCTGTATATTTCCTTTGTGCAGCATCATGATCTGCTTGCATAGACTGAGACCGATACCGCTTCCGCTTTTTTTAGTACTGAAGAAAGGAATAAATATTTTATCGATCACTTCGGGCGGCATACCGTTTCCATTGTCGGATATTTTGATCACTGTTCTCCGGTTCGTGGCCACATATGCGGATAAGGTAATGCGCGGATCAGGTCTGTCTTTCACTGCGTCGATCGCGTTTACCAGCAGGTTGATCATGACCTGTTCCAGTAAACTGGTATCCGCTTCAAGCATCAGGTCAGGATCTTTCAATATTGTTTCAGCATCAATATTCTTTTGTTCCAGCGTGGGCTGCATGAGTTGCAGCAGGTTCTCAAAAATATCACGCACATAAATCTTGTTGAGATTTAGTGTTGTGATTTTATTCAGGCTGCGATATGTCTCTGCAAATTTCAGCAGACCTTCACTGCGACGTTTGATCGTTTCAATCCCGAGCTCAAGATCATCTACAGCGCCTGATTCATTGTTCAGGGTGCTGACGGATTGCTTTAACCGGTGTTTCAAGGTCTCGGCCAGCGAAGAAATCGGCGCAACAGAATTCATGATCTCATGTGTCAGCACACTCAATAACTTCTGCCAGGCTTTTGATTCCGTTTCATCCAGTGCTTCATTTACATTCTGAAACGCGATCAGTTTATAAATCTTTCCATCCGTCTGGAAAGCTGTTGCGGACAAGAGAATTTTAAAGGACGTTCGCTCGGGATGAGCCGTCGCTATACGGCCTTCCCCGGGTTTTACGGCGAGGATTTCTTTATACAATTCTTCGTCACGCCTTGCAAAAGAATGAATCGTTTTCAGGTAAGGCAATTGCAGCATCCGCTTCAGCGATTCGTTCATCCATACAATTTCACCACTCTCTTCCTGGTAGGAAAGAATACCGGTGTCTACCAGTTCAAGAATTTTCTGCAGGTATTGATATTGGGTTTCTTTTTCCTTACTGATCGCTTTAAACGTTGTATTAATATCGTTGAACCCTTGCCGTAAGGGTTGTATTTCAATCGGTGCATGTTTAACATCGAAATAGCGGGAGAAGTCGCGGTAATGCGCTGATTCCACAAACTGGTTCAGCTCATCATGCGCTTTCCGTTGAAATTTGTAAAATTCCACGATCTGGTAAACAATAACAGGGAAAAGCAACAAGAGGTATGCAAACAATCCTTTCACCAGCAGGAATGAAGCCGCGCTAAGCATCGCGAAAAGCAGAATTACATGTATAATGATTCTCCACTGGTAGCTTTTAAACATAGTAAAGCCCCCTCCTTACTCCCCCGGAAACGGAGAGATGTTGCACACAAACCCGGTGTTCGTGCAGCATTACTAAATTGAAAAAACAAAAAGCGCATTCCATCTAATAACCGATTTCTTTTCAGTTTTAATGTTCCTATAAAGTCCCCCACCGGGATCCCGGTACCTATCGGGACCAAGGCCTATATATCATACTTACTCAACCTGCGGTACAATGCCGTTCTCGTGAGGCCCAGTTCCCTGGCCGCTTTCGTGATATTACCATTGTGCTTTTCAATCACTTTCAGGATCGTGTTTTTTTCAATGGCGCTTAACTTTAATTCCGATGGCTCTGATTCAGCGACAGATTGCGATTCGATCGGGGAGAATATAAGATCCTTGGCCTGCAGAATTCCTTCATCAGCCATGATTACAGCCCGTTCAATCGTGTACTGCAGTTCCCGTACATTGCCCGGGTAGTGATAGTTCAGCAATTTTTCAACCGCTTTCGGATCAAATTCAAGCACCGGTTTCAGGTATTTGTTACTGTACATTTTGCTGAAATGTTTCGCCAGCAGTGTAATATCAGTATCTCTTTTGCGCAGTGGCGGCACCGTTATCTCCACGGTATTGATGCGGTAAATAAGATCTTTACGGAAACGGCTCTCATTCGCCAATTCAGAAAGAGGGACATTTGTTGCGCAGATCAAACGGATATCCACAGGCACAACTTCATTACTGCCCAGTCGCATGATCTGCCTGTTTTGCAATACACTCAGCAATTTTGCCTGCAGGTGCAGCGGGATATTCCCGATTTCATCGAGAAAAAGCGTACCGCCGTTTGCCGCTTCAAATCGTCCGGCCCTATCCTCACGGGCATCTGTAAACGCCCCTTTTTTATGACCGAATAATTCGCTTTCAAATAATGACTCCGTCAAAGCGCCCACATCTACTTTCAGGTAAGGTTTTTCAGTCCGTAATGATTGCTGGTGCACCGCTTTTGCAATCAGGTCTTTGCCGGTTCCGTTTTCACCCAGTATCAGGATATTGGCATCGGTGGGCGCTATCTTTTCTATCTTGTAAAAAATTTCCTGCATCACTTCCGATTCGCCCAGCAATTCTTTGCCAATAATAGAGTCGGCACTGAAGACCGGCGCCGCAGCCGATTTATTTGTTTTCCGCTTCAGCGTTTCGCGGATAGTTGTAATCAGCCGTTCATTATGCCAGGGTTTTACCACGAAATCAGATGCGCCTTCCTTCAATGACCGTACGGCCAGGTCTATATCGCCATAAGCGGTGATCATGATCACCGATGAGTCCGGTTTTGTTTTTTTGATCTCATTCAGCCAGAAAATCCCTTCATTACCGGTATTGATGCTACTGGTAAAATTCATATCCAGCAGAATCATGTCAAAATTGTCCTTCGAAAGATGCCATCGGAGGTTTTCAGGATTTTTTTCCGTCACGACTTCTTTCGCTTCCGTTTTTAATAATAACCGGACCGCCGTGAGTACATCAAGATCATCATCCACAACGAGAATTGAGGCGTTTTTTAAAAGCATTTGTTCAGGCATGAGCGTGTTTATGACACACTCTGCTGCAATTATACCATAAATACAAAGCCGTGGCAATTAAATTTTTAAAAATAAGGGGTAAATTGTACTGTATCGAAACCGGACAGTGGTTGTATCGAAAACGAACTAATTCGTAGTTCAACCCAGAGCAAGTCATTGTTAACCATATGGATCAGAAACTGGCATATTCTTCACATTAGAGTCAACAGAATTTCTCATGTGAAAATAAAAGTCAAACGACCCGTAACCTTATCATTGGCCGGGTCGTTTAATAAAATGGTTCAACACTAAAGCTTTAAACTGTGGATAGAGTTATCGAAAAAAAGACATGGACTAAGAAACGCATTCTGACTATTGCAGGTATCGTTGCTATTGTAGGCCTGGTCGGCGCCAGTTATTATTTCACTTCCGGCAAGTCACGCCTTAGGGTTGAAACAGAACGGATCGCTATCAGTGAAGTTAAAAAAGGTGTTTTCCAGGAAAATATTCCTGTAAATGGAGTGGTTCTGCCCCTGACCTCTATTTACCTGGAAACACAGGAAGGCGGACAGGTGGAGGAAAGATATGTAGAAGATGGTACGGTTATGAAAAAAGGTCAGCCGATCGTACGTCTTTCAAATACCAGCCTCCTCATGAATATGATGAGCCAACAGAATACGGTATATAATACCTTGACACAGATGCAGATTAACAGGAACTCCGCGCAGCAGAATACGGTGGGTAAATTGACCCAGATGGCGGACGTGGAAAGTCTATATAAAGAGGCGGAAAGGATATACAACCTGAATAAAAAACTTTACGGTCAAAAAGTGATCGGGTTGCAGGAATTTAAGAAATCAGAAAACGATTATAATTATTATTCACAGAAGAGAGAGTTGGCCCGCCAGATTTTAAGAGCAGACACGATTTCTACAAAACAGCAAATGCTGCAGGACAAGCAATCCTATGAAGGTTCCCAAAATGCATTGTCGATAATGAAGAAAAAGGTAGAGGACCTTATTGTAAAATCGCCGGTGGATGGCCAGTTGACTTCATTAGATGCGGAAGTCGGTCAAACAAAAACGCAGGGTGCAAGGATCGGTCAGATTGATGTACTGAACGGATTTAAAGTACGTGTAGATGTGGATGAACATTATCTTTCAAGAATCTATACCGGGTTAAAAGGAACATTCACTTTTGCGGACACACTTTATAATCTTGAAATTCAAAAAGTTTACAGCCAGATAGTGGGTGGCCGCTTCCAGGTGGATATGGTGTTCAAAGGAAAAGTACCAAAAGGCATACGCCGCGGACAAACCCTGCAGATATTGGTTTCATTGAGTGATGCAAGACAGGCTCTATTATTACCCAAAGGCGGTTTTTACCAGCAAACCGGCGGTAACTGGATCTTTAAAGTAAATGAAAACGGGTCACTGGCATATAAAGTAGATATACAGCTTGGCAACGTAAACACAGATTATTATGAAGTATTGAGTGGACTGCAGCCAGGAGATAAAGTAGTAACCAGCAGCTATGAAAACTATGGAACCATGGAGGAACTGGTTCTGAAAAAGTAAACAATTATAAACGCACGATTAAACCTCTTTTACCATGAAACGCAAAACCATCTATTCATTCATCCTGATTTGTTGCCTGGGGCTACTCTCGTCAGCCAATCAGAATAATAAAAATTGCGGAAAACCGGCAATCTGTTATTCCCTGAAAGCAACCTGTTGCCCCGCCGCATCAACCGAAAAAGCAGAGCAAACTGATTCGCCTGCAATGCCATTAAACCTTTTTTTATTTGACCTTTAAATTTTAATTTAACCTCAAAACATTTAACCGATATATATTCACTTCAAATTGTAATACAATGATCAAGATCACAGACCTCGAAAAAATTTACCGCACTGAAGAAGTAGAAACAGTTGCATTGAACAAATTATCCATCGAAGTAAAGGAAGGAGAATTTGTAGCCGTGATGGGACCATCCGGTTGTGGCAAATCTACTTTATTGAATATTCTGGGCCTCCTGGATGATCCTGATGGAGGTAGCTTTGTATTTAATGGTATTGAAGTAGCAAAATTTAACGAACGCAAAAGAGCCGATCTGCGTAAGCACAATATTGGTTTCGTATTCCAGAGTTTTAATCTTATAGATGAACTCACTGTTTTTGAAAATGTAGAGCTCCCCCTTATCTATACAGGTGTAAAATCCGCCGACAGGAAAAAAAGAGTGGAAGAAGTATTGGATAAAGTACAGATCATGCACCGCCGCAATCACTACCCCCAGCAATTATCGGGTGGTCAGCAACAGCGTGTCGCAGTTGCAAGAGCAGTGGTGAATAATCCCAAGCTGATATTGGCGGATGAACCTACAGGTAACCTTGACAGCAGCAATGGTAATGAAGTAATGCAGATGCTTACTGATCTGAATGAACAGGGAACAACGATTGTTATGGTTACACACTCTGAACATGACTCGCGTTACAGTCATCGTATTATCCGTATGCTGGATGGACAGGCTGTACTGGAAAATATCATGGTTTAAGTAAGTATTACCCGTACCCCCTGGAACTAACAATTACTGGCCCACATAACACCTATGCGTAAATGTTAAACAAAATTCATTATTTGTTAAAGTATCGCTATGGTCAGAAATTACCTGAAAATCGCCATGAGGAACCTGTTAAAATACAGGTTCATTTCTTTTATTAACCTCTTTGGCTTAACAGTCGGGTTGACCTGCTGCCTGCTTATTACCACGTATATCCTCAATGAACTGAGTTATGACAGGTATAATACGAATGCCGCAAACATTTACCGCGTTACCCGAACATTTAAGAATACAAATGGAGCAGTATCGTTAAAGCTGAGCACTATCTCCCCTCCCTTCGGCTATTATTTTCCGTCCGAGTTCCCCCAGATACAGAAAATGACGAGGCTCCTCCAGAATGGACCTATGCCTACCCGTTATAATGACAAAATATTTAATGAACAAGGAATGTATTTCGCGGACGAGAACCTGTTTGATGTTTTTTCCGTGAAGACAATCAAGGGAAATCCTAAGACTGCTCTCAGCGAGCCTTTTTCCATTATGCTCACTGAGAAAACAGCAAAAAAATATTTCGGCGATGAAGATCCTATAAATAAAGTTATCCGTTTCAACAGCCAGTACGACTGTAAGGTAAGCGGTATATATAAAGAATTCCCGGCTAATTCACATCTGCACCCGGAAATGCTGGTTTCTTTTAATACACTGAAGGACTCCGTCGTTTATGGCGAAGAAGGCCTTCATACGAACTGGAGTAATAATTCTTTTTTTACTTATCTCTTATTGCCTCCAAATTTCAAAGCGGCTAACCTGGAAAAATTATTCCCGGCTTTCCTTGATAAGCATATGGCCAATGAATACAAAGGAAATAAACCATCTAAGCTTACCGAACTGGGGCTGCAAAAGCTGACTGATATTCATCTTTACTCTCATACAGATTATGAAGCGGAACCGAATGGCGATATCAGCCGTGTGTATATTTTTTCTGCTATCGCCTTATTTATTTTATTAATCGCCTGTATAAATTACATGAATCTTTCCACTGCCCGTTCTGCATTACGTGCAAAAGAAATCGGTATACGAAAAGTAATCGGCGCAAGAAAAAAAGAATTGATTTTTCAATTCCTGAGCGAATCAGTAATAATTTGTTTTACAGCGACGGTCATTGCAATGCTGTTAACATGGGCTGGTATACCCTGGTTAAACAAAGTATCGGGACAGCAACTTTCATTTCAAACTTTAATACAAGCCAAAATCCTTATCCCATTATTCATTACTCCTTTTGTTATTGGTATAATATCCGGTTTATACCCTGCATTGTTCATGTCGTCTTTTCAGCCTGTAAAAACATTGAAAGGGTTATTCAAAGTTGGCGGAAGCAGCATATCATTCAGGAAAGTACTGGTGGTTACTCAATTTGCGATCAGCATTATACTGATCATCACCACATTCATTGTATTCCAGCAGCTGCATTATATACAAACAAGAGCATTAGGTTTTGACAAGGAGCGTGTACTTACAATGAACTACACCAATGAAGTGAGTAAACAATATGATGCGTTCCGCACAGAGCTTTTACAAAACACATCTTTTAAAGATGTGACCCGTTCGTCCCGGATACCTACCGGCCGCTTGCTGGATAATATGGGCGCTTCTGTAATGAATGGCGATTCATTACAACCTGTAGTCAGCGATATTAAATATGTAAACTGTGATTACCAGTTTCTGAACACGTTTGGTATTCCGCTTGCAGCAGGACGTTTTTTTGGCAGGGATTATGGAACGGATACTATGAATTATGTTATAAACCAGTCGGCCGTAAAAGCAATCGGCTGGAAGAGCGACCAGGATGCAGTGGGAAAAGATTTTCAGTATGGTGGCAAAAAAGGCCATATTGTTGGTGTAATAAAAGATTTTCATTTTGAGTCAATGCACCAGGCAATCGTTCCGATGGTTTTAATAATGCTGCCGCCGTCCAACAGCTATTACAATAATGTGTCTATTAAAATAGCCGGAAGCAATACAACGGCGGCTGTGGCTGCAATGGAAAAGGCATCGAAAAAGTTTTTCCCGCAAACGCCATTTGAATATACTTTCCTGGATGAAAATTTTAATAAGCTATATCAATCTGAACAAAGGCAGGCTACCATCTTTACTTCATTTGCATGCATTGCCATCTTTATTGCCTGTCTTGGTTTATTTGGTTTATCCGCATTCGCTATTTCACAACGCATAAAAGAAATAGGGGTACGGAAAGTATTAGGTGCGAGCACCGGCGGATTAGTTGGTTTATTAGCAAAAGATTTTTTAAAGCTCGTTGCGGTTGCTGCTGTCATGGCATTTCCCATTGCCTGGTATGCGATGAATAGCTGGCTGAAAGATTTCGCTTACAGGGTCAATATACAATGGTGGGTATTTATTGTAGCTGGGTTACTGGCAGCATTGATCGCCTTTGTAACTGTAAGTTTCCAGGCGATAAAAGCGGCATTGGCGAACCCGGTGAAGAGTTTAAGAACGGAATGACAGAACTAAGACCTGCCTGCCGGCAGGCAGGTTTTTTTGGATTAAAAGGATTATGAGGAAATCAGGAAGATACTGAGTAATGAGGCAGGGTCGGGAGTGCCTTGATTATTGATTGTTGTTTATTGATTATTGAATATTTCTTTCCGCCGTCTGCAAGCGGAGATGTAACTCATAAAGTATAGCCATGATTAAAAATTATTTCACCGTAGCGTTCCGCAATCTTGGAAAAAATAAGTCTTCCTCATTTATCAATATCGGTGGACTTGCCATAGGCATGGCTGTAGCCATGCTTATCGGTCTATGGATCCATGATGAATTATCTTTTGACAAATACCACAAAAACTACGATCGCATTGCACAGGTCATGCAGCACCAGACATCAAATGGTATTGTTTATTCCGATGTCTCAATGCCTTTCCCGATCGGCAAAGAATTACAAACGAATTTCAGCAGTGATTTCAAATATGTAGCAATGGCATCCTGGGAAGGTCCGCATATTCTTACCTATGGTGAAAAGAAAATTACAAAGCCCGGTATTTACATGGATAAAGACGGAGCAAAGATGCTGACATTGAAAATGCTGAAAGGAAGTAATGAGGGCCTGAAAGAACCAAATTCCATTTTATTGTCTGCTTCCACGGCCAAAGCCATTTTCGAGGATGCGGAACCGGTAGGCAAACTGATGAAAATCGATAGTAAGCTGGATGTAAAAGTTACGGGTGTATATGAAGATCTTCCTTTTTCCACCACGTTCAGGGACCTTACGTTTATTGCCCCCTGGGACTTATATGTTTCGTCTGAACCCTGGATAAAAAGAGCAAAGGAAGAAGGTCAGTGGGACAATAATTCTTTCCAGGTTTTTGCGCAGATTGCTGACAATACAAACTTTCAAACGGTCGGTAAAAAAATAATTAATGCTAAACTGGATCACCAGGCGCCTAAGGATAAAAAATTTAAAGCCCAGGTTTATTTGCATCCGATGAGCGATTGGCACTTACGGTCGCATTGGGATGATAATGGAATACAAACCGGCGGTCTAATTGAATATGTATGGCTATTCACTATCGTTGGCATTTTTGTATTGCTGCTGGCCTGCATCAATTTTATGAACCTGAGTACAGCCCGCTCGGAAAAACGTGCAAAAGAAGTGGGTATCCGCAAAGCGATCGGCTCTTTACGCGGTCAACTGATCGGCCAGTTTTATAGTGAATCTTTATTAGTTGTTGTTTTTTCTTTTGTATTGGCAATAGCACTCGTTCAACTCACCTTACCCTGGTTCAATGGAGTGGCCAGTAAGAAAATGTTTATTCCCTGGGGCAATCCTTTGTTCTGGCTTACCGGCATTGGCTTTACACTTATTACCGGTATAGTTGCGGGCAGCTATCCTGCACTGTATCTATCTTCTTTTCAACCGGTAAAAGTATTGAAAGGGACATTCAGGGTTGGGCGTTTTGCATCTTTACCACGCAAAGTCTTAGTCGTATTGCAGTTTACAATTTCGTTGGCGTTGATAATAGGGACCATTATTGTGTACAACCAGATTCAGTATTCCAAAAGCAGGCCGATCGGATACAACCGGGATGGGTTGATGATGATAGACATGAAGTCCCCGGATTTTTATGGAAAGTTTGATTTGCTGAGAACCGATTTAAAAAACTCCGGCGCTATACAGGAACTGGCAGAATCTTCAAGTCCTGTCACAGGTGTATGGTCCAATAACGGTGGTTTTAGCTGGCCGGGAAAAGATCCAAACCTTGATGCTGATTTTGCCACCATCTGGGTGACCCATGAATATGGAAAAACTGTTGGCTGGCAATTCAAAGAAGGAAGAGATTTATCGAGAGACTTTGCAACGGATTCTGCTTCTATCGTAGTGAATGAAGCCGCGGTAAAATTTATGGGAATAAAAAACCCTATCGGCACGATGGTGAAATGGGGTAGTGATGAACATGCAAAAAGTTATAAGATTATCGGTGTTATCAAAGATATGCTGATGCAATCTCCTTATGAACCTGTAAAACAGACTTTTTATTTTCTCGACTATGAAAATGTAAACTGGATCGTACTAAAACTCAATCCTAATAAAAGTGCATCTGAATCCATTTCAAAAACCGAAGCGGTTTTTAAAAAATATATTCCTTCGGCACCATTCGATTACAAATTCGCCGATAGCGAATTCGCTGCAAAGTTCGCCGCTGAAGAACGCATCGGTAAGCTGGCAACGTTCTTTGCTGCTCTTGCCATATTCATCAGTTGCCTTGGCTTATTTGGATTGGCTTCATTCGTTGCTGAACAACGTACCAAAGAAATTGGAATACGCAAAGTATTAGGCGCATCAGTAACCAACCTATGGAAAATGTTATCCAAAGATTTTGTTGTATTGGTAATTGTATCCTGTTTCATTGCGGCGCCGCTTGCATGGTATTTTATGAGTAAATGGTTGCTGAAATACGATTATCGTACCAGCATTTCGTGGTGGGTATTTATTGCAGCAGGTACCGGAGCCATGATCATTACTTTATTAACAGTAAGTTTCCAGGCGGTGAAAGCTGCATTGGCAAGCCCGGTGAAGAGTTTGAGATCGGAATAGTTGTGAACAATATGGCTGGATTGCTTGATGGATATATGGTTATCCGAAAATTGGGCTCAACAATCAAGCCATCAATAAATGGCTGCAGGAGGAACAGCTGTATTAACTGCCTTAATCACTGTCAGTTTCCAGGGCGGTGAAAGCGGCCCTTGAGAACCCTGTGAAATCACTTCGTAGTGAATAAAATGAATGATGATGGTTGAATGGTTTTATTGTTTGACTATTGTTTAGCGCCTGCATAACAATGAAACAATATAACCATCTTTTTACCCGAACAACTTAAATATCAAGTATGTTTAAAAATTTTCTGAAAATCGCCCTGCGCAGCCTGTTAAAAAGAAAAGCGTATACATTAATCAATGTATTGGGTCTTGCCACGGGTATGGCTGTATGCCTGCTGATTATTTTATTCATAGGCGATGAATTAAGTTTTGATCAATCACATGAGAAGGGCGACAATATTTACCGCCTTGTACTGAAACGTCAATACCCGGGCCGCGCTACTTCCTACGCTATCATTCCCCAATCGTATGCCTATGCTGTAAAACAGGAATGCCCGGAGGTACAGGAGGCCGTGCGCATTTATGATTTTCTAGGCGGTGGTGTTTTTCAATTGAAATACGGCGATAAAGCCTTTGAAGAAAAAAAAGTGTTCGCCGCGGATTCCAATTTCTTCAATGTATTCAGTTCAAAAATACTCGCTGGTAATAAAAATGATGCATTGCTGAACGCTAACTCCGTCGTATTGAATGAAACAACGGCGAAAAAATATTTTGGTTCGGTTGACCAGGCAGTGGGAAAATTGCTGCAACCTGAAGGGCAAGGCAATCAACCGCTGAAAGTAACCGGGGTGGTTGCTGACTGGCCCGAAAACTCTCATTTCCTTTTTGATCTTTTACTAACGACAGCAGGTAATCGTGGTTTCAGCCAGCAAAACTATACGGGCTTTGCAGCAACTACTTACCTCCTGCTCAATAAAAATGCCTCGCCAGAAATAACAGAAGGTAAGATGCCGCACATCATAGAAAAATATGCGTCAGGTGATATTGAAAAAAATTTTTCACAAACATACCAGCAGTTCCAGGCTAATGGAAACGGGTATACCTATTACCTGCAGCCGTTAAAACGTATTCATCTCACGTCACATCTTGAAGCGGAATTCCGGCCTAACGGAAGCTTAAGAGCGGTTTACATTTTTGCAATCGTAGCCGTTTTCATTTTATTGATCGCCTGTATAAATTTTATAAATCTTTCCACTGCCCGGTCTACCGAAAGAGCCAAAGAAGTAGGCATCCGTAAAACATTTGGTTCAGAAAAAAAATCGTTGATCAACCAGTTTCTTATTGAATCAACAATACTGAGTATAC
>Ga0105249_10003694_pt1 | contig 13195 bp, 7 predicted proteins | sample KBSS44metaG_FD_81522 | JGI IMG/M metagenome (GOLD analysis project Ga0105249, IMG submission 81522) | Switchgrass rhizosphere microbial communities from Kellogg Biological Station, Michigan, USA - KBS S4-4 metaG | ecosystem: Host-associated > Plants > Roots > Rhizosphere > Soil | place... | reverse complement strand
GCAACTCATACCAGATATTGTAACGCAAACGCCAGTTGAAATTATATCCGCCTGCCAGTGCAGAATCGTTCAGCACTTTTTGCCTGAACCGTTCTTCCAGGCGTATCCATTGCATCATGCGGGTTTTGCCATACTTTGTATGCCACTGCACCTGTTGCCAGGGCCGGTGCTCGTGCCTTGTTATACGCTGGTGATTGTCTCCCGGGAAAATAAAAATGTTCCCATAACCCAGTGTTAGTTTGGTATTGTCGTTAATATAGTAGGTAAGGCCAAGACGTATAATGGCCTGCGAAAAATTGGTAGTGTAATCATCCTTTGTGCGAAGCTGCAAATCGGTCCACGTACCCCATTTATTGCTAAACCTGGTCTGGTTAAAATAGCCAAGCCATATTTGTTGAGTATGTTCTGTGGTCTTTGTGGTCTGCGCATAAAGCATACTGCTGCCGGTTGCCAGCAGGCAAATTACAATAAGGGTTCTTTTCATACTGCAAAGAAATAAAAAAAGATCTGCAATTGTTTTACAGATCTTTTTTGCGGAATTAAAATTATTTAATTAACAGGGTGGCCCGTTTGTCTATGGTTGTAGCTTCCTTGTCTCACACAGATGAATCAGCGCAGATAGGTTTGCTGTACTGTATACACCCGGCCATGCTAAATTATTTGTTGAATAAGCCATCAAAAGTAACTGCCACATAATACAGTGCGCCAATGGTTGGCCCGCCTGCGTATTGCAGGTAACGGTGATTCAAAATATCTGCACCTCCCCATTTTATACTTGCCCTGGCAGAAGGTATACGATAGGTTATCTGGGCATCGATGGTGCTATAAGCAGCAACATTGCCGGTAACCAGCGGACTCTCCCACAAAAAAGCATCCTGCCACTTCCAAACTATGTTGAAACCAAAATTTTTAACAATCTCGCGGTTGCCAAATGATAAATTGGTATTCCATTTTGGCGTATTGAAACCCGTTACAAAAATATCATTTGAGCTGTTTGACTTGATTTTGTTGAAACTTACATTGCCCCCGATGGTATATTTTTTATAAAAATTGTACGTAACGCCCAGCGCAGATCCAAAATTATGATAGGTGTTTTTTGCGTTGGTATATACACGGTACCTGTCCTGTCCCTTGCTGGCGGCAGTAGTAGCCGTAGCATTTGTTGCGTCACGGTTTCTGTCGAGCATTGATAATACAGCGGCATCCGACCCTACGGTTTCTCCAATGGGCACATATACCTGCACCTGGCCCAAAAAGCCATGGTAGGTATTGCTGTATGCATCAATATCAATTACCAGCTTGTTGTTTAACAAAACACTTTTATAGCCCACTTCAAATGAAGTGATTTTTTCCGGTTCGGCATTGGGAAGGTTGGCTACCTGCAGTAGGTTCTTGTTGGCCAGCGCAGCGGCATCCGTATTTCCCTGTGCACTTACGGCTGCGTTAAAATTAACCACCGATTGCTGTGTATAACTGTTCTCGAGGTATCCCAATCCTTTGTCTATATAGGAAAGGCTGCCCACACGTCTTACCCTGCCATTGTTTACATAAGACAGGGCCTCAAACAATGCAGGAAAACGATAGCCCTGCTGGAAGGTGAAACGGAAATTGTGCAGCTTATTAACTGTGTAAACGCCGGCCAGCCGGGGCGTTATTTTTGGGTCAAACTCGGGATTGTAATCGTACCGTAGTGAGCCAAACAATTTCAGCTTTTCATCAAAGAAAGTTTTGGTTACCTGTGCAAAGCCACCAAATTTTTTGTACAAAACATCTTTGCCAAAACTGCCATCCTTTAACGGCGTATTGCGTTCTGCAATGGGCCTGGAGAAATCAACGAAATTATTTCCGTCGGGAATGACCTGGTAAATTCGTGCATCCCCGCCGATCAATAAATCGAATACCTTTATTTTTTTGGAGAGATCCCACTGAGCTTCGGTGTGGTACAGCCTGCTTTTTTGTATCAGCGCAGCGCCGCCCGTTTCAGGAGCATTGGGTATGGAAGAGGATTTGATATCCCAGTTGTTGATTTTAATAATGGTGTTTTTTAACTGGTCAAATTCCGGGGTGCCGGGTTTTACACGGCTGGCATCTGCCTGGTCGCGTGCATACTGTGTGGCAGCGGCAAGGTTGGCCGAGGTGAGTGCACCGCCATTGGAGGCTGCATATGCATTGAGTGCGTTTTTATATTTTGTGCCCCAGCTGGTAGCTGTTTTGGTATCCGTAGCGCCGCCACTGTATAAATCAAGGTTATCTGCCAGCGGTTTTACATTATAGGAGTCGCCGGTATTTTCGAGCGATATATAACTGCGGATGACAAAATCATTGCCCTTAAGTTCCAGGTGATGATTCTGCACTACTACATTGTCTAAACGTATTTTGTTTCCGCGCTGAAATACGCCGTCCATATTTCCCCTGCGGTAGGAGTACGATAACTCCAGTTTTTCAGTAATGCGGTAGTTCAATCCAAGATCAAATTTAAAGTTGCTTACTTTAGGGCTTACCAGGTCTGTTTCCCAGTAGCCGGTACGTGCTACCCGCAAAGTCTGGTTGGTTTTACCATCAATGGTGAGGCCGCTGAGTGAAACAACATTGCTTCCGGCAAGCGCATCGTCGCCATATTTATTCCATCCGTCAAAAGCGATGTTGTTGGCACCGTTAAGTGCCGGAAAGCCGGGATTGGCACTTTTCAGGTCATTGGTATTCTGGTCGAGCCTGGTGTTGGAGCGCCAGTCGGTACCCTGCATATACCCGATATTTATTTTAAAGGCAAATTTATTCCTGAAGGCTTTGGCATAGCGGATAGCCGATTCCGTTAGTACGCTGGGGTCGTGATCGATGCCGTCTACATGGTTAATGCCGGTTTTGTGATACACACTCAACCCCTGGTAGGTAAACGGACTTTTGGTAAGCAGGTTGGCCATGCCATTAATGGCGTTCATTCCGTACAGCGCGGAAGCGGCGCCCGGCGTAATTTCCACGCTGGCTATATCCAGTTCGGTGGGGCCTATAGCATTGCCCAGTGGCACACCCAGGGTGGCAGCCTGCATGTCTACGCCATCTACCAGTTGCATAAAACGGAAATTATTGGGAATATTAAACCCGCGCGTGTTGGGCACTTTAAAAGTAAGACTGGAAGTGGTCATCTGAACGCCTTTCACATTTTCAAGCGCATCGTAAAAACTGGGGGCGGCGGCTTCGCGTATTGCCCTGATGTCTAATTTTTCAATGGCTACCGGCGATTTCAGAATGCTTTCTTTCACGCGCGAAGCAGTTACCACTACTTCGTTGCCCAATATGGTTTGTGTCGCCAGTTGCACCTGCAGGTTAGAGCCCAGGCTTTTTACTTCCAGTTCCTGCTGTTTAAATCCTACTGACGAAAATACCAGCGTGAATGGCAGTTTTGTTTTTGTTCTTAATTTGAAACTTCCATCTTTACTGGTGATGGTTCCGGCAATCGTGCCTTTCACAGATACACTGACATCAGCCAGCGGCTCTTTCCCGTCCTGGCCGGTTACCTGTCCCGATATTTCAATCAGGTTGCTGGTTTCCTGGCTATGGGCGGTGCCGGCGGTCATTTGCACCAGCAGCAACAGCGATAAGGGGAGTATTGTTTTTTTTAAACTTTTTATAAACGGATTGGCCTTGAGTAGCATCATTTCAGACAGGTGGATTGTCTTTCTCATAATATTGTTTCTGTATTTAATGTCTACAATTTTAGTAGACTAATTGGATAAAAAAATAGTATTAAGGGGTTAGCAGCATATAAGAAAGCAAACAACATCGCCGGGAAAAACTATCAGCAAGAGGGTTCATTGATTGATTGGTTTGGTTAAAACAGGCAGCAAAGATAACTTGTTTTTTATAAGTCTACAAAATTGGTAGGGTATTTTTTAATTTATTTTGGTGGTACTGTGTCGCATAGCTGATAAATGGACAGGAGGCCGCCGGGAAAATGATGCGTTGTAAAAAAACAGAACCTGTTAGAAGTGTAAAAAATGCTGAATTTCGGGCAAAACTTTTACGTAAGCCTTCCAGAGTGTAAATGTACTGGTGAGTATAACAAGGAGGCCAACCGAAAGAAACATGGTTTTCATTGGCAGAATGCCTACCAGCCTTGCTGCAATGGGGGCTGCAATAAGACCACCGATAATAAGACCGGCCACGTCAAGGATGGGTATGTGTTTCAGAAAAATGAAAAAGGTAACCGAGCTGGCAAACACAACAAAAAATTCTGCCAGGCAAACAGATCCGATTACATAGCGCGGGTTTTTTCTTTTCGACAAGAGTGTGCCAGTAACCAATGCGCCCCAGCCACCGCCTGCAAATGCATCCAGGAATCCACCGGCCGATGCCAGCCATCCCGCGCCTGTTACCTTATTTTCTTCATTCTTTTTTTTGAATGCTTTTTTTATGATGTAATAACCCAGGTAAATGGTGTAGAAGCTAAGTGGTATACGTACCCATTGCGCATACTCCTGCCCAAAATAGGCAAGCGATGCGCCTATAACAGCACCAATAACACCAGGTACTACCAATGCCCTGAATAATTTTCTATTTATATTACCGAAACGGTGGTGGGTATAACCCGAAGCCCCACTCGAAAAAACCCTGGCCGAATGAACACGGCTGCTTACAATAGCCGGGGGTACGCCGGTTGCCAGCAGGAAAACGGTAGAAATGGTACCGTAGCCCATTCCCATTGATCCATCTACCATTTGCGCCAGGAACCCCGTCAGCACCATCATTCCAAAAAGGCGAAGGTCAACAAACCTGGGTATTTCCTGTATACTGCCGAGTATTTTATCAAATGGTACAAAAGACAGCACCGCATGTCCAAACAACATAAAGAAGAAGGCCAGCAAACACCATTTTACAATGGCAGGCCATTTTTTTGACTGGGGCTGACTGGCCTCTTCCAGTGTAATTTGCTTGGCTGCAAGTACCCTGGTTAAATCGTCCAGTTGCTTTACTTTGTCCGTGAAATCTCCTTTTAGTTCCTGTCGTATCGTATGCATGTTCTCCAATACACCTTCTATTTCATCCGGTATCAGTTCGTTTAATTGTTCACGCATTCTTTTGGCAATGGTGGGCGATTTTCCATTGGTGGAAATGGCAATTTTAAGATCGCCTTTTTGTACAATGGAACCGAGGTAGAAGTCGCACAGATCGGGCGTATCTGCAACGTTGACCAGTAATTTTTTTTCCTTTGCCAGCACGCGCACATATTTGCTGACCGTTTTATCATTAACGGCCACAATTACCAGGTCCTTGCCTATTAAATCTGATTCGCTGAATGGTCTTTCCTGCAGCTCAACACCGTGGTAAACCGCCGCCAGGTCTTTTATTTCATCCACTATTTCGGTGGCTACTACCGTTACAGAAGCCGCCGGCGTATTTTGCAGGATGGCATTCAATTTTTCCAGCCCCACTTTTCCACCACCTACCAGCAACACATCCAGTTCCTCTATTTTTAAAAAAACAGGAAACAGGCGGTTTTTGCCCGCTTTTGCCGCGTCCGGAATGATAACTGAACCTGGAAACTGGTTATTGCTCATACTGTGTAGCTGTAAAAATAGTCAATTCCCTACTTATTTTGTAGACTAATTGGTAGTTTTTTCAAAACTTTAATACGATTGTTGCTGCCGGCAGCAGTGCAGGCCTGGTCTGTGATGGAAAAGAGCCGTGGCAACAGTAATGCGGATGGCATATGTTCATCCAGTTATATTATGCAGGTACCAGTTTTTTCCGCACAGCAAAATCGCCGAACGCTTCTTCTTTTGTTTTTTCTGCCGCAAATCTGCCAAACAGGCTATCTAATTCGGCGAGAATGGCTGGTTCATCAAGGTTTTCTTTATAAACCTTGTTTAAACGTGTGCCAACAAGGTCGCCCCCCAGTTGAAGGTTGTACCTGCCGGGGGCCGTACCCACAAAAGCAATTTCAGCAGCAGCAGGACGGGCGCAGCCATTGGGACAGCCGGTCATGCGCATGATAATATCCTGGTTTGTCAACCCGTATTTATCCAGCAGGGGTTCAATTTTAGCAATCAGTTTGGGTAAATAACGCTGGCCTTCTGCAAGTGCCAGCGGACAGGTTGGCAACGCCACGCATGCAATTGCATTCTTGCGCAGCAAAGATGTTTTTTCTGTAAAAGTGGTGATGTGAAATTTTTCCAGGATGCCGTTGATTAGATCTTTATCAGCCGGCGCCACATCGCTTATAATTACATTCTGGTTGGCAGTAAAGCGGAAAGCTACTTTGCCTGTTTTCGCCACTTCCAGCAGGGCTGTTTTTACTGCCTGTTGTTCATCATCGGTAACCCTTCCGCTTTCAACATACACGGTATAGTGCCAGCTGCCTTTATCATTTTGCTGCCAGCCGTAATAGTCGCGGCGTTCTATAAAATGATACGGCTTTGCTTCCTCAAATGTAAAACCGGCACGTCTTTCCACTTCTTCTTTAAACCATTGTACACCTGTTTTATCTACGGTATATTTCAGGCGGGCCAGTTTCCTGTCGCTGCGGTTGCCATAGTCGCGCTGCACGGTAGCAATTTCATATACTGCTTTCAGTGTTGCTTCGCCGGCTTTTACAAATCCAATAACGCTGCCCAGCCTGGCATAGGTAGCCGGGTTGCCATGTGTAGTAGACATGCCGCCGCCTACAGCAATATTAAAACCCTTCAGCGTGTCGTTTTCTATAATGGCGATCAGGCCTACATCATTGGTTAAAACATCCACATCATTATTGGGTGGTATGGCAATAGCTATTTTAAATTTACGCGGCAGGTACCTGTCCTGGTAAAGCGGATCTTCTTCTTCTTTTTTATCTGCAATTTTTTCTTCATCCAGCCATATTTCATAATAGGCTTTGGTTTTTGGCATCAGCATGGTGCTGATCTTGTCGGCATACCCAAATACTTCTTCGTGTATGGGTGACTGTTTTGGATGCGAACTGCAAAGCACATTCCTGTTAATATCGCCGCAGGTGGCTATGGAATCCAGCAGTGCTTCACTAAAAGCAGTAATGGTTGGTTTTATATGCGATTTAACCAGGCCATGCAATTGTATGGTTTGGCGGGTGGTAATTTTAATAACACCGGTAGAATTTTTGCCGGCTATCTCATGCATGGCTATCCATTGGCCGGCTGTAAGAAAGCCACCGGGCAGCCGCAACCGAATCATAAAAGAATATAAGCGATCCAATTTTTTTTCGGCTCTTTCTTCTCTTCTGTCGCGGTCGTCCTGCTGGTACATGCCGTGAAACTTGATAACGGCCTGGTCGCCTTCGCGGATAGCGCCTGTTATTTCGTCTTTCAGGCTTTTTGTAATTTCTCCCCGGAGCCCGTCGCTGGCTACTTTTATTTTTTCTATGCCGGAAAGACTATGGTGTTGGTCTGACATGTGTTTATTTATTTTTGATACTGCAACGGGCTACACCCGATGTTCTATATAGGCCGTGCTTTCAGCGCCCGGGGCTGCTACAATCCAGTACCTGATTCGCAATAATTTAATTCAACGATCATAAACTCAATTCCCAATTCCTAATTCCCAATTCCTGTTAATATACATCCTCTGAATAACGTCCTTCACTTTGCATCTGCAAAAAATATTCTTTGGCTTCTTCGGTCGTTTTCTCTCCGTATTTTTCAATGATTTCTACCAGTGTATGTTCAACATCTATGCTCATGGGGTCTTTCTTTCCGCATAAATAAATATGGGCGCCCGATTGAATCCAGTTGTACAATTCCTGTCCATGTTCCCACATGCGGTGTTGCACGTAAATCTTCTCCGGCTGGTCGCGCGAGAAAGCAAGATTTATTTTTGTGAGCACACCTGTCTCGAACCAGTTTTGCAATTCTGTCTGGTAAAGAAAATCGCTGGCAAAATGCTGTTCTCCAAAAAACAACCAGTTTTTTCCGGTTGCACCCAGTGCATCTCTTTCTGCCAGGAAAGAACGATACGGTGCGATGCCTGTTCCGGGCCCAATCATGATAATGTCTTTGTCGGGTGCAGGTAAACGGAAGCGTTTGTTTTTTTGTACAAAGAATTTGATTTCACTGTTTACTTTCTGCGCGCCCAGGAACGCAGAGCAAACACCATACTTTCTCTCTTCATTTACCACAAAGGTATCTTTTGCCACTATTACATGCACTTCGCCGCTGTGTGCAGCCGGCGAGGATGCCAGCGTATACAGGCGGGGTGCGATAGGATTTAAAATGCCCAGCACTTCTTCAAACTGCGCGGTATCTTTTACCGGAAAGGCTTTCAGCAGATCCGGCAAATCCATTTTTGATTCATTGATCTCTGTACCCACAATTGCCGAATATCTTTTGATGACATTGGTTATTAAATGAGAGATGTTTAATTTGTATTTCAGCAGATCAAAAATGGTATATGTTTCTTTTTTGTATTCAATCTTTTTGCCGGCATTAATACCTTTTGAAAGCGACAATATTTTTTCCACCATTAATACCGGGTTTGCAGGAACAATGCCAATGGAATCGCCGCATTCATATTCAACTTCATCTGCCGCAATTTCAATATGCCAGGTTTCTTTGTTGGATCCCCTGTCATTTAAGTTGATATTGGTAAGAACCGTACCGGTATATGATTTTTTGCCGGCCGGCTTTTTTTCTGCTGCTGCTGCGGGGGCAGGAGTTGCGACAGCCGGTGTGCCGGTTTCAGACAATTTCTTCAATACCCTTTCAAACCATTGGCTGGCGTCTTCATCGAATTCTACATCGCATTTCTGTATGTCTACAATGCGGCTGCCACCCAGCCGGTTCAATTGTTCATCTACTTCTTCGCCCGTTTTACAGAACAGGGGATAGGAGGTATCGCCCAGTGCCAGTACACTGTATTTTAGTTTCTCCAGTTTAAAGCCGTTGTTATGTATATGGTCATAAAATTTTTTGGCGGCTTCCGGCGGTTCACCTTCTCCCTGGGTGCTGATAACCGTTAGAAAGTATTCTTCCTTTGGCAGATCGGTTAACCGGTATTGGTCAAGACTTACCAGCTTTGCATTGATGCCTATTTTTTTTGCCCTGGCGGCAAAATCGGTGGCTACTCTTTTTGAGTTGCCGGTTTCGGTACCATAGGTAATCGTAACCTTATTGCTGGTAAATTTTTGTGCAGGCGCCTGCTCAGATGCACCCGGGGCCAACTGACTGCTGATGTAGGTATTCATCCATGCCAGCTCTTCGCTGGAAGCATTGCTGACAAGATCCTGTAATATTTTTAATTTATGCTCTGCTAACATTTGTTTTGGCGTTATCGTTGGTTTTGGTGGTATCTGTTAAACTTCCCATTGGTTTAAAATAATATTCTTTGCTGTTGCTGCCGGGCAACCAGGCAAATTGATCATGCAGGGCCACTACCTTTCCAATAATTACAATGGAAGGAGAAATAAAACGCATGCCTTTCATATGTTGATTGTAATGTTCAAAACTGCTGATATGAACATGCTGAAGCGGGGTGGTGGCCTGTTCTATTACTGCCAGCCATTTATCTGCGGCAATATGATTGGCTGCCAGCTTACCCACTATTTCGTCCAGCGTTTCTGAAGACATATAAAATACCAGGGTGTCATCAGTGGCGGCCAGCTCTTTCCAGTATGCATCCGTTACAATATCAGACTTATACAATGTAAGAAACCGAACGGCTGTGGTATATCCCCTGGCAGTTAACGGAATGCCGGCATAAGCGGCTGCACCTGTTGCTGCAGTAATACCGGGTATTATTTCGTACGGAATATTATTTTCTGCCAGCACCTGCAATTCATCCAGTATATTGGAAAAAATTGAAACATCGCCTCCTTTTAAACGCACCACCAGTTTGCCCTGCTGCGCGTATTCCTTCATCATTTCATTGATGGTTTGCTGTGGGGTAGAGAAGCCCCGCCGGCACTGTTTGCCCACGTAAATAATTTCAGCTTCCTGGTGCACATATTGTTTTAGCAGATCATCACTTACCAAACGATCCGTTAATACAATATCCGCCTGTTGCAGGTAACGGGCAGCTTTAACGGTAATCAGTCCGGGATCGCCACAACCAGCGCCGGCAAGAATCACTTTGCCGGTCTTTGTATTGGCCACAGCTGCAATATGTTGGTTATCGTTCATATTTACCAGTAAAATGGGTATTCAAAACTACTACATAATCTTTTGGATCAGTTTCAATAGTCACGCTATTTGCGGTACTAAACAACTAATTGCCCGCTTTTTCTATCATGCATGCTCCTACCGTAACACAACTGGTCTCATCTATTAAAATAGCCCCGCCATTGAGCCTTAATTTTTTGTATGGATCGAAAGAGATGGGCGAAGCCGTTTTTATAGTTGCTCTTATGATATCATTTAACCCGGCTTTTTCAGGTGCGGGTTCCTGTTGCAGCGTGTTAACGTTTAGTTTGTAGGCAATTTCTTTAACGCTGCTTCTTACCACGCGGCTGTTGATCTGCAACAGGTACTTATTACCGGGAACAAGGGGTTTGCTATCCATCCAGCAGATTAATACTTCCAGTTCATTGGATGTTTCGGGCAGGTTTTCTGATTTTACAATGGTGTCGCCGCGACTGATATCAATATCATCTGCCAGGTGCAGTACCGCACTTTGCGGTGCAAAAGCTTCTTCCACTTCTTTGCCACCCACTTCAATTTGCTTAATGGTGGTTTCAATACCGGCCGGCTGAATAGTTACCTTATCTCCCTTTTTATAAATACCGCTGATAATCTTACCGGCATAGCCGCGGTAATCGTGCAGGTGCTCTGTTTGCGGACGTATTACGTATTGTACCGGGAACCTGGCGTCTGTTAAATTGATATCCCGCTGCACTTCTGTTGTTTCCAGTATATGCAGCAGGGATTCTCCCTCGTACCAGGGATATTTGTCTGATTTGTCAACGATATTATCGCCGTTCAATGCGCTGATGGGTATATAGGTAATGTCCTTCAGTCCAAGCGACTGGGCTACTTCGGCGTAGTCAATTACAATATTGTTATAAACATCCTGTGAATATTCTACCAAATCCATTTTATTGATGGCAACTACTATATGGGGGATGTTGAGCAAAGAAGCAATAATGGAATGGCGGCGTGTTTGTTCTGCCACACCATTTCTTGCATCTACCAGTATGATGGCAAGATCTGCGTTGGATGCACCCGTTACCATGTTACGGGTATACTGAATATGCCCGGGTGCGTCTGCAATAATGAATTTGCGTTTGGGGGTGGAGAAGTATTTATAGGCAACGTCAATGGTAATACCCTGTTCCCTCTCTGCCCGCAACCCGTCTGTAAGCAGCGCTAAATCTATTTCGCCGTCTTCACGGTTTTTAGTTTGCTTTTCAATGGCTTCCAGTTGATCGATGAGTATGGACTTGCTGTCGTACAGCAAACGTCCAATCAAGGTGCTTTTGCCATCATCTACACTGCCTGCCGTTATAAATCTTAGTATATCCATTGTTAGTATTTAGTATTCAGTACATAGTATTTAGACTTCGCGGCCTTTGTATCCGGTATTCAGTATTTAGTATTCAGTACATAGTATTTAGACTTCGCGGCCTTCGTATCCGGTATTTAGTATTTAGTATTCAGTACATAGTATTTAGACTTCGCGGTATTCAGTATTAAGACTTAGACGTCTCAGTACTTCTTATTGAACTAATAAACCCGGGTCTTGGTACCAAGTACTATATACTAAGTACTTTCTAAAAATATCCATTCTTCTTCCTGTCTTCCATGGCGGCCTCGCTTACCCTGTCATCAATCCTGGTTTCGCCGCGTTCGCTTGTTTTGGTGGCAATGATTTCCGTAATAATATCATCAATATTGGATGCATTGGATTCAACCGCGGCCGTACAGGTCATATCGCCCACGGTTCTGTACCTTACTTTTTTTACGGATACTTTATCTGTCGGATCCAATTGTATAAACTGCGATGTGGCTACCAACTGGCCTTCATATTCCAGTACTTCCCGCTCGTGTGCGTAGTAGATAGAAGGCAGGTCTATTTTGTAACGGCGTATATAATTCCATACATCCAGTTCCGTCCAGTTGCTGATGGGAAATACGCGTACGTTTTCTCCTTTGTGTATTTTGCCGTTATAGGTATTCCATAGTTCGGGACGTTGCAGTTTGGGGTTCCATTGCCCAAATTCATCGCGTACAGAAAAGATGCGTTCTTTAGCCCTTGCTTTTTCTTCATCGCGGCGGGCGCCACCAATACAGGCATCAAACTTAAACTCTTCAATGGTATCTAACAGGGTATAGGTTTGCAGGGCATTGCGGCTGGCAAACTTTCCTTTTTGTTCGGTTAGGTTTTTTTCTTTGATGGTGTCTGCTACATTGCGTACAATTAGTTTTTCCCCGATTTGTCCGGCCAGCATATCCCTGAAATCAAGCGCTTCCTGGAAGTTGTGGCCGGTATCAATATGTACCAGCGGGAAAGGAAATTTTCCGGGGCGGAATGCTTTCAATGCCAGGTGAACCAGTGTAATAGAGTCTTTACCACCAGAAAACAGCAGGGCCGGGCGTTCAAATTGACCAGCCACTTCTCTTAAAATATGAATGGATTCTGATTCTAACTGATCAAGATAATCTAAATGATATTCTTTAACGGCTGAAGCGGACACATTAACTTCTTTATTCATGATTTCACTTTCATTGTGATTAACTTATAATACTATTCTCATCTCTTTTCAACGCAAATATCAAAACTATTTAGTTTCCGCTATTTCGCGCTGATCGGCGGTTAAAGACTGTTCTGCGGGTTCGTGCACGTGCAGCCCGCATTCTTTTTTATCCGCATCTTCCCACCACCAGCGGCCTGCGCGAAAATCCTCGCCGGGTTTAATGGCACGGGTGCAGGGCGCACAACCGATACTTACAAAACCCTTGTCGTGCAAGGGGTTATAAGGCACCTGGTTTGCCCTTATGTATTGTTTTACATCTTCGGTTGTCCAGTGCAGAATGGGGTGGAATTTAACAATTTTATTGGCTTCGTCCCATTCAATCATTGGCAGGTTGTGCCTGTCTGCAGAATGTTCTGCCCGCAGACCGGTTATCCATACTGCATTGCCTGCCAGCGCCCGTTTCAGGGGCTCCACTTTTCTGATGTAACAGCAGGCTTTGCGGTTTTCTACAGATTCATAAAATGAGTTGGGCCCTTTTTCGGCGATGAAACTGCCCAGGGTATC
>Ga0105249_10003692_pt1 | contig 13197 bp, 10 predicted proteins | sample KBSS44metaG_FD_81522 | JGI IMG/M metagenome (GOLD analysis project Ga0105249, IMG submission 81522) | Switchgrass rhizosphere microbial communities from Kellogg Biological Station, Michigan, USA - KBS S4-4 metaG | ecosystem: Host-associated > Plants > Roots > Rhizosphere > Soil | place... | reverse complement strand
TAATAAAATTTATACCAATCAGCAAATTTCGTAATCCCTTCGTCAATATTTGTTGCCAGCATAAAATTGTAATCTTTTTGAAAGCCCTATAAATCCCGCAGCACCGGTTAAAAGCACTCTCATTTAATTTATAAGTTTATCAAATCTGGTTTATCGCTGCTTTCGGTTTCGCCATTCCATAAACACCCCAACTGCTACTAATAAGATGAGAACAATTGAGAAGATGGATGTAATGCCTTTACCTTTATAATATCCCTCAGGCTTGAATTCAAACCTAATATCATGTTTACCCGCTGGTACTGCCAATCCACGCAATACATAATCTGTTTTTATAATAGGCGCTTCCTTATTATCAATATAAGCTTTCCATCCAGCAGGATAATACACTTCACTGAATACGGCAAATTGGTTGGTCGCCGCATTGAATGAATAGGTGATCACATCATTATCATTTTTTATCAATTGAATGACCGCATTACTATCTGCAACAGGCATATTAGGAATTGCAGATCTGAATGATTCCTGTACAAAAGCAGTATCGGACGGGTTGAATTTATTCAGTGCATTCATTTCTTCATCCGCATTTTTTACAAATTGCAAATGCTTTACCAGCCAGCAGGGACCCAGTGCTCCGTTATTTTTTTGCAGAGCGATCGTATGACCAAATTGAGGACTTTGCGGGTTGTCTTCCTTCTGAATAAAATATTTTGTATTCAGCATATTGATCACCGCCATATTATTTGTACTCAATTGCCGCTCTATTATATCCTGGTAAATGCGCAGCTTGGCAGCATGATAACCGCCTACAGAATTATGATAATAGGGAGTGATAGCTTCCTGGAACCGATCCGCAGAATAATTAAGAACTCTGAAATAAGACTTATCTGCCAGGAGCGAATCATCATAAGCTGTTCTTTGAAACACAGCTTCATTCTCTGATTTTTCCTGGTAATTATCTTTTTTCAGGTATTTGCTGTCAACTGTTACCAGGTCCACAAACAGGAAGATGCTTAAGAATATAGCAGCAACAACAGGTGTGACCGTTTTTCGAATGAGCAGCCAGATTATCATTGCAGCCAGCGCAATAAAGCCGAGTGAACGGAAAATATCGTTCAGGAATAAACTTTTCCTGTCAGCTTTTAATCCATCAAAGAAAGGTCTCACTGCGTCAATCAATTGTTGTTGTCCAGAATTTCGCACATTCTTCATTATTTCATTATCCATGCTGCTCATGTAGCCTAATGACATATAAAGAAGGAGCAAGATAACAAATACGACTCCCGTTGCTATTAAACCTTTTTTTAATTGGGGCCATATAGCTTTTTTATCAGGGTTGTTCATCAGTGCGTCTACACCGAGCACTGCCATTATGGGAAGTAATAACTGAGGAATAACAAGTATCATGCTCGGCGCCCTGAACTTGTTATAAAAAGGAACGACATTAAAAACAATGTCATTAAAAGCTGCAAAATAAGAACCCCATGACAGCATAATTGCAATGATCACAGTCGCCAGTATCGGCCACCTGTATTTTTTGTCAGCAAAGAAAAAACCAAGTATTGCCAGGAAGCAAACAATCGCCCCGACATAAGATGGTCCGGAAGTACCGACACTTCCACCCACATCGGCCACACCTCCCCAATATAAGGACAGGGGAAGTTGTTGCTGTAACTCACGCGGCATTCCCAGTAATGCTTCATAGGTTTTTGATTTTTCAAGCTCGATTTCATTGAAACCACTGCTGCCGCCAAACATCCGCGGGGTAATCATTACCAGCGGCTCAGCAATTTCAAGACTATAAGCAAATGCATAATCTTTATCTAATCCATTTTTTGACGTGATGGTTTGCTTTGAGCTGGTATCGGTAAGATAGGAGGCGCCACCACGAATTGTATATTTCTGGTATTCGTAAGTAGATAAAAGATTAATTGCGTTTGTTAACAGACCCACTGCTGCTCCAACAATAGTAAATGCAGCAGCCATGATCAAATGTTTAAATTCTTTTTGCCGTATCCAGCGGATAACAAAGAAAATTGTAAGGATAGCTATTGTCAGCACCAAATAATAAACGATCTGCAGATGGTTCATCGCAATCATCGTACACGAAAACAAAGCGGTAAGTGCAGCACCGATATAATATTTTTTTTCATAGATCAATAAAACTGAAGCAAGAACAGCAGGCATATAGGCTATGGACAACATCTTGGTGTCATGCCCCGCAGAAATAATAACAGGATTATAAGTGGCATACCCAAAGGCCAGGGCTCCCATAATACCCACCCAAGGTCTTGCACGCAACACCTGGGTAAGAATATAAAAACATACACAAGCCAGGAAAAAAAACGAAATAGGTTTTGGTAAACCTAATGTAAGAATGGTATGCACATATCCTGGTATTACATTATTATAATGAACACCCCCGATCTGGAAAGCCGGCATCCCGCTGAACATGCTGTTTGTCCATAACGGACCATGTCCATGAGTTTTATCATATTCGAGTGATTGCTGAACAGAACCTTTCCATTGTGTTATGTCATGTTGTGAAACTACTTTTCCCTGTAGTGCAGGGCTGCAATAGATAACTGCGACAATCAAAAAAATTCCAATTGCAATAAGGTGGGGCAAAAATTTCTTAAACAAATCTTTATTCATGTGTAAATATTATTGTTCATTGGCCACATGGAACCTGCCAGTCGGTAGACAGGTTCGTCCTAAAATTTTCATCGGCAGTTGATAAAATTTACCTCGAAAATTTTATGGCTTATTTCATGTCAGCTTAATTATAAGGCTGACAAAATAATGCTATTTTACACGAAAATCCGGTATGCGCTGGCTATTATTTTTGTCAAGATTGGCTTTTATCTGTGGTTTTGCTTTTCTGTTGAGCCTGCTTTCACTCTTCTTTAAGGAAATTGAAAACCAGGAATTATTACAAACACTAATTACGATTGGATACGTCATCGGGCTGATCGTAATGCCGCTTAGCTTGCTTTGTTATTTTGTTTTATGGATGGCAGGAAAAAAACCAGGTACCGTCGTGCCGAAATGGATATTAATTGCAAATATTTTATTTTTAGCCATTCTATTCACCTATATATTTTACCTGAATGATCCATACTATTTTAAAAGATAAACCCACCAAGCTTTTTTTGGGTATCACTGCTTTTTTTGTAGCGAATGCGTTAATAGCAGAGACGATAGGGAATAAGATATTCTCATTGGAAAAACTATTTGGATTACAACCGGTGAATTTTACCTTATTTGGTCAAACGGGTTTATCCTTTAACCTGACATGCGGCGTTTTATTATGGCCGCTTGAATTTGTAATGACAGACCTGGTGAATGAATATTTTGGTCCCAAGGCAGTGAGAAGGATATCTTATACTGCTGTTATTTTGATCGCTTATGCTTTTTTAATGTTCTATTTCTCGATGGGAGTGCCGCCTGCAGATTTTTGGTACACAACCGCTGTTAAAGAAGGAGTACCTGACATGTCGAAAGCGTATAATTCAATATTCGGACAGGGGATGTGGATCATTTTTGGAAGCATCACTGCATTTCTGGTAAGCCAGATTGTTGATGTGACTGTCTTTCATAAAATAAAAAAAATAACAGGTGAAAAAAGAATTTGGTTGCGGGCAACAGGATCAACAATGATCTCACAACTGGTCGATAGCTTTATCGTTTTGTTTATCGCTTTTAAAATAGGAAAGGGGTGGAGCTGGCAACTGGTATTAGCTATCTGTATCATGAATTATATCTATAAATTCACCATGGCAGTTATATTGACGCCGGTTATTATCATTGTAGAAAAGCAAATTGAAAAATATGTTGGGTCTGCAACGGCAAAGAAAATGAAAAGAGCGGCTATGGGTTATGAAGATGATGGGTTTGTAAATATCCCCGCAGCAGGTTAAATTATCTTCGTTTTATAATCCCTGCAACTATTTTATCTATCGGGAGTGTTACACTTTCCTCATTGAAATCATTCCATTCAATAAAGCGAAAGGTTTCGATCTCATTTTTCTCTTCGTATACTTTTAATTGATCTGCATCGAAATCAAAAGGCTTGTCACGTAAAGGAACTGAAATGGGTTCCAATGCGTGCGCATAATAATAAATAGAAAGTATTTGCTGGCCTTCCCGGAATGCACTCGGTTGATAATAGTCGGTTGTATAGATATGATCGCCGACTTTTACCAACAGGTTCATTTCTTCTTTGAATTCTCTTTTCAGGCAATCCCTGGTTCCTTCACCCAGCTCTAAGCCACCGCCCGGAAATTTGGTAAACAGGCCGCCCCGGATATATTCATCGCTTACCAATACCTGTTGCTGGTCATTAATAAGAACGCCATACACCCGTACTGTGATCATTGATTTCTTTGTTTGATAATGTTAAGATGATGCCCGGTGTGATAAATAGTGAAGTAGCAAAGTTCACGTAATGTTATTTTACCCAGCAGGGGATGAGGAGCGATATAGTTGTCCAGCGCTTCATCACTCCATCTTTTGTTTACTATGCTGATATAAGCTGTAGTGATCTTATTCCATTTATTTATTAATTGTTCTTTTGAAATATTGATCACAAGCGGCGGTACAAATACGCCGGAGGCTCTTCCGCCGCTGGCCAGCTTTAACTTGTACTTAGCTACCAATTCTTCATAGCTACGTGAAGAACGGTTGGGTCTGCCAACATACAAACGCACAATAAATTTTGGAAGTAAATAAACCAGTTTGGTTTGCTTCATGGAGCGGATAAGGTGATCAACATTTTGTGCGATTGACCATTTATCTGCCGGCTGACTGAAAAATTTTTCATCAGTCACGTTCATACAGTAAGCAGTGAATTCATTAAAGATATCGTGAGAAGCTGTAATGATTTCGGATTTATTCATGCTTCAATATCAATAGAACCTTCAAAAACTTTTTCGGCGGGACCACAGAGCCATATATTGACAAATCCGTCATCATTTAGTTTGTCATATTCAACACTTAGAGCGCCCCCGGTGGTTCTTACTTCCACCTCGTTAAAGCCGTTGTCATTATGCCAGCAAACTAATGCTGCTGCCGCAACGCCCGTACCACAGCTCAGGGTCTCATCTTCAACGCCCCGTTCATAAGTTCGTACAAATATTTTGTCAGGGTCATCCATTTGTTCTACAAAATTCACATTGATACCTTCCCGCTCAAACTCCTTGCTGTATCTTATTTCATGTCCTTTCTTATAAACGTCGATACTCATAACGTCGCTTACCATCTTAACATAGTGTGGTGAGCCGGTGTTTAAAATAAAATCATTATGGAATTTGCGAATGTTTTTTACATCATTCATTTTCAAAGAAACAGTGCCATCTGTATCGATCTCTGCCTCATGCTCTCCATCAAAAGCAGTGAACCTGTAAACACCTTTATGAATTCCCAGGTGATAAGCGAATTTCACCATGCAACGGCCGCCATTGCCGCACATGCTTCCTTCTTTACCATCCGAATTATAGTAGCGCATATCAAAATCATATCCCGGCTTCTCATTTAATAACATGAGTCCGTCTGCGCCGATTCCAAACTTGCGATCACAAATCCTGCGAACCTGGTCAGTAACAATATCATTGTATTGCTTAGTACGATTGTCAAGAATCACAAAGTCATTCCCCGTACCCTGGTATTTGAAAAAATTAATTAACATAAGTAACTGATGGTGGTCTTAAATATTATCTGCAAATATCTCAATAAATTTTTTAATAAGGATTTCAACGGCGGCTTTCCCGTCTTTTGAAAATTCTTTTTGAATCCGGTTCGCTACAATCGCATTAATAGCAAGGCAATTATGACCGAGCAATTTTCCCAGCCCGTATATCGCTGATGTTTCCATTTCAAAATTGGTGATCCGGTATTGTCCGAATTTGAATTCCGTAAGCCGATTTATCAGGTCAGGGTTTCTTAATCCTAATCTTAATATTCTTCCCTGCGGTCCATAAAAACCGGGCGTTGTGATCGTGATGCCTTGATGAAAACCATTCACAAAATGTTTCAGCAAAGACCCCGCCGCACTGCTGATATAAGGATAGCTCATCTGTCCATGCAGTTGAGTATGTGTAACAAATGAATGCAGCAATTGTTTTTCTTCTTCATTTTGTTCATGCCTGTAAAAATTAAGAAGATTATCAATCCCCAGTCCATGTGTCGATGCAACAAAGCTGTCAACAGGAACATCTGCTTGCAACGAACCGGAAGTGCCGATACGAATGATATTAAGTGATTTCAATGTTGATCGTATCTGCCGGGTTGCAAAATCAATATTTGCCAATGCATCCAGCTCATTAACCACAATGTCAATATTATCCGGCCCGATGCCGGAAGAAAGAACCGTAAGTCTTTTATTATTTACAATACCCGTATGTGAAATGAATTCACGGTGCTGTCGTTTGATCTCGATCTTATCAAAATACTTACTTACTTCTTTCACCCGGTCAGGATCGCCAACAGTAATAATTGTTCCGGCAATTTCTTCAGGCCTTAGATCCAAATGATAAACAGCGCCACGGGTGTTGATGATCAATTCTGATTCTGCTATTCGACTCATAATTTTAAGCTTATCGGCTAAACATTCTGGTTCAAATGTTATACATTTGCTCCGTTTCAGATTCTCCTTGAGAGTCCTTACAGACAAATCTAATCTCTTAAATCTGAAAACGAAAATGGTCCTGCCGCCAGTTAGCGAATAGGCCGGGTTTAATAAAAGCTCTTAGAAATAAAAAATAAGGTCCTGTGGCCGAGTGGCTAGGCTGGGCTCTGCAAAAGCCCCTACAGCGGTTCGAATCCGCTCGGGACCTCGAAATAGAAATATAAAGACCTGCTAATAAATTTTAGCAGGTCTTTATATTTTATGCTAATAAAAGTGGACATCATTCCGATACAGGAACTGTAAGCAACGGGATCTTGGAATGTTTTAATACATGGGCTGCTACATCCGGCACAAACAACTTTTCTAATCCTCTATGTGTATGCGATCCCATTACGATCAGATCAGCCTCCCATTTTTGTGCATGTTCAATAATAGCATCGGCTGTCTCTCCTTCAAGCACCGCTGTTTCGATTTTCTTATCACCGAGATGTTCTACAGCGGCATCTAAAAAACCTTGCGCTTCTTTCTTTATTTCCTTCACAACAGCAACCGTCCCGCGGGTATAGGCACCCTTATAACCCATGATTGGTGAATAATCTATTGCATAATAGGCGGCATCTGTTATTACATGTACAAGAATTATTTTAGCCTTTAACGCTTTGGCAAGATCATTACCAATTGTTGCCACAATTTCGGCTGTTGGATTAAAATCGATTGCGATGAGAATTCGTTTCATAAAAACTTGTTTTTAGTAAAGGTCATTTCCTGGTTTCCAAAAGACTTCAGCGTAAACAGGTGCAAGTAGTGTACCAATCAACTTATCATTTCCACCCTCCGCCCAACGAACGGTACAGTTCTACAATCGCACTGGATTGCTGGCGCTGAATAGCTGCAAGATTAAGTTCTGCCTGTAATGCATTTCCCTGCGCGGTTATTACTTCAAGATAATTGGCAAGATCACTTTTAAATAAAAGCCGTGCATTAAAAATAGCATGATGCAAGGTATCAACCTGTGCCATCGCAATTTGCTCCTGTTGTTTTAATTTATCTGCCTGCACCAATGCATTGGATACTTCCGTTACAGCCTGCAACACCGATTGCCTGAACTGAATTACAGCCTGTTCTCTTTGCAGCCTGGCAATTTCAAATTGTGTTTTTAACTCTCTTCTTTTGAAAATGGGTTCTGCAATTGTACCTGCTGCCAAACCAAATAATGAGTTGGGAATATTAAACCAATTGCTTGCTTTGAACGATTCCAAACCGGTACCCGCAGTTATATTTAATGTGGGATACATATTTGCCTGCGCTATTCCTACCTGTGCATTTGCAATCATCAACGCCATTTCATTGGATCTTACATCCGGCCGCCGGCTAACCATCGATGCAGGTAAACCTGCTGAGAGGTTATCAGCGATCATTATCTCATTTAATAAGGAAGCACTGCGTGAAACTGCTCCCGGTAACTGGCCTGTTAAAACCTGCAGAGCATTTTCCTGTAAGGCAATATCTTCCTCAATTTGTGGGATTAATAAGGCAGTTGATTGTCTTTGTGATTCGGCTTGCTGAACAGCTAACAGGTTTACAATGCCTGCATCCTTAAGTAGTCTTGTTGCAATTGCAAAACTGTCGCTTAGTACAAGATTCTTACGAGTTATATCCAATTGTTTATCTAACATCAGCAGGTTATAAAACCCCTGGGCAATATTTGCTACCAGTTGGGTCTGTACTGCTTTTGTAGCTTCATAAGTTTGAAGATATTCAGCGAGAGTGGCTTCTTTCTGACTACGGAGTTTTCCCCAAATATCCGCTTCCCAGGAAAGATTAAAAAGTGCCTGGTAGTTCTCTACATAACTTTTTCCTAAAAAACTTTTAATACTGATACCGTTGAGACTATTATCCGAAGGGCGGGTGATTTGTCCCGTTATTTGAAAATCGACCTGGGGTAATTGTAAAAGCTTTGCTTGTTTTACTCTTGCCTGTGCAATGTCAATTCTTTTGATTGCTATCAGCAGGTCATGATTATTCTTTATTCCTTTGTCAATTAAATTTTGCAGATCGGGATTGGTAAAAAACTTTCTCCATTCTATATCTGCAATGCTGCTGGTATCTGCAAAAGAAACTGTATTAAATTGTTTGGGTAAATCAAGAGTCGGCCGTTGATACTCCTTGCCAACCTTACAGGAAGAAATAAGAATGATAATAAAAAATGAAATTGTCAATTGACAAGTTGCCCATTGCCTGGCGCTTATCGTTCTTGTAATATTTATCTTTTGTGTCATAATTTTTTTTTAATCAGGTAAAAATTTATTCAGCAAGATGCTCTGCAGTGGATGCTGCTTCTTCCGTTTTCTTTCTGCCCACTTTTTCCTGCAACCATTGAAAAATGACAAAGAGGACAGGTATAATAAACACACCCAGCACTACTCCCGTAAGCATACCACCTAATGCACTTGTACCGATTGAACGGTCACCTAAGGCAGAACCGCCTTTGGCCCATGTAAGCGGGAGCAGTCCTACCATAAAGGCAAATGATGTCATCAGGATAGGACGCAATCTCAGCTTCGATGCTTCCAAAGCTGATTCAATTAAACTCATACCAGCCCGGCGCCGCTGTACGGCATATTCAACGATCAGGATCGCATTTTTTGCCAGCAAGCCAACCAGCATTATTAAACCAACCTGTACATAGATATTATTATCGATACCTTTTAAATGAATGAATGTAAATACACCAAGAATACCGGTAGGAACAGAAAGAATAACAGCGAATGGAAGGATATAACTTTCATATTGTGCAGCCAGCAGGAAGAAAACAAAGACAATACTCAATATAAAGATCAATGATTGTTGTGAACCTGCACCAATTTCTTCTCTTGTCTGTCCGGACCATTCATAAGAAAATCCTCTTGGCAAAGCATTTTGTGTTACTTCCTGTATTGCCTTAATAGCATCACCCGTACTGTAGCCGGGCTTTGGCATTCCATTAATAGTAACAGAATTAAAAAGATTATTTCTTGTTACCGTTTCAGGGCCGTAAACTCTTTTTAAGGTTACAACAGAATTAACCGGTACCATTTCACCCAAATTATTTTTTACATAAACATTATTTAATGTAGTTGGGTCGGTGCGATAAGCAATGTCAGCCTGTACAATAACCCGGTAAAATTTTCCAAAGCGATTAAAGTCAGACGTAAAGCTGCTGCCATAATAAATCTGCAATGTTTGCAGCAGATCACTGAGTGAAACGCCTAATTGCTTTGTTCTTGCTTCATCAATATTGAGCATATACTGGGGGTTACCGGTGTTGAAAGTTGTAAACGCATAAGCAATTTCTTTTCGCTGCATCAATGCGCCAATAAGACCATAGGCTGTTCCGGATAATTTATCCAATGGTCCACCGGTGCGGTCCTGTAATATAAATTCAAAACCGCTGGTATTGCCAAATCCCTGTACGGTGGGGAATTGAAACAGAAAGATCTGGGCTTCCTTTACCGCACTTAGCTTTTGGTTGATTACTCCCATTACATCCTCTACTTTGTTTACTGCTCCTCTTTTTCCCGGCGGCTTCATATGAATAAAACCTATTCCATAATTGGAAGCAGATGCATTGGCAATAAAGTTCAATCCTGTGACGGCCCCGCGTTTTTCAATTGCTTCAACCTGGCTTAATAAGCTATCAACTTTATCCATGGCTTTTTGTGTTCTGTCTAATGAAGCGCCTGGTGGAAGATTTATTGAAAAAAGAATAAAGCCCTGGTCTTCCGTCGGAATAAAACCTGTTGGTGCTTTCTTTATCATCCAAAAAGTACCCAACATTATGACGACCAAACCGGTGATAGCAATCCATTTCCGTCTAACAAGAAATTGTATACTTTGTCCATACCTGTTTGTGACAGCTTTAAAGCCTGCATTAAAGCCACTAAAAAATCTTTTCTTAAATCCCCGCTTAACCTCGCCATTGTGAGGGTTTTTTAAAAACAATGCACACAGCGCGGGACTCAAGGTCAAGGCATTAACAGCAGAAATTAAAATAGCAGTGGCTATTGTAAATGCGAATTGTTTATAAAATACGCCGGCCGGTCCCTGCATAAAACCAACCGGTACAAATACGGCAGCCATTACCAGTGTAATAGAAATAATGGCGCTGGTTATTTCACTCATAGCCTGTACTGTAGCCGGGCGGGCAGGCAAACCCGTTCGCTCCATTTTTGTGTGTACCGCTTCCACTACTACGATAGCATCATCCACCACGATACCGATAGCAAGTACCAATGCAAACAATGTAAGCAGGTTGATGGTAAAGCCAAATAACTGCATGAAGAAAAATGTTCCGATCAGTGCAACAGGTACTGCAATGGCAGGAATTAAGGTAGAACGGAAATCCTGTAAAAAAATAAACACTACAATAAACACCAGCACAAATGCTATCAATAAAGTTTCTTCTACCTGTGAAATAGATTCATCTAAAAATTCTTTGGCACTATACATGTTGAAATAGAAGACACCTTTGGGAAAATTTGTTGCAGCCTTTTTCATTACTTGTTCTGCCGCAGTAAGAATGTCATTAGCATTCGAACCTGCCGTTTGAAAAATCCCGATACCTGTGCCGGGCTTTCCTAACACAGTAAGATTGATACCATACGAAAGTGAGCCAAATTCAACCCTTGCCACATCTTTTAATCTTATGATCGATCCGTCGGGGGCTGCTTTCAAAATGATATTTTCATAATCGAGGTTCTTTGAAAGTTTTCCTTTGTATTTAATAATATATTCAAAGGATTGGCGGCTATCTGCTCCGAACCTGCCGGGAGCCGCTTCAAGATTTTGTTCCTTAATTGCATTGATTACATCCTGCGGTGAAAGATTATTTGCTGTCAGGCGATCCGGTTTAAGCCAGATGCGCATAGAATAATCTTTTGCACCGAATACAAATGCCTGTCCCACGCCGGGTATACGTTGCAGCTCAGGAATAATATTGATCTTGGTATAGTTCTGCAGGAATAGTTCATCATAGGCCGTGTCAGTACTGTAGATCAGCGGCACGAAGATCATACTGTTTTGTTGCTTTTGAGTTGATATACCAACCTGGTTTACTTCCTGGGGAACCTGGCTGATTGCTCTTGATACACGGCTTTGCACATTTACTGCAGCGAGGTCGGGGTTTGTGCCTACTTTAAAAAAAACATTTATCGTCATCGAACCATCATTGCTCGATGTAGAGGTCATGTAAGTCATGTTTTCAACACCATTGATTGCTTCTTCCAATGGTGTGGCTACAGCTCTCGCTACCACTTCAGCATTTGCTCCCGGGTACGATGCTGTTACTTGTACGGTGGGTGGCGCAATGTCCGGAAACAAAGTAATAGGTAAAGTGAATAAGGATATTAATCCTAATAAAACAAGTATGATTGATACTACTGTAGATAAAACGGGTCGTTCAATAAATCTCTTTATCATGCTAATCAGTTTAAATCTTCTTTTGAAATTTTTTGGAAAAAACCAGGTGTTACATGGGTCTTGCTCTTAATAAACTATCCATTGACATGGGCTGTGGCTGTATCACCGCACCGTCTCTTAACCTCTCAAGTCCTGTATACACAATTTTTTCTCCCGGGTTCACGCCTCCCTGCACCAGGTAATAGTTGCCGCTTATACCGGCAATTGTAAGAGGTTTGCTCATCACCTTATTACTGTCGCCGACAGAAAATACAAATATTTTATCCTGCAATTCAAATGTAGCTTCCTGTGGTATCACGATAGAGCTGCCTAACTTTCTTTCAATTCTTATTTTACCTGTACTGCCTGACCGCAGTACTCCCTGGGTATTCGGAAATGTGGCACGAAAATTAATCGTACCAGTCGTTTTACTGAATTGCCCTTCTGCTAATTCAACTTTTCCTTTTTCAGGATATACACTATCCGTTGCCAGCACCAGTTGCACAGGAGGCATTTGCTTTATTTTTTGTTCTACCGTATTACCCGGAAATTGGTCTTTGAATTGAAGAAAATTTATTTCACTCATCGAGAAATAAGCATGTACGTCTCTTGTTTCAGAAAGAATGGTCAGTGGTTCTGCTGTTGTCTTGCCTACAAGACTTCCTGTTTTTAAAGGGATCTTTCCTACATACCCGCTTGCAGGTGCCGTTATAGAAGTATAACCAAGATTGATCCTGGCCGATTGTACGGCTGCAGCGGCCTGGGCTACATTTGCTTTTGCTACATTATAAGCAGCCTGTGCAGATTTTAATTGTACATCTGATATTACATTATTTTGAACGAGCGGCTGAAGTTTGTTTACGTTTATTTCTGCATTTTCCAGTGAGGCTTTTGCAGCAGCATATAACGCATTGGCGTTGTTCAGTTGCTCCAGATATGGTTGAGCGTTTATCTTAAATAAAAGCTGTCCTTTCTTTACATGCGCACCCTCATCTACGTAAATTCTGTCGAGATAACCGTCTACCTGCGGACGAATTTCGATATCCCTGCTTCCTTCCAGTGATGCGGTGTATTCCTGGTAAGTGGTAGCAGGCTGGCTGCTGACTGTAATGACAGGCAATTCTTGGGGAGGCATTGCT
>Ga0105249_10003682_pt1 | contig 13208 bp, 4 predicted proteins | sample KBSS44metaG_FD_81522 | JGI IMG/M metagenome (GOLD analysis project Ga0105249, IMG submission 81522) | Switchgrass rhizosphere microbial communities from Kellogg Biological Station, Michigan, USA - KBS S4-4 metaG | ecosystem: Host-associated > Plants > Roots > Rhizosphere > Soil | place... | reverse complement strand
TGGAATATGACGGTATAAAGTGGAGAAAAATAACTCCTCACACTACCGGTTCGTCTATCGTCGTGCGGGCGATGACTAAAAACAAAAATGGCCGGATCTATTTTGGCGCGCTTGGCGATTTTGGATTTCTGGAGATTGACAGCCTTGGTCAAACAAGGGGAAAATCGCTGCTGGAATTTGTTCCCAGGGAAAACAGGACTTTCTCAGATATCTGGTCAGCTTATGCCACCGATAACAGCATTTATTTTCAAGCCCGTGAATACATATTCAGGGTAAGTGAACCGCAACAGGGAAGCGAAAAAAGAGACGTGAAGGTTTGGAAGCCGCAGACCAAATTCATGTATTCCTTTTATCTGGATGGTAACTATTACGTCCATCAGCAGGGCCTGGGGCTTTTTAAAATGACGAATGATTCGCTGGTATTAATACCAGGAAGCGAATTTCTTGGAAAGGAAAGGATGCAGGTAATGTTGCCCTATGACCAGGGAGGTAACGGCAAGCAATACTTGCTGGGATTGTTTTATGGAGGGCTTTATTTATATGATGGAAATACTTTTCGACGGTTTGTAACTGGCGCAGATCCTTTTTTTCAAACTGGGGCGATCCTGTATAAAGGAATTCGTTTGAAAAATGGAAATTATGCATTGGCTTCAACGGGGCTGGGACTCATGGTGATCGACGCGAACGGGAAGCTATTACAAAGAATAAATCGCGATGTCGGGTTACAGGATGAATCGATCTACGGCACGTATGAAGATAAAAAAGGAACTCTTTGGCTCGCAATGGATAATGGAATTTCCCGGGTGGAAACATCTTCGCCGCTTAGCCAGTTTACATTGCAGTCAGGAATTAATACAGGTGTGCTGACAGTTATAAGGTTTGATGGCGATCTTTATGTGGGCAGCACAAATGGACTCCTAAAATTCGACAAGAGCAAGGCATATTTTAATCTTGTGCCTGGAATACCTCAGAACCAAATTTTCAACCTTTTGTCGGACGGAGAAGAGTTACTGGTGCCGGGAGATGGCCTGTTTGCCGTAAAAAATGGAAAAGCGACGACAATCCGCTCATCGGTAAGCGCGGACTTAACAGTTGGGTCACTACACGTCCTCAATTCTAACCCTGATGTACTCGTTGCAGGAGGGGTATTTGGCGTTTACGTTTTCACAAAAAAGAATACCGCATCTGGAACAAGGGGATCGGGAACCTGGAATTACGTTGGTAAAATGACTGGAATTACTGACCAGGTCTGGAATATTGTAGAAAATAAGGACGGCGAAATATGGGGCGGAACACAAAATGGAATTACTTATCGCTTTACGATAGCTTACGATGACAAAGGCATTCCCGATCTTCAAAAGACAAAAGTGGAAAGATTCGGTGCCGAAGCGGGGATCAAGAATGCACTGGGGGTTGTATATAATATTAAGGGGGTAAATTATTTTGTTGCAGATTCAGCGCTGTACAAGTTTGATAATAAGCTGAAACGTTTTGTGGTGGATACTACATTCGGAACATTCCCCAATGCAGGGTTGTCGACGGAATTTGACATCGCGGAAGACTACCGGGAAAGAGTGTGGATCAGGGCCGGCAAACTGATTCGATTAGCCGTTCCCAAACCAGGAGGAGGGTATACTTTAGATGATAACCAGTTGGGTTCTTTGTCTGAGCTCACAATTCAGAAATTATACCCGGAGAAAAATGGGATACTTTGGCTTGGTACTACCGACGGGCTGATTCGTTATGATGAAAATGTAGAAACAAGTACTGATCAGTCATTTAAAACGTTATTACGTCATGTTTCGGCTGAAAAAATGCCGTTAACTATTAATAATGAGGATAAGAAACGTCCTTCCATCTCGTATAACAATAATACACTTCGGTTTGAATATGCTGCTCCATTTTTCGAGCAGGAAAGCAGGACGCAGTACCAAACATGGCTGGAAGGATTTGAGCCTAGTTGGTCGGACCTGGATGTCAATTATTATAAGGAATATACAAATCTATCTCCCGGGAAATACACTTTTCATGTCAGGGCAGTAAATGTTTTTCACAAACAAAGTGACGAGGCCGTTTACTCCTTTGAAATTTTACCGCCGTGGTACCGCACCTGGTGGGCGTATGCGTTATATGCCTTGGCTGCGGCAGGCATATTAGGCTTAATTGTTCGCTACCGCACGAGGCAATTAAAAGCAAAACATAAAGAACTCGAAAATCTTGTAGCGCAACGTACAGGTGAGCTCAGTCACCGCGTGGAAGAGCTGGCGGTTATTAACAGCGTGCAGGAAGGGCTGGTAAAAGAAGTGGGAATGCAGGACATCTATGATATGGTCGGAGAAAAGATAAGGGCCATATTCAATGCACAGATCATTGATATTGCCACCTATGACAAGAAAACAAATTTGCTGCAGGATAAATACGCTTACGAAAAAGGTGACAGAACATTAGTGGGGTCCTGGGAACCCAAGGGATTCAGAAAGCATGTAATTGAAACCGGGCAATTGCTATTAATTGATGAAAAACTGGAGCAGAAAAGCTTTGAGTTCAGCAGCCCGGTGATTCATGGCGAGCAACCGAAGTCTGCTGTTTTTGTGCCACTCATTACGAACAATGAAGTCAAAGGGATGATCAGCCTGCAGAACCTGGATAAGGAACATGCATTTCCCGATTCTTCGATTCGGTTGTTGACGACGTTAGCCAACAGCATGAGTGTAGCATTGGAAAGTGCCCGGCGCTTCGATGAAACCAATCGTTTATTAAAAGAAACGGAACAGCGCACTGCTGAACTGGCCGTCATCAATAGTGCACAGGAAGGCCTGGCAAAAGAACTTGATATGCAGGCGATCTATGATCTCGTGGGCAATAAGATTGCGGATGTCTTTAAAGAAAATGCCCAGGCCGTGCTAATAGCGTCGCTTGACCAGGATTCAAGGACCGAGCACTTTAATTATGTAATGGAAAAAGAGGAAAGATTTTATTTAAAGCCCCGGCAATATGATAAACTCAGGGAACACCTGATAGAATCGAAGCAAAAAATTTTGATCAGTGAAAATTACCAGGATGCTGCCGCACGTTTCGGAATGAAAGTTCTTCCCGGAACTGAGCATCCAAAATCGCTTTTGTTTGTACCATTAATTTCCGGGGATAAGGTTAAGAGTTATGTAAGTCTGCAAAATGTTGATAAGGAAAGAGCATTCAGCGAAAGCGATGTCCGCCTGTTGGAAACCCTGGCTAACAGTATGAGTGTCGCACTGGCAAATGCAAGGCTGTTTGACGAAACTAACCGGTTGCTGAAAGAAACGGAACAACGCAACGCAGAGCTTGCTGTGATCAATAGTGTACAGGAAAGTCTTGTGGCAAGAATCGATATACAAGGCATCTACGAACTCGTTGGAGAAAAGATAAGGGAGATCTTTGATGCACAGGTTATAGACATCGTAACCTACGATAAAACGGTTAACCTTATCGAAGACCGTTATGCTTATGAGAAGGGTGACCGGACGACGCTTGGACCGAGAGAGCCCAAAGGCTTCAGGAAACATGTGATCCAGTCACGCCAGATGCTGATGCATAATGAGAACGTGGAACAGAAGATGAAAGAATTCGACAACGAAGTTTTAATTGGCGATATACCTAAATCACAAATGTATGTGCCGATGATCGCAGGCAATGAAGTTAAAGGTGTTATTAGTCTACAGAACCTGGATCATGAAAATGCGTTTACCAACTCTGACGTAAACCTGCTTACTACGCTTGCCAATAGCATGAGTGTTGCTTTGGAGAGCGCCCGCCTGTTTGATGAAACAAACCGCCTTCTTAAGGAGACCGAGCAGCGCAATGCTGAGCTGGGAGTCATCAACAGCGTGCAGGACGGGCTTGTCAGAAAAATGGATATGGAAGGGATTTATGAGATGATAGGAGAGAAAATCAGGGAGATCTTTGATGCACAGGTTATTGATATTGTCACCTATGATCATAAATCTGATATGATTGTGGATATGTATTCCTATGAAAAGGGAGACCGGACATTGGTAGGGCCACGTCCGGCAAGTGGCTTCCGCAGGCATATCATTGAAACCGGGCAGGAATTAATCCTTAATAGTGGTATAGTTGAGAAAAGCGAACAATATAACAACCCGGTTATTCTCGGCGAGATTGCGAAATCGGCCGTATTTGTTCCGATGAAAACAGGCGAAATGGTCAGTGGCATTATCAGCCTGCAGAATCTGGATCATGAACATGCATTTTCCGACTCAGACGTGAGACTTATCACTACGCTCTCAAATAGTATGAGCATTGCCCTGGAGAGTGCACGGTTATTTGATGAGACCAAGCATTTATTAAAGGAAACGGAACAGCGGAATGCCGAGCTGGCCGTAATCAATAGCGTACAGGACGGATTGGTTCGTGAAATGGATATCCAGGGTATCTACGACCTGGTAGGTGAAAAAATGCGTGAAATATTTGATGCGCAGGTTATAGATATTGTTACTTACGATCGCAAGGGCAACACCATTGAAGACAGGTATTCTTTTGAAAAGGGTGACAGGACCTTGCTGGGCAAACGCGAACCCGTAGGTTTCAGAAAACATGTCATAGAAACGATGCAGGCTTTGTATTTTAATGAAGATGTGGAAAAGCATGCAAAAGATTATAACAACCCTGTGTTGACAGGCGAATCACCGAAGTCACTGGTGTTTGTTCCCATGATCGCGGGAAATGAAGTAACAGGCGTCATCAGTTTGCAAAATGTAGATCACGAAAATGCATTTTCTGCATCTGACAGGAGCCTGTTGACTACTTTGTCCAATAGTATGAGCGTGGCACTTGAAAGTGCTCGCCTCTTCGATGAAACAGCCCGGCTTCTCAAGGAAACGGAACAAAGAAATGCGGAACTGGCGGTAATAAACAGCGTGCAGGAAAGCCTGGTGGCGCAAATGGACATGCAAAGCATCTATGAGTTGGTTGGAGAGAAAATGCGGGAGATTTTCAACGCACAGGTAATTGACATCGTTACCTACGATAAAAAAACCAATCATATTGAAGACAGGTACGCGTACGAAAAAGGTGACAGAACCTTACTTGGTTCAAGAGAACCAAAGGGATTCAGAAGATATGTTATTCAAACGGCGCAGATGCTGGCTATCAACAAAGACGTTGAAAAGCTGAGGCCCATATACGACAATGCCGTCATAGTGGGACAGGCGGCGAAATCGTTAGTGCTGGTACCTATGGTCGCCGGAGGCGAAGTAAACGGTGTTATCAGTTTGCAAAACGTTGATGAGGAAAATGCATTTTCTGATTCAGACATCAGCCTGCTTTCTACACTGGTTAATAGCATGAGTGTCGCGCTCAAGAGTGCACGCCTGTTTGATGAAACAAATCGTTTGTTGAAGGAAACCGAGCAGCGTAATGCGGAACTGGCTGTTATCAACAGCGTGCAGGAAAGCCTGGTTGCACAAATTGACATTCAGTCTATCTATGACCTTGTCGGCGAAAAAATGCGGACGATCTTTAATGCCCAGGTCATTGATATCGTCACCTACGATAAAGAATCAAACGTTATAGAAGACCGTTATTCTTTTGAAAAGGGCGACAGAACACTGGTAAAAGCCAGGGCACCCAAAGGCTTTAGAAAACATGTGATACAATCGGGACAAATCCTGGTGATCAATAAAGACATTGAAAAGCTCCGGCCTTTATATGATAACACGGTCGTGACAGGGCAGGCGGCAAAATCTGTTGTGCTGGTACCCATGATTGCCGGCGGCGAAGTGACAGGGGTCATCAGCTTGCAAAATCTTGACCAGGAAGATGCATTTTCTGAATCTGATGTGAGCCTGTTATCGACATTAGTAAATAGTATGAGCGTTGCGCTCAAGAGTGCCCGACTCTTTGATGAAACTAATCGACTGCTTAAAGAAACTGAGCAGCGTACTGCTGAATTGGCTGTTATTAATAGTGTGCAGGAAGGCCTCGCAAAAGAATTGGATATCCAGGGTATTTATAATCTCGTAGGAGAACGGCTGTGTGACCTTTTCCCGGATTCTCATGCCCTGGTAATACGCACATTTGATCATGAAACCAAACTTGAAACGTGGCAATTTGCACAGGAGAAAGGATCGAGGCAGTTTATTGATCCCCGACCCTTTAATTGGAATAGTAAACTGCTGATTGAAACCAGGAAACCATTAGACATAAGGGAGAACTATGTGCAAATCGCGAAAGTGCATGGTAGCACCGGGGTGACGGCAGGTCAGCCTCCCAAGTCCGCTGTGTTTGTTCCGATGGTGTCGGGTGATGTGGTAAAGGGATCAGTTAGTTTGCAAAATGTAGATAAGGAAAATGCATTCAGCGATGCCGATATCAGGTTGCTAACTACGATTACCAATAGCATGAGCGTTGCGCTTGAAAACGCAAGATTATTTGAAGAAACCAACCGCCTGCTGAACGAGACAGAACAAAAGACTGCTGAACTTGCAGTGATCAATAGTGTGCAGGAAGGTTTAGTTCGCGAAATGCATATCCAGGCAATTTATGACCTGGTTGGAACCCGCATTTGTGAATTGTTCGATACCCAAACTGTAATTATCCGCACATTTGAACACAGGGCACAAATCGAAAACTGGCAATATGCCATTGAAAAAGGTCAGCGTCTCTATAGCAATCCACGACAGATTATATGGGCAAATAAATTGCTTATTGAAAGCAAACAGGCACTGCTCATTAACCAAAACTATCTTGAAACCGCACAGAAATACGGTGGCGCCGGAGTGAGCAAAGGCCTGCCGCCGAAATCCGCTCTTTTTGTACCAATGGTTGTAGGTGACGTGGTTCGGGGATCAGTCAGCCTGCAAAACGTGGAAAAGGAAAATGCATTTACGGATTCGGATCTGCGGTTGCTGACCACGCTAACCAACAGTATGAGCGTGGCAATAGAAAATGCGCGTTTGTTTGATGAAACAAACCGTTTGCTTGGTGAAGCAAAACAAAGGGCCACTGAATTAAGCACGGTTAATAGCATCAGCCAGGCGTTGACATCGCAACTCAATACAGAAGAACTCATCAAGCTGGTTGGCGATCAAATGAAGAATCTCTTTAATGCCAATATTGTATACCTCGCCCTCCTTGATGAAAAAACAAAAATTATTCATTTCCCGTACATGGAGGGAGATACCCTGACACCCATGAAGCTGGGTAAAGGGCTAACATCAAAAATTATTTTATCCGGTAAACCACTTCTGATCAATAAAGAAGTAACTGCCAAAGCGGAAGAGTTGGGTATCACCTCGGTGGGTGTTCCAGCGGCTTCTTATTTAGGAGTGCCGATTCCTGTAGGAGATGAGATCATCGGTGTGCTAAGTGTTCAAAGCACCGAAAGTGAAAACCGGTTCAATGAAAATGATGAAAGGTTGCTATCAACAATCGCTGCATCTGTTGGTGTTGCGTTGAGAAAGGCGCAATTGTTTGAAGAAGTAAGCAGCGCAAGAAAGCAGGCTGAGGAGGCCACTAAGGTTGCCGAAAAGGCCAACCAGGCAAAGAGTGCATTTCTGTCTACAGTTAGCCATGAATTAAGAACTCCGCTTACATCCGTGTTGGGATTTGCCAAAATCATCAAGAAGCGGTTGGAAGAAAAAATATTTCCGGCTACAAGCAGGGCAGATCCCAAAATTGAAAAGACGATTCAACAGGTTTCGGATAATCTCAATGTGGTTGTGTCAGAAGGTGAGCGGTTGACAAACCTGATTAACGAGGTATTGGATCTTGCTAAAATTGAGGCCGGTAAGATGGAATGGAACATGGAGAGTGTTTCCATGCAGGAAATAATGGAAAGAGCTACAGCAGCGACTACTTCGTTATTTGAGCAAAAGAACCTGGCGCTTGAAAAATACATCGAGCCAAATTTGCCATTGATCAGTGGTGACCGTGATAAGCTGATTCAGGTAGTTGTAAACCTGATTTCGAATGCTGTGAAGTTTACTCCGGCAGGAAAAGTGATTTGCAGGGCTGAACAAAGGAAACATGAAATAGTCGTCGGCATCCAGGATACAGGTATAGGAATTGCGCCACATGATCATGCTGCTGTGTTTGAGCAATTTAAGCAGGTAGTGGGAGATACGCTTACTGATAAACCAAAGGGTACGGGGTTGGGTCTCCCGATTTGCAAAGAAATCGTTGAACACCATGAAGGCCGCATCTGGCTTGAAAGTGAATTAGGAAAAGGAAGCACATTCTATTTTGCCTTGCCTATACCAAAAACGGATGGTAGCAAGCCGATTCAATTCAACGACCTCGTAAGGCAGCTGAAAGAACAAATGGCCCATTCACAACTAAAAATGAATGGGAATCATGCGACGATCCTCGTTGTAGATGATGATGATTCAATTCGCTCGTTGTTGCAACAGGAGTTGGGTGACGCTGGCTACCTTATTGAAGAGGCAAAAAATGGTAAAGAAGCGTTGGCAAGTATTCGAAATCATAGGCCCGATCTCGTGATATTGGATGTGATGATGCCCGAGATGAATGGTTTTGATGTGGCGGCCGTGTTGAAGAACGATCCCGAAACAATGGACATACCGATCATTGTTTTGTCCATTGTGCAGGATAAGGCAAGAGGATTTAAAATCGGAGTTGACCGTTATCTTACCAAACCTATTGACACGACACAGCTATTTTCCGAAGTAGGCAGTTTGCTGGAACAGGGTAAATCAAAGAAGAAAGTGATGGTGGTAGATGAAGATACCACTGCCGTGCGCAGTTTAACAGATGTATTGCAGGCGAAAGGATACGTAGTTGTTGAATCAGATGGAAAGGAACTTCTTGAGAAAGCAATTAGTGCCCAGCCTGACATAATCATTCTCAATTCTGTGATATCAGATAAGCATGAGATTGTTCAGTCACTGCGGTTTGAGAAAGGGCTCGAAAATGTATTGTTTTTGGTCTATCAGTAAAAAGTAAAAAAGGAGTATAAGGTTCCGATTTCCCGGAGACTGGGAATTGGCAAGCAACAAAATTTAAACAAATGGCTAAAAAAATCTTGATTGTGGATGATGAGGCGCATATCCGTATGCTAATTGAACAAACGCTGGAGGAGCTGGAAGATGAGGGAGTGGAATTCTTAACCGCGGAAAATGGGGAAATCGCTTTGGAAATTATTCAGCAGGAAAAACCCCAGCTCGTGTTTTTAGATGTGATGATGCCAAAGATGAATGGGATGGACGTTTGCAAAAAGGTTAAGAAAGAACTGGGACTTGACGACGTCTATATAGCATTACTCACCGCAAAAGGGCAGGAGCTTGACAGGCAGAAGGGCCAGGAAGTTGGCGCAGACGTTTATATGACCAAGCCATTTGATCCGGAAGTGATATTGCAAAAAGCACGCACCGTGCTGGAACTCTTATAGCCGTCAGCCCATTGCCAGGCCCGGTTCATAACAACTGAACATTATATTTCTAAGCTACCATGTCCAAACTCAACCTCAAGCATATCATAGGAAAGAAAAACGGTAATGCGACGTCTGTTCACTCATTACTTGAGCAATTGAAAGCGAACGTGATGATTGAAGACGACCAGGGTAAGTTTTTATCGGGAAATATTGACGCAGAAATAGCTCGCCGGTTTCCTGTACGGTGTGATGACGAAATACTGGGCTGGGTTAAAGGTGATGAGAATACTGAAATCATAGCCACGATGTTATCACTCCTGGCCCAAAAGGAAATGGAAAAGAAGAAACTTGGAAGTGAAGTGCTTTCGCTTTACCAGGAAGTAAACATGGTCTTTAATTTTTCCGATAAGCTGGCACAGGCAATAGGGCCAGCTGCCATTGCAGAGATTACAGTTGAGGAAGCTATGCGCCTCGTGAAATCAGACAGCGGGTTTGTCACGTTGTGGGATGAAACCAGCAATCAATTACAGGTGCTGGCTGCTTCCGGTGATGAATTGTTTAACAAGGAAAGGTTAAATGCCAACGCGGGGCTGATGCTTAAGATAGGATTGAGCGGCCGTTCTGATATCATGAGTGACCTGACAACACTTAAAGAGTCAGGAAGCATAAGCCCCTCCGTTCAATCATTGATGTATTCGGCACTCAAGGTGAAACACCGGGTAATGGGGGCCATCATACTTGAAAGCCGCGATGCGACGCAATATGACGCCGCAGACCTGAAATTCTTAACGACGCTTGCACTGCAATCTTCATCCGCTATAGAAAGTGCGTTACTGTATGAAAAAAGTATACGCGAGGCAAGGGAAAGGGAGGAAGCTATGCGCCGCATTTATGAAGTGGCGGGTAAGTTTGTTCCTTATGAATTCATTGGCTCACTGGGTCATGATGTAATTACTGATGTAAAATTGGGCGACCAGGTAGAAAAAGTTGTTACGGTGCTTTTTACTGACATCCGTGAATACACAACCTTGTCCGAAAGAATGACACCGGAAGAAAATTTCCGTTTTGTTTGCGCCTACAATGAGACACTCGGCCCAATCATTCGCCGTCATAACGGATTTATCAATCAATACCTGGGCGACGCAATCATGGCGCTTTTTCCGCGAAGTGCATCCGATGCCCTGCAAGCGGGTATTGAAATGAGAGAGAATATCAGGAAACTCAATGAAGAGAGAAGCCTGAAAATGCAACCTCCCATTCAGATCGGAATTGGCATGCATACAGGCCCGTTGATCATGGGAATAACTGGTGACAAAGACAGGCTTGATGCTACAACGATTTCAGATACCGTTAATACTGCCTCACGAATTGAAAATCTTACAAAGTATTACAAAGCAGGTATTCTTTTGAGCGATGCGACATTAAAACTAATTGATAATCCCGGTGATTTTCACTTGCGCTACCTCGGTAAAGTCCAGGTGAAAGGCAAACTATCTTCGGTTGGTATTCATGAATGCTTTAGCGGAAGCACCGAAAAAGAAGTGACGGAAAAGCAGAAGACACTCCCTTTGTTCAATAATGCGATGCAATTTTATCTCAACCGGTCGTTTGCTTCGGCATTGCAGGCGTTTCAATCAATCGCCGAAACGCATCCCGAAGACCTGACTGCCCGGTTTTTTCTCAACAACACCAATGGATATATCCGCGAAGGAGTCCCCGACGACTGGACAGGTGTTGTGGAAATGACAAATAAATAAGTAGCATAATCTGAAAAATTTTTAGGTTGGGAAAGTAGGAGGTGGTCAGAGCAGCGGGTTTAGTCAATGGTCATAGTTGTGCGGCAACCCCAAAACCCAACCTATAACTATATCCACAGCCACGCTTAAAACCATGTCCAACTTGAAAGTTGTATTGTGGTAAACGGAATTTTATTTCAAAATTTCCTGCATGATCGGGCCCAGCTTATCAGCCCATTTTTTGTATTCAATACCTGAGGGGTGCAATCCATCGGGACAAATAAGGTCAGGATCATGGGCCGCTTCGCGTGTTGACGAAGTAATATCCAGGTAGTGTACTTTGTATGCTAGAGCGATCTCCTTATTAATGGCGTTGAATGCATCAATCTCCCGGCTTATTCGGTTCACGTCAAAATTTTTTCCAAAGGGTGTTACACTATAGTCGGGAATAGATAAGACAACAACATGACCAGGAAGATTATCGGCAAGCGAAATGCAGGTCTCAACTAATTCAGTAAAGCGAATTCTATATCCCGTTGTATCTGATCCCTGGTATTGATCATTCACTCCAATCAATATGCTAACGACGTCATAAGGACCTGCGGGGTTTTCTCTTGCAATAGCGGCCTGGAGATTTAACGTAGTCCATCCGGAGGTGGCAATGATTTGCGGATCATTTATTCCCTTGATCCCATTTTCCTTCAGCCAGGTTTTTGTTTGTATGGGCTAGCTTTCAGCAGGAGAAACGGCATGACCTACAGTATAAGAGTCGCCAAGAGCGAGGTATTTTCTTTCAATATTCGAACCGGGTTGTATAACGGGCGCATTGGTGTATTACCCAAAGATACTTCCATCGGATCCTTTTTTACGCAGCTCGAGTTAATAAGCAGCAGCAATATTATTTGTATCACAGGCAAGCGCAATTGCATTCCGAATACTTACGTTTAGTAAGAGAATTAAGTTTTGCCGAACAAAATTAAAAATCAATCTGGTAACTGATTACCGGCACAAAACCCGAGGATTTTTTGTATATCCATTGATTAGTTCCCGGATCGTAACGCCGGCTTAGCGCGTCGGTATTTTCTATGCCAAGAAGGTTCTGAATATCCAGGGCTAGTATCCAGGCGGTTGTTGTTTTGTCTTTTCGCAATGAAATCCTGGTATCCAACCTGAAATATGCGGGAACGATTTCGCTGTATGGCCTGCTTTCATCCAGTACCGGTTCACGGGAATTAACCGGGGCGCCAGCTAACAGGGGAGTAATAGGCATCCCACCATTATACAACGTTTTGCCGCCAACCGTAAAAGTTTTATTTTTTTTCCACTTCCATTCTTTGCCCGCGGTGAGCGTGCCGGCAGAGCGACTGTTATACTGGGTATTGTAGCTGACACCATTCAATGGTTCATACATAGAATTAAAAACTGAAAAACCGGTAAGCATAAACCATCCTTTTGAGAAGAATTTTTCGAGCGTTATGTCAACACCTCGATTCCTGCCGGTGCCACTGCTCACCAATGCTTCATTGGCATAGCCCTCGAGCATATTGAGCAACCAAAAAGTCCGGCTTTCATCATTTACGATGGGAATAGCGGTAAGTTTTTGTATGTATGCTTCAAGGTGTAAACGCCAGTTCTTTTTCATAAGCCAGTCATAAGCTGCTATGAAATGGGCGGATTTCATCATATCGAGGTCAAGATTGGGCAATGAGCCATCGGGAGCTTTATAAAAATAAGAACCCAATGGAAGTGTTTTCCCATGTCTGCCTGCTGCAAAACTGATGCTGTGGTGCGGGTTGATGCGATATTGTAAACTTGTACGCGGATCAACTGAACTTGTTTTGTTTAATGCCAGGTATAGCACGTGCACCCCGACGTTAAAGGTTAGCTTTGGGCTAATCTTAATGTTAAATTGAGTGTACGGTTGCCATTGCATTGTATTTCCATTGCCATCAATAATATTTTCATTATAGACGTTGGTTTCAAAATCATAAAGACTCTGCTGAAATTCGTACCCGATACGGCTGATAAATAATCCCGTTTTCCAGCTTACTGATTTAGCAAGCTTCGTGTTATATGAAATGGCAAAC
>Ga0105249_10003680_pt1 | contig 13214 bp, 10 predicted proteins | sample KBSS44metaG_FD_81522 | JGI IMG/M metagenome (GOLD analysis project Ga0105249, IMG submission 81522) | Switchgrass rhizosphere microbial communities from Kellogg Biological Station, Michigan, USA - KBS S4-4 metaG | ecosystem: Host-associated > Plants > Roots > Rhizosphere > Soil | place... | reverse complement strand
GTTCACGTTGACCTCGCCCGCGACAGTGCCCAATCGATGGAGTACCTTCATGTTTTCCGGCGCATCCATCGCGCTGAGGTCTTCGAGCGCGATCGTGTCGGCTTCTTCCTTCAGCAGATCGCGAACGGACGCAGGCCGCAAATCGACGTCATAGCGCAAGTAGGTAAGAACCGCTTTGCCACCGATCAGATCACCGTCGAGTTTCTCGAGCTCACTATCGATCTTCCGTGCGGTCGTGCTCTGCGACATCCACTGGAGGAGCGTTTCCTGGAGGGCGGCTACGTCGTCCATGAGCGCGAGCAGAGCGCGGAAGGCGCCGGCGGCCGCAATTTGCGAACCACGGACGCTGGGATCGGAAGCGCCGGTCCCGACCGAGACGAGCAGCATGTTGTCCTCACCGGTCCGCCAGCCGACTCGATAGCCCGCGAGCGTCGCATACATCAATGCCTGAAGGGCCGGATTGTTGAACGGGCTGACACCGCCGTCGACAAATTCGCCATAGATAGGCGGGTGATTCGGCAGTTGCGCGATTGTGATCCGCTCAGGATCAAAATAGTCCGGCGCCGCCGTCGACGCGCGTACGGTCGACCACAACTTGTAATCGCCGTTCCCGATCGTTCCCCCCGGCCGCGATTTGAAGTACTTGCCGTTCGGGTTGTTGCTCACGGGCCACGGGCTGCCGGAGTCAATGCGCTTGATGACAACCAGAAGGCCCGTCAGCAGCCGATCGCTTCCCAGCGTGGTGTCGGCGCCGTACACCGACTTCAGTTCTTCAATTAGCCGTCCCTCGTCGTACTTCGCTCGGAAGAATCCCTTCCGCAACAGGCTGCGTTGAAACACGCGCGACCCGAGGTCGAAATATTTCTCCACGATGTCATCGACAGACCATCCGAGTGCGAGCGTGGCCGCGATAATGGCACCGGTCGAAGTGCCGGCGATGAGATCGAAATAGTCCGAGAGTCGAAAAGCCGGATCGTTGCCGTGACGCTGCCGCAGTTCCCGTTCTACCGACTGTAGAAGGCCGAGCGTGAGAATGCCCCGCAGCCCTCCGCCGTCGAGCGCAAGAATGCGCTTGGGACCGTCGGCGTTGAAGTGCTCTTTTAGCGTTCGTCGTTTGTAGCCCAAGGCATTCTCCGCATTCTCCGACCGGCGCGGTTAGCGTCGAATGATCCCATACGTATAACGCCAGTTCGGCCTAATCAGTACACTCAGATTCAGTGTGGAGTTCAGGGAACCAGTTACCCGGTTGCTGACGGTTCTCCGAGCGCATTCCCCGTGAACCAATTCATGAATGCCCTGTGATGACGCTGATCACCACCAGGACGCCGAGGAGAGTCGTCGCGCCCAGCAGCCAACGAACCCAGCGCCGGCTGCCGACGGGGGCGAGTTCGGCATCGTCCAGAGTAACGGCACGAAACCGCCGGCCGACAGCGGTGCCGACAGCGAAGGTGAGCCCAAGCATCGGCACCGCGACCGCTCCTCCCGGCCCGCTTCGCTACGCTCGCGCGAACTTCCCAACCCGGTTACCGACGTCGTCGACGAGAACCGCGCCATCGGGCGGGTTGTTGTAGGCGCGGTCCGTGTTGAATTTCACTGACTGATGGATCGAATCATTCCACCGCACGATTCTGAATTTATTCTTGATCAAGTCGTACCACTGACCTTTTGAATCCGGCGCGCCTTGCTGCATGCGCCCGGCGTTCTCGGTGATTTGCGCGGTAGCGAGGGGAAGCCCGCACGAGACCGCTTTCTGAAACATCCAGTTGAGCGCAATGCTCGACAGCGCGGGGTTGTTGTTGCCGCCACCCACGTCGGAATGGACGCCGCGGAACCAGACTTCGAACAGTCGTCCCTCAGCATCCGCATCTTCGACGCGTGCGCTCAACCGGTGCAGCTGAAACGTGTGGCGCCGCTCCTCGAGCGCCAAGGCGTGATAACACTTGGCAACGTTGTCCGGCAGTTCGAGTTCCCAGGAAGGATCCCAGCCGATACTGGCGACACCAAAGGACGGAACGCAGTCCCAGATGCCGAGGAATCTAATCGTCGGGTTTCCCGGCAGTTGATTCACCCGGTTCGTGAAATCAATCGCCAGCGCCGCGCCGCGGCTAAACCCGATCACGTCGATGACCGAATCGCCAACAGTAACGTTCTGCTCGAGCTGTTGCAGTGCCTCGTGAACACGGGTGTGCCCGCCCGCGCCGGTGATACCACCCAGCGCCTGGCCGAACGGACCGAAACGCGTTCCGACGCCCTCACGATAGAAGCACTCGCCGCTATAGGCGCGCCGGAACCACAGCACATTCGTGTCGTGCTGGGCCCCCGGTTTATCACTGTTCCATGTGCCGTCGAACGCGTACAAAGCCATAGTGCACCTCGGAAAGAAACTGCACAATCGATGAAGGACCAAGAATCTCGCGCTTTAACGTTTAACGATGAAGCCATCCAAAGCGCACAGGCGCCGGTTCATATCACCGGTGTCCTCCTCAAGAGGTCATGGTGCGCCACGGATGGAACGCGTTCTCCACACCCTGGAGCGCCGGCGCCAGCTCCGGATAGTGCCGCGTCAGCACTTTCAGCATCGTGGTGTCTTTGATGTAGTTGATGCCGAATTCGGTGTAGATGTCCGCCCGATAGTCGTCGGTAAAGAACCGATCGCTCTTGAGCCGGCGCGACGCCATAAGGATGAAGACGCGAAACGCAGTTTCGCTGAATCCGAAGCCCTCGGGCAACGGTTCGGCGTACAGTCCGGTCATCAGATCGACTCTGTCGAGATCGTTGTTGTAGACCTTCCGGATTTGCTCACGCCACACGGCGTTGTCTGTGAGTTCCTCGAAGGATTTCACCGGCTCCTTATGAAGAAGTTGACGGAACTGGTTGTAGCGCGGCACTCCGCGTTCGCGATCGCGGTAGATGTCCACAGCCGCAAGATCGAGATGCTCGCCGTCGTCGCGGGTCAGGTTCTGCAGGTGCCTGGGGTAGTTGTGCAACCTGATCTGTCCAGGGTGCGAACGGCCGAATGAATAAAAGAGATCTTTCATGGCGATGCGATCCGCCACGGCCGGGGTATGCCGGCCGGCCATGGCCGGCAGCGAGATGTTCTCGATCGCCTGGTCGTCGGGTAGCCTGCGGAAGACGACTTCGTCGGGAATCAGCGGGTGCATCCGGTACACCGCGACGAACTCCTCGGTAAGCGAGTACGGCGCAGTGTGGTGATCGTGCTTCGAGCCGACAATGCCGCCAAGAATTTCGTTGTCGTCGAGAAACCTGAACACCTCCTGCAGATCGTCTCCGCTCAATCCGTACCAGTTGGTGTGCATGGCGATCTGAATCACCGGATGCGGCAGGATCGCGGGTGTCCATTCGACCGTGTGAATCTTCGCCATGACGGCGGAGGTGATCAGTTGCGCCTTGGTATAAAGCTGCGCATCGTTCCATGCGGGATGTTCTTTCGCGAGTAGGTCGCATACGTAGTTATGCTCGCGCGTGAAGAGCGTGTGAAGCATCGCCAGGCCGATCCACCAGTTGTCGGTGAATCCACTCAAGTGCACGCCGGTATCCGGATCGACAGGCAGCAGCTTGGTCGCTTCGAGCTTCAGTTTGCCGCCTTCGCCGGTGCGAAGACGGGCCGCGACCACCGGATCCGATCCATAGATCTGCGATCCATCCCACCAGTGACTATTCGGGTTGGCGTAGGCCGGTGGCCGTGTCGAACCAGCGGGCGCGGGATCCGGCACTGAACGGGGGATCCGCATCCGGCCAGCCGGCCAGTCGTCGTTGGTCGCGAGAGGGATGTCGACCCCGTCGGCCGGAGTCGATCGTTTATGGACGAACCAGTCATGGACCATGAACTGGATCCACGACGCGGCGAGAAGGTTGAGAAAGGGAACTTCCAGAAACGTGTCGCGAGTCATGAGCTCGCGGCTCACCAGTCGCGGGCTCGGTGCCAGCAGATTCGGGGTGTCGGGGAATGTGTGCTGGAGAGCGAAGTTTCGGCCAAAGCGACGACCGCACGAACCCATCGACGGATATTCCAGGTCGTTGTAAGTTCCGTCGATGGTGCGTCCTCCGCGCAGGGCAGGATCGAGATTCGTTGGAATCTCCTGCTTGGCGAGCGGCGGTTCCTCGGTGTCGTGAAGGTTTTCGCTCCTGAGCTGGTTGCGGATCTCGACGAGTCGCGGCATCGAGAGAAGTTTGGGTAGTTCGTACCACGCCCGGCGCCCTTGCAGGAAATCGCCGATTCGACTCAGCAGTTTCTCTGGCATAAGACCTCGCGAGAATTTGAGCCGTCGTTGATTGGCGAATGATTCTGCCACGAAAGCCGCTGTCGGAGTGTGGGCTATAATCCGCCGCACTCGCGGCCATGTTCTACGAAACGATCTTCACGCCGCTGACGTTCCGTGGTCTCACGATCAAGAACCGCATTCTGCGATCCAACGTCTCCGGACGATTCGACAATTACGACGGTACGGGCGCGCAGCCGCGGATCAACTGGGAGGTCAAGTTCGCGCGCGGCGGCGTCGGCGCGATCATCTCATCGTTTGTGCCGGTGCACCCGCGCGGACGCATTCTCCCCAATTACGCGACGATCGACAGCGACGATCGGATCAAGTTCTGGGAGGCGCTCGGGAAGGCCGTCCACGAGCACGACTGCAAGTACATTCTGCAGCTCAGTCACGGTGGTCGTCAGCGCGATATCCCGACCATCGATTACCCGATCGGACTGAGCTCGACAGCGAAGAGCGATCCGCTGCACGGGTGGTTGAAAGAGGATGGCGTCGACGCCATCCACGTTTCGTCCGGCAGTGCGTTTCCTCATCCGAAGAATCCCGCCGGGGATCTGCCGATCGAGGAACTGCGAAAGACATACGACAGCCTGATCTCGAGCGGTGTGCTGACGCTGCGGAACTATCTACTGTTCACCGGCAACCTCACCGGCGAGCTGTTCAGGCGTCGGTGGGAAGCGGCGCGCGGGCCGCTCGATCGCATCGAAGGGATCAATCTTCCCGACGCGCGCGCAATCAAACAGGCCGTCGGCACCTTGCCCATCATCTGCACCGGCGGATTCCAGACCGCGCAAGTCATCGAAGAGGCGATTGCGCGCGGAGACTGTGACGCGGTCAGCGCGGCACGCCCGCTCATCGCCAACAACGATATGGTGAATCAGTTCGCGCGCGGGATCGGCCGTCCCGCCAAGCCATGCACGTATTGCAACAAATGCCTCGTGAACGCGCCCGAGAATCCTCTCGGGTGCTATGACGAGACTCGCTTTCCCAGCCGTGACGCGATGATCCAGGAGATTCTCAGCGTCTACCGGCCGCAGACGTTCCAGTAATCTTCTAGAATTTGCGCGACCACTCCTTCGGCCAGCGCTCGACGACCACTTTCTCCTGTGTGAAGAACTCGATCGCGTCACGTCCCTGCGCGTGCAGGTCGCCAAAGAAGCTCTCGCGCGCGCCGCTGAACGGAAAGAACGCCATCGGTGCCGCGACGCCGACATTGATGCCGACATTTCCCACTTCGGCCTCGTAGCGAAACTTCCGCGCGGAGGCGCCGCTGCTTGTGAAGATGCTCGCCTGGTTTCCGTAGCCCCCACTGTTCACGACCGCAATAGCCGCGTCGATGTCGTCCACATGATGAATCGAGAGCACCGGCCCGAAGATTTCGGTCCGCGCGATCGCGCTTTCGAAGGGGAGACCGTCGAGAACGGTCGGCCTCACGAAATTGCCGGCGGGATGGTTCGGAATCGAGGGATTTCGGCCGTCGACAACAGCCTTAGCGCCCTCACGAACCGCCTGATCGATCAGTCTTTCGATTCGCGTACGGCTCTCAGGCGTGATCACCGGTCCCATTTGGACGCCGCTCTCGAGACCGTTTCCGGTGACTCGCGCGGTCGCCCTCTGCTGCATGGCGTCAAGGAACGGCGCCTTCGAGTCGCCGACCGCGATCGCAAATGATGCCGCGAGACACCGCTGGCCGGCGCAGCCGAACGCGCTGTCGGCGACGATTTCAGTGGTCGACTCGATGTTGGCGTCGGGCAGCACGACGACGGGGTTTTTCGCGCCACCCTGGCACTGCACGCGCTTGCCGGAGGCAGCACCCCTGGAATAGACGTGCCGCGCGACGGCGCTCGATCCGACGAAGCTGACGGCGCGGATCATCGGGTGGTCGAGGATCGCGTCGACGACCTCGCGGCCCCCGTTCACCAGGTTGACGACGCCTGCAGGCATGCCGAGCGTTTCCAGCAACCGAAAAACCTTCTGCATCGTCAGCGGCACCCGTTCGGACGGCTTCATGATCACCGTGTTGCCGCAGGCGACCGCGTACGGGAAGAACCAGAACGGAATCATCCCCGGGAAGTTGAACGGCGAGATGATCGCGCAGACGCCGACGGGCTGACGAATCATCATCTCGTCGATGCCGGTCGAGATATCTTCTGAGTTGTAACCCTGAATGAGCGTTGGTGCTCCGCAGGCGACTTCGACGTTCTCGATCGCACGACGCATCTCCCCGCGCGATTCCGCGAGCGTCTTGCCACATTCCATAGTGATCGTTCGCGACAGGTCTTCGAACTGTTCTTCCAGCAGCATCTTCAGCTTGAAAAGGAACTGAATCCGTTCGGTCACCGGCACGCGCCGCCAGGCAGGAAAGGCGCGTGATGCGGCGTGCGCCGCCTGGTCGAGTTCGGACGCTGTCGACAGTGGCGTGCGATCGAGTTGCTCGCCGGTTGCAGGATTGACGACGGGCAGCATGTCGGCCGCCGACGACTGCCGCCACTGTCCTTCGATGTAGTTGTGCATGAAAGCCCTCGTGGGACGCCTAGGTCAATTTCGGGTGCGGAATCATTGGGATGCGCGGATCCGGAGCAGGCCACGTCGAACGGAGGTGCGCGTACTGAGGATCGTCGCTCGCGGCCATCGAGCGCGCACTTCCCGCAAGTGTGTTCAGGTAGTACGCGTCGTAGCCGTAGGCCGCTACAAACGGATGATAGCCGGAGCGGATCATCACGAGATCCCCGTCTCGCACCGTCAGGGTGTGATCCGAGCGTCCGTCGGCTGTGTAAAGACGCTGAATGCCATATCCGACAGGATCGTTGAACCGGTAGTAGTACGTTTCCTCGAGATCGACTTCGACCGGCGGACTGTGGCGATCGTGTTTGTGCGGCGGATAGCTGGACCAGTTTCCGCTCGGCGTCAGGACCTCGCAGATGAGCAACCGATCGGCCTGTGCCGACGGCGGCAGGATGTCGATGATCTGACGCGTCGCGTTGCCGCCGCCTCGCACTTCGAGGCCGCAGTCCTCAGGCCTGATCTGGCGCGCTGGATACCGCTCGCGCGTTGGTGATCGGCAATCCGCGATTTCCGTGGTCTGCTCGGCGTGAAGTTCGAAGTTCGTCTTCGGCGGGAGGTAGACCGCGTGAGGATAGTCGACGAACACATTGCGCCGTGGTCCCAGTCGCACGGAACCTGACTGACCTGGAGACCACGTAATCACGGCGAGGCCCGAGAGAAGCACGAGGCACGTCTCGTTACCGCCCGTACGGCCGACCCAGCGGTCGCCCGCGGCGATCCGGTGCACGACAAAGCGCACATAATCCCACCGCGCATCTCGCGGACCAACGGAGACGAGGGCCCCCGACCGCCCTTCGCGCAGCGCGCGGGAATGTACGAGCGGCGTCCAGCCCTTCATACCGACGCTCCCTCCCGAGGCGCCGGCGTCACCGATGCGACCTCGACCATCCGGCCTGTTTCACGCGCCTGCGTTGCCGCAATGCCGATCCGCAGCGATTCGATTCCGTCTTCAATGGTGATCGGCGCAGGGCGTTGGTGCAGGACGTTCGCGGCGAAATTTTCGAGCTGGATCGTGTAGGCGTCTCGAAACCGCTCCATGAAATACGGAACGAAGTCGTGTGCGATGTGCTCCTTGGTCATCAACAGCACCGGCGTCTCGCGCATGTAGCCGACCCGCAACGTGCCCTCCGTCCCGAGGAGCTCGGTGTTGATGTCGTATCCGTAGACGCCCTTGCGCGTGATGTCCACGACGCCGAGCCTTCCACTCGTGAACTGGAGCGTGATGATCGCGTTATCAATATCGCCGACGGCACCCAGCTCGGGGCACGCGAGTACTCCCCCCATCGCTTGCACGCGTTCCACCTCGCCCATGAACCAGCGCGCCAGATCGAAGTCGTGAATCCCCTGGTCGATGATCATGCCACCGCTGTTTTTCGGGTTTGCGTACTCAGCCGACGGTGGAAACGTGTCGCGAGACGTGGCCCTGAATACGACGACGTCTCCGATGGCGCCTGCTTCTATCTGACGTTTTGCCGCCGCATACCCGCGGTCGAAACGGCGCATGAATCCGAGCTGGAAGAACACGCCAGTGTTGTTGATGGTCTCCTTCATCGCCAGCACTTCTTCGAGCGACAGCGCCGCCGGCTTCTCGCAGAAGATCGGTTTGCGACGTGCCGCTGCCGCCTGCGTCAACTCACAGTGCGTCCGCGTTGGGCTGACAATGACGACGGCGTCTACGTTCGCATCGTCAAAAATATCGGCGGGCTTGCCGTACGAGCGTGGAACATCGAATTCACGCGCCACTTCGGCGGCCAGGTCTTCCGCGACATCGGCGACGGCCGTCAGACGTGTGGACGGGATGCGCGTCGCGAGATCGCGCGCGTAGACACGCCCCAGCCGTCCCACTCCGATCAGCCCCACGTTCAGGCGGGCCCTGCCCTTGGTTGTCATGTTGATATCTCCTACGGGCAATTATCGCCCTTCTGTCTTCGTTACGAGTGTGATTGGCACTTTCTGATCGGCGGGAACACTCTCACCGCGAATGAGTTTGTAGGCGCTCTCGACCGAGAGCTTTCCCATATCGTGCGGTGACTGCGCGACCGATCCCAGCATTCGTCCGGCGTCGATCGCTTTACGGGCATCATCGAGCGCATCGAAGCCGATCACTCGCACCTTTCCGGTGCGATTCGCCGCGGCAATTGCCTCGACGGCGCCGAGCGCCATCAGATCGCTGGCGGCAAACAGTGCATCGACCTCCGGGTGCGCCTGCAGCATGTTCTGGAAGACCGTGAAGCCCTGGTCGCGCTCCCAGTTGGCCGGCTGACTCGCCACAATCGTGATGCCAGGTGAGCTCGCGACCGCGTCGCGAAAACCGCGGAGCCGCGAATCACCGGTCTCGTGACCCGGGATGCCCTCGAGAATCGCCACCTTGGCCTGACCGCCGGTCGCTTGCACCATGAACTGACCGGCGAGGCGTCCGCCTTCATAGTTATCCGAACCGACGAAGGTTCCGAACTTGACGTTCGCTGCCGCCGCGGCAGCCTGATCGAGGCGCGTGTCGGCGACGACGATCGGAATATTCGCTCGAGTCGCCTTGCCCAGAACGGACGCGATCTCCTTCGATCCACTTGGTGTCACGCACAGCGCCTGGATGCCGGTCTGGATCAGGTTTTCGATGATCTGCGTCTGCTTCTCGACGTCCAATTCCCGCTCAGCCGCCTGCACGACGAGTTCCACGTTCAGCCGGCTTGCCGCCTCTTCCGCTCCGCGTTTCATATCGAGGAAGAATGGATGGTTCAGCGTCTTCATCACGAACGCAATGCGCGGCCGGCTTGCGTCGCCAGTGCCGGTTGTTTGGCGATTGCACCCGGTGACCGTCGTCGCAAGGGCAAGCGGGGTCAGAGCAATAGCGATAGTAATGACGCGGCGAGACACGAGCGTTCGTGAAGACATTGCGTGAGCTCCCCAGAAATTCATCGCCGTCCACGTTTGAGCGCCGTATCGATCAACACAGCGGCGATGATCACGATGCCGATGACCAACTGCTGCACGAATGACGAGACATCCAGCAGGTTGAGCCCATTACGAAGGACTCCCATTATCAGCGCACCGATGAGCGCACCAACCAGGGTTCCCTCGCCACCGAACAGGCTTGTTCCGCCAATCACCGTCGCGGCGATGGCGTCCAGTTCGTACATGATGCCAGCCGTCGGCTGGGCCGAATTCAAGCGGGCCGTCAGCACGACCGCCGCCACGCCGCTGCTGAGCCCGCACACGACGTACGCACCCGTTTTGTGCCACCGGACCGGGACGCCGGAAAGCCGGCTCGCTTCCTCATTGCCGCCGATAGCATAGACGCTGCGGCCGAATACGGAGTGCGCGAGCGCGACGTGCGCGAGTCCGTACACTACGAGTGTAATAAGGACGGGAGATGGAATGCCAAGCGGGCGTCCTGTCGCGATGAGCCGAAACGACTCCTCGAAGCCGGAGATCGGCCGTCCCTCGGCCCAGATCAACGCCAGTCCACGTGCCACACTCATCATGCCCAACGTCGCGATGAATGGCGGCAAGCGTCCCAGCGTCACGAGCACGCCGTTCAGGAGTCCGCATGCTGCCGCGGTCGCGAGCGCCAGCACCACGGCAAGCGGTAACCCGGCACCGGCCTGCAACACACTCGCAAGGACGATCCCCGACAGCGCGAGCACAGAGCCGACCGACAGATCGATGCCGCCTGAAATGATCGCGAACGTCATGCCGGCCGCAACGATCGCGTTGATCGCGCTCTGTTCCAACACATTCAGAAGGTTCGAGACGGTGAGGAAGTGCGGTGTGAGGATCCATAGCACGCAGCACAGAACCAGAAGGCCGAGGAGCGTACCAAGCTGACGAGCGCTGGTGGATCTCGCTTTTCCGGTATTCACGAAGCGACTCCGAAAGCCGCGTGCATCACTGCAGCCTCCGAGGCCTCGCTCGCATCGAACTCGGCCTGAATCCGACCGCTTCGCATCACGAGGACGCGATCGCTCATGCCGAGCACCTCCGGCAGGTCGGAGGAGACCATGATCACGCCGGCGCCACGGCCGACCAGGCCGTTCATCAGATCGTAGATGTCGCGTCGAGCAGCGACGTCGATGCCGCGCGTCGGCTCGTCAAAGATGAAGATCTGCGCATGACCCGCGAGCCACTTTGCGAGAACCACCTTCTGCTGGTTCCCGCCGCTCAACCATCGAGTGATCCGATCGGGCCCCGGCGTTTTTATGCGCAGCTGTTCAATCATGCGCTCCGCTTCGCGACGTTCCCGCCTCCCATCAACGAGTCCCCACTTCGACAGGCGGTGGTGATTGGGCAGGGCGACATTGTGCTGGACTGAAAGGCCCAGGACCAGCCCGTGAGCCTTTCGATCCTCGGGAAGAAACCCAAGGCCTTGACGTACGGCGGCAGCAGGCGTCCTGACGCGCGCGGCCTGACCTCGGATGGTGATCCGGCCGCCGTCAATCGGGTCTGCTCCCATGATCGCGCGTGCGAGCTCGGTTCGTCCTGCACCGACCAGACCGGCGATGCCCAGAACTTCTCCGCTGTGGAGTGACAGATTGATGTCATGAAGAACGCCGCGTCGCGTGAGCCCTTCGACGCGCAGCAGTTCGCTGCCTCGCGCGATCTGGCGTCGCGGGTACTGATCGGAGACCTCACGGTTCGCCATCATTTGGACGAGTTCCGCGACAGTCACGTCGGCGAGGTGGCGCGTCGTGACGTTCCTCCCGTCGCGCAACACGGTTACGCGGTGGCCAATGCGAAACACCTCGTCCATCCGATGGGAGATGTAGACGACCGCGACCCCTCGAGCGATCAACCGCGACGTCGATGAAAACAGTTGTTCAACCTCCACACCAGTCAGCGCCGACGTCGGTTCGTCCATCACCAGCACGCGCGCATCGTCGGCCAGGGCACGGGCGAGTTCCACCATCTGCTGCTGTGCGAGTCCGAGTTGTCCTACTGGCCGCGCGACGTCGATCGCGAGGCCCAGTCCGTGCAACAGCCGTTCGGCGTCTTCACGCATGCGCCGCCAGTTCACGAGACCCCAGTGTCGAGGCGCCTTGCCGAGAAAGATGTTCTCCGCCACCGACAAATGAGGAACCAGCGTCAGCTCCTGGTAAATGATGCTGATGCCAAGCTGGCGGGCATGGTCGGGCCCTCTTATCTCCACGCGCTGACCGGCAAGCGCGATCGCGCCGGCATCCTTCTGCACTGCGCCACTCAGGATCTTCACGAGAGTCGATTTGCCGGCACCGTTTTCGCCGAGCAGCACGTGCACTTCGCCCGCCTGCACCTCCAGCGAGACGTCGTTCAGGGCGACGACACCGGGAAACTGTTTGCAGATGCCGCGCATCTGCAGAACCGGGACTGTGTCAGGCGGATCTTCGTGGATAGCTTGCACTGCTGAGAAGGGCGCAGTATACGTTGGTGTTATTCAAGGAGGAAATTGTGCCCAAGACAAGACGCCTAACCGTAGGGCAGGCGTTGGTCGAATTCCTGATCCAGCAGTACACGAGCGTCGACGGAGTCGAGCGACAGTTCTTCGGCGGCGCCTTCACAATCTTCGGACATGGCAACGTTGCCGGTGTCGGCGAGGCGCTCCGCGCGAACGCGGACCGCCTGCCGTGCTATCTGCCGCGGAACGAACAGGCGATGGTCCACGCCGCGGTTGGCTTTGCGAAGATGGCGAATCGCAAGCGGGCGATGATCTGCACGAGCTCAATCGGCCCGGGTGCGACGAACATGGTGACGGGGGCGGCGGTCGGGACGATCAATCGACTGCCGGTGCTGTTGTTGCCCGGCGACATCTTTGCGACGCGAGGGCCGGCGCCCGTTCTTCAACAGCTCGAGTCTGCTTCCACACAAGACATCTCGGTGAACGACTGTTTCAAACCGGTCTCCCGATACTGGGATCGGATCAATCGTCCTGAACAGCTGATCACGTCGCTGCCCGAGGCGTTGCGTGTTCTCACTTCTCCGGCGGACACGGGCGCCGTCACGGTTTGCCTGCCGCAGGACGTGCAGGCCGAAGCGTTCGACTTTCCGGACGCCTTTTTCGAGAAGCGCGTGTGGACGATCCCGCGCCCGCGCGCCGATGCAGCGCTCGTCGGTCGCGCCGCGGAGGTTCTGCGATCGTCAAAGAATCCTTTGATCATCGCCGGCGGCGGAGTGATTTACAGCGAGGCCACGGACACGCTGCGCCGTTTTGCCGAGGCGACGGGCATCGCCGTCGTCGAGACGCAGGCCGGCAAGGGCACGCTCGCCTACGACCATCCTCAATCACTCGGCGCCGTCGGGGTGACCGGCACGCCCGGCGCGAACCGTCTCGCTCGCGAGGCGGACGTGGTGATCGTCGCCGGCTCGCGTTTGAGCGACTTCACGACTGCTTCGAAG
>Ga0105249_10003677_pt1 | contig 13221 bp, 11 predicted proteins | sample KBSS44metaG_FD_81522 | JGI IMG/M metagenome (GOLD analysis project Ga0105249, IMG submission 81522) | Switchgrass rhizosphere microbial communities from Kellogg Biological Station, Michigan, USA - KBS S4-4 metaG | ecosystem: Host-associated > Plants > Roots > Rhizosphere > Soil | place... | reverse complement strand
GCGACGCGGGGTGGAGCAGTCAGGTAGCTCGCCGGGCTCATAACCCGGAGGTCGCAGGTTCAAATCCTGCCCCCGCTACTCACGAAAGGCCCCGAAAACGGGGCCTTTCGTCTACTTCACAGGCCGCTCAGCGCACCCAGAGCTGGTCGAGCAGCACGTTCCAGAACGGGTGGTACTTGTAGTTCCCGACCCGCTGGCCGAGCACCGTCACCGCGCGCAGGTTGTACACCGGCACCCACGGTGCGCGGTCGACGAGCTCTCGGTCGATCCGTCTCCAGAGCTCGCCGGCCGCCGCGGGGTCGCGCGCGCGAAGCGCTGACGCCCGGGCGGCCTGCGCGTCGATCTGCCGGTCGCAAAACTCGGCAGCGTTGAGGTTGCGCGGGTTGCTCGGGACGAAGGAGCGGCAGCTCAGCAGCACGTCGAAGAAGTTCGACGGCGTCGGGTAGTCCTGCAGCCAGTTGAACCAGCCGATCTGCGGTCGCTTGCTCGAATCGCCGAGGTCGCTCAGCCCGCCCCCGGCATTAGTGATCACCCTCATCGAGGCGCGGTAGCCGAGGCGGGCGAGCACGGAGACCACGTAGCGGCCGATCTGCAACATCGGCACGCCCCAGGGCGGCGGCATCATGATGAGTGTGACCTTTGTGCCGCGGGTGCCGGAGGCAGCGACGAGCCGCTCCGCCTGGGCGAGGTCGGGAGCCGCCCACAAGCCGCTCGGGCTCGGGTCGAGCGTGTACGGGCAGTACGGCCGGTAACCGGGGAGCGTCGGGGGAAGCACTTGGCACGTCGGCTGGGCGGTGAGCGAACTCCCCGTCAGACGCGCGATCCGGCTCCGGTCGATCGCGTGGTTCAGCGCCTGTCGCGCCGCGAGCCGGTCGAACGGCGCGACGCGGGTGTTCAGCACGAAGGCGAAGGTCGCGGCGGACGGGTCGATGTGCACCTGGCTCGCGTAGCGTCTGGCGAGCTCATCGACGTTCTCGAGCGGCGGCGCGAGCAGCGCATCGGCAGCACCGTGTTCGAGCTCCGCGACCTGGTTCCGCGGTGCGGCCCTCAGGACGATCCGGTCTGGGAACCCAGCCGGCTGCGCGTCGCTCGACCACACGTGGAACTGCGGGTTCCGCACCAGCACCCAGGAGCGGTGCGGTGTGAAGACACCCGTCATGTACGGCCCGGTTGCAGGCAGCGCCCTTCCGCCGAACTTCCCCGGCGGGACGGCCGAGGCCATCGAGAATGCAAGCTTGTAGAGGAAGTCGGGGTCTGGGCGGGTGAGGTGGAAGGTGACGGTCATCGCCTCGCGGTCGGCGCCGACGCCGCGGCTCAGATCGCAGGCGTAGGGGTGGCAGCGGCTCGCGCCAACGATTCCCGCGTACTGAGTCGTCAGGTACAAGTTCCGGGAGCGCATCGTGCGCTCGATCCCGCGGCGGATGTCCGCGGGCTGCACCCGGGCGCCGTTCGAGTAGCGGATTCCTTCGCGGAGCCGGAACGTGTACGTCCGGCCGCCGTCGGTCGGCTGTGGAAGCGCCGTCGCAAGGTCGGGCACGAGCTCGGCGCCCGCGAGACCGCCGACTTTCCGGTAGGTGACGAGGCCGTCATTGGTCAAGCTGAGCAGCTGCCACTGCGGCGGCCCGGAGAACTGCGTCGGGTCGGGCGAGTACGGGACGGCGTCCGCGGGCAGCGCGAGCCTGAGCGTCCCGCCGCGGTGGCTCGCGCTCCCCGGCGCGACCGTGACCCAGGCATCGCGGCCGACCGTGGCGACACCGGACGGCTCGTTGCCGACCAGGACCCGGCGCACGGAATCGTCGGCAGGATCGATTCGCAACACATAGCCGCTGCGTCCGGCGGCGACCCACACCTTGCCGTCGCCGTACGCGACGCCTGTGGGTGACTCGCCGACGGCGATCTTGCGGATCCGGCCGGTGCCGGGATCGAACCGAGAGACGGTCCCGTCCGGTGTGTTTGCCACCCAGACGGCGCCGCCGCCTACGGCGACCCCCTGCGGGCCGTTGCCGATCGGCACGGACTGGGTGACCGTATGCGTCCGGGCGTCCACGAGCAGGAGCTGGCCGGTCGACGTGCTCGACACCCACATTCCCTGACGCGCTGCCGCGATCCCGCCGGGCGCGCCCGCGAGCGGGATGGTCGTAACGTGACCGCTGTCAGGGTCGATCTGCGAGAGCGAGTAGTCCGTCGCGTTCGCGACCCAGACCGAGCCGTGCCCGAAGGCAATCGCACCTGCGCCGTTCCCGACCTGGATCGTCCGCACCGCCCGCAGCGCCTTGGGGTTGATCTCCGAGACGGTGCGGTCGAGCTGGTTCACGACCCAGACCTGACCGTCGGCGACCGCGACGCCCGTCGGGCGGTGGCCGACCGGGATCCGGTCGACCGAGCGGCCGTTCTCACCGATCCGCAGCAGCAGGTCGGACGCCGTGTCGGTGACCCAGACGGCCCCCGCGCCCGCGGCGATCCCGCCCGGCTCGCCGCCGGCCCTGATCACCATCCGCAGCCGGTCGTTCCGTCCGTCCACGACCCCGACGCTGTTCGGCGCCGACGCGAGCGCGCGCGTCTCGTTCCCGGAGAGCGCGAAGGCGAGGATCGCTGCGACTCCGCCGACTGCGAGCAGGCCGGCGAAGGCGATCGCGATCCCGCGCCGGCCGAGTCTGCGGACGGTCGCGACCCCGCGATCGCGCCGCGGCGGGTCAAGCGACGGGTCCTGCGCGAGGACCCTGCGCTCGAGCTCCTTCAGCTCTGGGCCGGGCTCGACGCCGAGCTCGTCGACGAGCCGTCGCCGCGTCGCCCGGTAGGCCTCTAGCGCCTCGACCTGGCGTCCGCAGCGGTAGAGCGCAACCAACCTCAGACCTTGCAGCCGCTCCCGCAGCGGCTGCTCGCGAGCCAGCGACTCCAGCGCGGCGACCACCTCCTCGTGCCGCCCGAGCGCGAGGTCCGCCTCGATGCGGTCCTCGAGCGCCGCAAGGCGCAGTTCCTCGAGCCGCCGGATCTCGTCCTGCGCGAACGGCTCGTAGGCGAACTCGGCGAGCGGCGGCCCGCGCCAGAGCGCTAGTGCCCGCTGGAGCCTCGGCGCCGCGGCGGCCGGTTCCTCGTGCCGTGCCTCGTCGACCAGCGCCTCGAAGTGCGCAGCGTCAAGCGTCTCGACTCGAAGGGCGTACCCCGGCGGCTGGGTCAGCAGTGCACCGTTGCCGAGCACCCGCCGCAGACGCGCTACGTAGCCCTGCACGTTCTTGGCCGCGGTCGGTGGCGGAGCCTCGCCCCAGAGCTCGTCGACGAGGCGGTCGACCGAGACGACCTCGCCGCGGTGAAGGAGCAGGAGCGCGAGCAGCGCGCGCGGCTTGCCGGCCGGAAGGTCGAGCGGCCCGTCGTCGCCTGCGACTTCGAGCGGGCCCAGGATCCGGAACTCGAGGGCCCCGCTCACGGCCGATCAACCGACGTCAACCGATCGTCAACCGCCGCAGCCGACGCTTCACGGCGTCGTGAAAGAAGAGCCCGCACCGGCCAAGCATATGAAGCGCGTGGCAGAGCGCCAACCCCGGCCGCTGCGGCAGACAGAGAGGAGAAACCCGTGCATATGAAGCCGTTGCTGGCGGCGATCGCGGTCGTCATGGCCGGCGTCGGAGCGAGTGTCGCCCGCGCCGATGCGCCGCCGCATGAGCTCGCCGGCACGCCGTTCTACTTCGCCGCGAACTGCACCGGGCTCGGCGACGTGATCGTCTGGAACCAGTCCCTCGCGCACACCGGCGCGGTGCGGGTGGTCGGAAGCCAGACGGTCATCGTGCTGGGCAAGCCCGGAATCGAGGCACACGCGAACGGGGAGTGCACGTTCACCGGCGGCGGGTTCTCGCCCGGGACGATCGAGCCCTTCGACGAGCCGTTCACCTTGCCCGTGCACATCGCCGGCGCATAAGGCGAGTGTTTCGGCAGGCAGCTCTCGTGCTGGTCGCCGCCGCCGCGCTCGCGCCGGGGGCGGCGGCCAGTTGGTCCAGCCACACGCCGCAGACGCCACCCCAACGGGTGGTGGTGCGGACGGAGCTCGTGCCCGCGCGCGACGGGTTCGACTGGCTCGACGCCGCGGCGGGGTTCGGCCTGGCGATGGCCTCGGTCGCCGTCGTGTTGCTCCTCGTGGCCGGCCACCGCAACGGCGGCCTAAAAGCAAGCGACCGAAAGGACACTTGATCATGAAAACACGGATTCCGCTCAAGGCCGGCTGCGCCATCGCGGCAGCGCTAATGCTCTCGAGGGGGGAGGAGAGGAGGACGGTGAGACGTTTTTCTGGTTTGGGCGGCGCCTGCAGGCTTGTGCTGCTGATGCCTGGGATGGCGGCGCTTCTCTTGCTTGCTTCGGGACAGGCCTCCGCGGCAGCGCTAAACGTCTGTCCGAGCGGCTGCCCGTACACGCAGCTCGCACCCGCCCTTGCTGCGGCGGACAACGGCGACACGATCAGGATTGGCCCTGGCACGTACGACGGTGGCGTGACGATCGACGTGAGCGTCAAGCTCGTCGGCGCAGGCGCCAGTCGCACGATCATCAGGGGCGGCGGCCCAGTGGTGACGATCGGCGAGTTCGGAGCAGCGGCCGAGCCGACCGTCTCGATCCAGGGGGTGACGGTCACGGGCGGCGTCACCCGGTCGAGCCCCGAATCGATGCCGTTCACCGGCCAGGAGGGCGTCTTCGCCGCGGGCGGCGGCGTCGAGATCCCGCCCAACGCCGACTTCAGCGGCGGCGCGAAGGTGACGATCGCGAACAGCGTCATCACCGGTAACCGTGTCGCTCCAAGTGACACGGCGCCGTTCGGCCCGCCCTGTCCCGGTGGCCCCTGCCCGTTTGCGTTCGCAGGCGGCGGCGGGATCGACAGTTGGGGCACGCTGACGCTGTCGAACACGACGGTAAGCGACAACCGGGTCGGCTCAGCGTCGGGGCTGTCCACGCTCGCCAGCGATGCCGACGGCGGCGCGATCACGAGCTTCCTTGGCCCTCTCACGATCGAAGGCTCGGTCATCCACGGAAACCAGGCGAGCGCAACCGGACCCAAGGGGCGGTTCGCCGAAGGCGGAGCGATCAGCGCGTCTGGCGGAACCGTGAGGATCCGTAGCAGTTCGGTGACCGACAACAGTGCTGCCCTGGCGGCCTCGCTCCCGAATAGCGTCGAGCTACTGGCCAACGGTGGGGGGATTCACATCGCCAGCGACGTGTCCGTTGCAGCGATCAGCAACACCACAATCTCCGGCAACTCGGTCACGATGACGAACACCGTTGGCGACGCCGAAGCATTCTCCGGCGGCGTCCACGTCAACCTCGATGTCGACTTCACGATGAGCAACAGCGTCGTCGCCGACAACAGCGTCAGCTCGGCAACGCTTGCGGGCTCGTCGGGTAATGCTGAGGGCGACTCGGGCGCCGGCGAGATCCTGGGCACGATCAGCAATACGCGCGTGACCGGCAACACGGTCACCGTCACTTCGGCAGCCGGGGACGCGACTGCCTTCGCGGGCGCATTCATCGACTTCGGGTCGATTACGAACAGCGTCATCAGCGACAACCACGTCCACGCCTCGAGCCCTGGCGGGACGGTGTTCGCCGCGGGAGGTGCCATCGTCGTCGACGAGCCGGGCCTGACGGTGCGCAACAGCGAGGTGAGTGGGAACACGGTCGGCGCCAACGGGGCGAGCGGGAGCGCTCGGGGTGGCGGAATCTTCGACGCTCCAATCGCCGACGGTCCTCCAGGCGGACCGTTGAAGCTCCTGAACAGCGGTGTCACTGGCAACGCGCTGAGCGGAAGCCCGGGCATCGCGCTCCAGGGCGGCGGACTGTACATCGAGAACAAGCCGCTGACGCTGACCAACAGCTTCATCGCGAACAATTCGCCAGATCAGTGCTCCGGCTGCTGAACGGCAGCGCATGGCCCACTTTCACGGCCTCCCGGGAAACTGGGAGGCCGTGAAAGTGGGCAACCTCGGCGAGGCGGCGAGAGAGTTGAAGCCTGTCGCCCCGTCTCGCACAACCGGCGAGCGCTCGAAATTCAACTGCGGACTGCAAGCGAGTTGCAAGCATCGCGCTTGCGCCGCGATGTCACCGTATCCGCCTAAATGCACGGCTGCGGCCGAGAAGTGGCTCCGATTCTGCATTTCGGCGGAATACGGCGGAACACGTGTGCACGATCGAGGCGGCTCATAACCCGGAGGTCGCAGGTCCAAATCCTGCCTCCGCTACTGGAAAGGCCCCGGAAACGGGGCCTTTTCTCATTACGCCCGGTTGGCGCCGGAGACCTAGCCTGAGCTCGGCCTCTAACATCGGCTCTGCCGTGTCGAGGGTAAAGGTCACCGTCCTCAGCGACGCGAGCGCGCCGTCTCTGGTACTGGCACTCCTCCCTGCGTTTGCATCCGCTGCCGGAATCCCAGCAGAGGACGAGCGGCGGCTCGCCGCGGTCGTCGATCAGCTCGTCAGCTTCACGCTTGACAACACATACCCGGACGACGACCTCGGCGAGATCGAGGTTACGCTCGACTCGGGTGACGGATCGGTCCAGGTCGTCGTACACGACTGGGGCCTGCCGCTGACGAGCGCTGGAGGGGACTTCGGGCCGCTGCCCGAGTCGCTCGCCGCTCTCGCTCCTGACGCCCGCAACGTCCTGCTGATGAACCTCGGTTCGGACGGCAAACGGCTGGCGGCAGAAGTGACCGTTCGCTCAGGCGACGACGGACAGACAAGACGGCACCACATCGAGGCTGCACCCAGGGGCGCACGAGCGGGTACGGAAGCTTCCGACGCGATCGACGTAAGGACCGCTACGCCCCAGGATGGCGAGGCGATCGCCCAACTCCTCTACGAGAACTACCACCTGAGCTATGTGCACGCCGACTTCTACCGGCCGCGGTATCTAATGGCGGCTCTCTCGTCGGGCGAGTTGCTGTCTACGATCGCCGTCCATGAGGGGCGAGTAATCGGGCATCACGCGCTGATGCCACTCGCCGGTGTCCCCTCGGCTGAGACGGGTGCCGCGGTCGTCCACTCCGCCTACCGGGGCCTCGGTGTCTTCGGCCGGTTGTTCGAGCACACGCTCGACGCGGGGCGCGAGCGCGACCTTGCCTCGATCTTCGGCGATGCCGTCACGATCCATCCCTTCAGTCAGCGCGCGGAGCGCTCGCATGGCTACCGTGAGACGGCGCTTCAGCTCGGCATGGTTCCGGTGCAGACCACGATGCGCGGCTTCGGCGGCGAGGGACCGAGCCGACGGACGGCCACGCTCCGCTCCTACCGCCTTTTCGACGAACACTCGCGGCAGACGGCGCTGCCGGCCCCCTACCGCGAGCTGCTCGAGAGCGTCTACGCAAACGTCGGTCTCACTATCGAGGGTCGCAGCCAGCCGGCTCCGTTTGAGGGCGAAGCGCTAACGGCGGATGTCGACGAGCCGCGCTCCCTCGGGTTTCTGCGGCTCCGGGGCTGGAACGGGGCAGCGAGCTCGGCCCTGAAGGGGGCTGTGCGCCATCTGCTCTCGCGCCATGTCGACGTCGTCTACGCCGATGTCGACCTGGTGGCGGTGGCCGATGTGGACACGGCGACGGCCGAGTTGAACGAACTCGGCTTCTTCGCCGCTGGCCTTGTTCTTGACGGCCCGGACGGCCACGACCACCTCCGGCTGCAGCTGCTCGATTCCGAGGAAATCGAGCTCGACGACATCGTCTGCGACTCGTCGTTCGCACAGATGCTGAGACGACGAGTACTGGTGGACAAGGCCCGCGTCGGTGGATGAGGTGGCACTGATCTCGACCGCAGTCGCCTCTCGGGATTGCGCTGCGTTGGCGCCTGGGTGACGTCCCACCGCCTGAGCGCACGTCAACGATTCGAACGTCGGTAGGGGATGCAGCATGCGCCTCCTGGTGACCGGCGGAAGCGGTGTCCTCGGCCAAGCGACGATTCCGTTCATTCGCGCACAGGGTCACGAGATCGACGCTCCGCCGCCGGAGCAGTTCGACCTATTCGATCCGCGTGCGGTCGCGCGAGCGGTCGCCGACGCTGCGGGAATCCTGCACCTTGCGACCGGGATTCCCCCACGCGAGCGGGCAGGCGAGCGTGAAGCCTGGCGAGAGAACGACCGCCTGCGCGCGGAGGCGTCCCGGCTCCTCGTCGACGCCGCGCTCGCCGTGAAGACCGAGGTGTACCTTCAGCCGAGCATCACGTTCCTCTACCCGGCGGAGGGGCTGGTCGATGAGGAAACACCGCTCGGTCAGGTCCCCGAGCACCTGCGCTCGGCGCTCACGGCCGAGGAGGAGACGGCGCGTTTCGCGGCAGCGGGCCGGCGCGGCGTCGTTTTGCGCCTCGGCCTCCTCGACGGTCCCGGCACCGGCAACGAGCTACCGAGCTCACGCTTCGGCTCTACCCTGAACGTTGCCGACGCGGGGCGCGCCTTCCATGCGGCGCTCGCCGTTCCGAGCGGCATCTACAACGTCTGTCGCGATCGCGACCACGTCTCGAACGAGCGGTTCAAGCAGGTCAGCGGCTGGCGGCCGGAGCGGTAGATGAACAGCATCGAGCGGCGCAGTTTTGCGGAGCGACGGGACTCGAACTGCGACGTCGACAGGCCGGGGTCATCGATTTCGTTGGCCATCGAGCGCTCGGTTCCTCGCCCGGCTCCACGGTCAGGTGAGCGCGGTGCGCTGGTCAACGACAAGTCGTTCAGCGTCCTCGCCCTCACGCGGGCTCCGCCAGATCGTCAGGCTCCCCGCGCGGCCATCGAGAACGAGCTCTCCCAGCGTATTCTCGAACGTCGCCGGTCGAAGCGGCCGCCACGTGGCAGACGGCGGGTCTACGCCGGCCAGCTTTGCCAGGGCGAAGAAGATCTTCTCGGCGATGCGGGAGCCGGTCGCCTTCACGATGCGGCGCTCCTCGGCCGAGAGCGGATTGCGAAACGGTGAACAGACGATCTGGTGGACGCTGCTCGACCCGTTCGGGACGAGATCGATCTCGCTTACCGAGCTGCAGTGGACGTCGCCGCCGAGAAGCAGGATCGAAGCCGGAGGACGGGTGTCCGCCGTGCCGCGGGCGATCGTCCGTAGCCAGTCGCACAGTTCCTCGAACGACCGGTTGAACGCCGCCCAGTGCTCGAGATCCGCGGCGCGCCTCAGTCGCTCGCTGAGGCCCGCGAGGAGGCGGCCCCATTTCCCCGCGCACAGCGACTCGTTCCACGCCTGAAAATGATGGATCCCGCGCTGCAGGAACACCGGAAGCGTGCTGGCGATAATCACGTGGTCGAACGCGCCGGTCGAATGGTCGACGATCCAGTCCCATTCCTCGTCGTCGATCATCTGCCGCCGCCCATCCGACAGCACGCGCGCTGCGCGAGAGTCCAGGACGAGGAGGCGCGTGTCTCCGAAGTCGCGGTAGAAGGCCCAACGGCTCGCGGCCGACTCACGGTCCCATGTGTGGGCGAGCCGGCGAAGGAGCGGTCCCGCGTCCCGCTCACCTTTGACCTGCGGGAACGTCGTGTCCTCCTCGAGCTCGGGCGGGGAGAGGTTACCCAGATGCTGGTAGAGCCAATAGGCCATGAGCGCGCCTGTAATCCGGTTCTCCCACCAGTTCGTTCGACGCATCTCCTCGACCCAGAGCCAGGAGATGTTCCAGTCGTCATGCACGTCGTGGTCGTCGAAGATCATGACCGTCGGCACGGTGGAGAACAGCCAGCGGATGTCCGGCTCCGACCAGGACTCGCGATAGAGCCGCGTGTACTCCTCGAAGTCGGCGATCTGCTCGCCGGGAGGCTCGTTCGTTCCGCGCTTCTCCCGGATGAATGCGAGGGTCTGCGGTGAGACCTCGTCGGCGTACACCTGGTCGCCGAGAAGCAGCAGCGCGTCAGGCCACTCGACGTCGCCGCGCTGAAGCTGCTTCGCGTACGTCCAGAGCGCGTCGACCCCCATGGCACGGACGTCCTCCGGCCATGCGGCGCCGAGGTTCGTCGGCTGCGGGTCGCCGACCCGGCACGATCCGAAGGCGAGCCGCGCGCGGCGCTCGTGGTTCCGGGTCCGCACAAGCGGTTGCGGCCGTCCGTCATTTGGAGGCCAGGCGAGCTTTCCGTTGAGCCTGACCTCGTACGGGGTGACGGATCCGGGAGTGAGATCCTCGACGAGGAGCAGGGCGTAGTGATGCCCCTCGACGGCAAAGGTCGACGTGCGGCGTCCGAGGATCTCGACCTCGCACGATGCGCTGGTCTCGAGCCAGAAGGTCGCGCTCTCCGTCCCCGCGTAGCGGAGCATGGGGCCGAGCAAGAGCTCGGGAGCACTGTCGGCCGGTTTGCTCGTGTGCACGCGCTCGCGACTAGATTTTCCGGTATCGCGCTTCCACCAGCGAGAAGCACGCGAAGGCGATCAGCCCGGCGGCGACGGCGCCGAGAAGCCATGCCCCGTAGGCGCCGTCGTACAGCTTCCCCAGGGCGCCGTCGAGCCCGATCGCCTCGTTTGCCTTGTAGTCGTAGGCCGCCTTGATGAGGAAGACGGCGACCAGCCCGAAGACGACCCCGCGCGCTACGTGTCCGATCGTGCCCAGCACCGTGAACACCTTGTAAACGGGCTGCGGCATCTCATCCGTCTTCGAGTCCTCGAGGAACTTCTTGCGGAGACCGCGAATCAGCTGATAGCAGGCGACGCCTGCCAGCGCGACGCCGGCGATCGCGACGACCCAGCGCCCGGCCGGCCAGGTGAACACGTCACCCGCCGTCTTCTTCGCTCCCTTCCCGGAAGTCCCTGGGCCGGTAAGGATCTGGACCGCGAAGACGCACATCGCCGCGTACGCGATCCCGCTGCCGAGCGCGCCGAGGCGCTCGATCCCGCGGTCGGCGCCCTCGCGGCCGTGGCCGAGAGCGGCCCGGAAGAGTCGCCAGAGCGCGTAGCCGCCGAGACCGACTGCGAGGAGCGCGAGCAGGAAGTGACCAAACGGATGCTGTTCGACCGTTCTGAGAGCTCCCTGCTGGTTTGTGATCTTGCCGCCCTGCCCGATCGCGAGATCGAACGCCAGCAGGCCGATGATCCCATAGACGAGGGCGCGGGCGACAAACCCGGCCCGCGAGAGGATCGCAAAGATCCGCGAGTTGACGAATCCTTCCCCGGCCGATTGCGCGCGGCGCACCGAGACGGACGTATCACGCTGGACTGTTGACATCGTGTCTCCGCTCCTCCCTGGGAGTGCAGATCGTGATCGCCCCGGGCTGCACCTTGATCGTGAACGACTTGACCTTCTCGCGATCACTTCCGTCGACCTCGTAGAGCACCTTCCGGTCGAGCTTGACCTTGACCTTCGTCGCGCTCGTCGCCTGCACCAGAGGCGAGCGTTCAGCGTGGCCGACCGCCGTCCGCGCCAGCGTCCGCACCCAATCCACGACGCCGTCCGCGTTGACGACGCCGATCTCGAGCCGTCCGTCGTCGGGGCGCGCATCCTCGAAGACCTCGATGCCGCCGAACAGGCGGCCGACGTTGCCGACGAGGATGCAGCTGGCGGCACCGGCATACCAGGGAACCCCGTCGACCGCGATCTTCGCGTTGAAAGGCTTCGCCCGCAGGTTCCTGGACCCGGTCCACACGTACGCGACCCGTCCGAGCCGGTCTTTCAGGCCCCCGTCGGCCTCCTGGATCATCGACGCGTCGAATCCCGCGCCCGCCATCACCGCGAAGCGCTCGCCGTTGAACCGGCCGACGTCGAGCTTGCGACGCTCTCCCCGAAGCCCAATCGAAACAGCCTGCTCGATGTGTTGTGGGATCCCGAGGTTCGTCGCCAAGAGATTCGCAGTCCCGGCGGGGACGATTGCGAGGGCCGTTTCCGACCCGGCCAGCGCATCGATGGAGCGCTGCGCAGTGCCATCGCCACCCCAGACGAAGAGCAGCTCGGCACCCTCGTCCAGGACGCGCTCTACCTGCTTGGCCGCAAACCGGCTCTTCGCGATCTCGACCCACAGCGGATCGTCGACGCCCTGGCGCTCGAGCTCGCGCCGGAACTCTTGCAGGCCGCCATCGAATGACTTACCGGCATGCGCGATGACCGCGACCTTTGTCACTTCGCGGCCCTTCGGTGCGGGGACGAGACGACGTGCGCGGCCCGGCTGACGAGAACCATGGCCGAAAGTGCCGCGATGCCGATGATCACTCCGCCGCCGATATCCAGCGGGTGATGCATGCCTCGGTACATCCGGGAGAACGCCACGTACACCGGAATGAGCGCCGCGACGGTCCAGATGCAGATCCGTGCGGTGGCGTTGGAGATTCGTGACGTGAGCAAGAGTGCGATCCCCCAGTACACGGCGATCGAGGCGGCGGTATGCCCCGACGGATAGCTGGCGTCCACCGGCAGGTTCTCGAGCCGGTGGACCTCGGGCCGGTGTCGGTGGACCACCAAGGTCGTCGCGCGGTAGGAGCCCGACTCGACGGCAAGGGCGAAAAGGAGGAACCCGGCCAACCGCCAGTGCTTGGCCACCGCCGCGATCACCGCAGCGATGCCCGCGATGATCGGGAGGACGACGCCGCCGGCCATGATCGAACCGACGAGCGAGGCGTCCGTCAGGCTGCCGGAGCGATGACGGGCGAGAAACCGAACGAGACGTTCGTCGTCGCCGGCAAGCCATTCGACTCGGAGCGCGACGTGCGTGATGAGCAGACCCGTGAGGATTGACAGCCCTGCGATAACGACGAACGAGACGAGGACACCGCAGACGTATGTCCAGAACGGGTGGCCTTCGCCGGGCAGCGTCGCCAGTCTTCTTCCGCGGCGCGGCTTCGCATCCAGAACGCGGAACCACAGCAGCGACGTCCGCTCGTGGTCGGCGGATTCGCGGGCAGCGGAATAGTTCTTGGTTGTGACGGTTTGGGTAGACAATTGAAGGCCGCGTCTTCTGACCAGAACGCGGAGCCTCGAGAGGCATGGTTTCTCGTTTGTCCGAGTTGGAAACATCGGCGCAGCATGTGGATCACACCTCCACTCTTCTCGACCGACTCGCGTGCCTCTCTTCGCTGATCTGACAGCAGCGCTCGCGGCCGGAGTGCTGACCTACCTCGTGGCGCGGTGGTACGTGGACTCGAGCGCCACACCGGCAGAGCCTGCCGTGGAAGTCGCGCGCGCGGCCGGGGAGGCGGTGAGGCCCCACGTCCGCCTGCGACGGCTGTTCGTCGGGCGCCTCGACCGGACGGTCGCGACCGGTTTCTTGCTCACACTCGCGTTGTCGATCACGCTTCTCGGCGG
>Ga0105249_10003670_pt1 | contig 13236 bp, 8 predicted proteins | sample KBSS44metaG_FD_81522 | JGI IMG/M metagenome (GOLD analysis project Ga0105249, IMG submission 81522) | Switchgrass rhizosphere microbial communities from Kellogg Biological Station, Michigan, USA - KBS S4-4 metaG | ecosystem: Host-associated > Plants > Roots > Rhizosphere > Soil | place... | reverse complement strand
TGCTGCGGCAGCATTGGGGCAGGCGCCTGAGCGGTTGGCGCTCGAGGTAGAGCCGGGCGCGACAATGGCCGACGAGCTTAACAGTGTGGCGGTACATAACGCCTATCACCTTGGCAAGATCGTTGCGTTGCGGCAGCGGATCGGCGCGTGGCCACCCTGGCCCGGGCAGCGTAGTGTTATATGAGACCTATTGCTTGTATTTTTCCTTGAGCTCGAGCTGAAGTTTGCGGAAGTAGCTCTCCGCTCCAGCGGGATCATGCCACGCGACAGCCTGTTTCACTTTCGGTACTTCACCCCGAAGAGCCGCATTGAGCACTTCCGGCGTGAGGTTATTGGGATGGACCGTCGCGACGAGCTTTCCTTTAGTGTCGAATATAAAGATGACGGGAATGCCCCAGGCCCGAAAGGTCTTGAAGGTGTTGAGCGAGTCGTCAATGGCGACCTCCGCCGCCATTGGATGTTCTTTCAAAAATTCGCGCACGTGTAGCGCTGGTTCATAGGTGACGGAAAAGAACTTGACTTTTTCTTTTTCAAACTTTGTGTGGAGCTCATTCAAGTGAGGAATTGAGTCAATGCACGGAGGACACCAGGTGGCCCAGAAATCCATAACCACGACTTGCCCCTCAAGGGTCTGCCACTTGGGGTCCGGTCCTCCTGACAGCAAGTGCAATGAAAGTTCGGGCCGTTCAATGCCGATTTCCGGTAACGACGGTTTACTTGTTGGGGCGTCCTGACGATTAGCGACGGCTTTGACATTGTGTACGCGGCTGAGATGATTGAGCGCGACGATTCCGGACACGACCAGCAAAGCAATCAGTGAATGTGTTCTCATGAATCTCCTCCAATGCCGGTGTACTTGCACTTTAGGTTCTTGCTAATAAGAACACCGCGAGCAGGCGTATTGTGACGTTTTGGACTCGACGCAAAGCTGGAACAAATTTCAGTGTTCTTCCCTTTACTATCCGGACAAACAGATCGATGGACTGGGTGCGCTCGCGGGAACTACCGGTGAAGATTGAGCATCCGTTGACCTGAGTCGGAAATTATTTTGATCATAGTTGTGCTGCAAAATGGCACGCGCAAATTTGAGTTGCGTTCAGAATTAGAATGAAATCCTCTCTAAAAATTCTCTGCTTCGTATTACTTATCCTACCTGTTGTCGTTATTGGTCGTGCTGAGGTTGCATCGGCTCAAGAATCGCAGGCTCCCAGAGTTGAGCTGCTTACGATGAATGGCAGCAAGCCGAATCTGAGCGCGACCGGCGAAGGAATAACATCTTACAAGATCGGGGATCTCTATAACCGAGGCGCGACGCAGATAGACCTTCTAAAGCAAGCAGATACGGGATTCAAAATCGAGCTTCCACTTGGTTACAGCATTTTCAACAACCTGATCTATGGGGTTAAGACCAAGGCGGTATTCACTGGTCCAACAGACATAACTTTCAAGCTGCCCTCAGCACACACCAAAGAGACCTTTAATAAACTCCGAATTCTGTACGCAGAATACGATCTCGCGGAGCCAAACGTCCCAAAGTGGATTGACGCCACCTTCGCCGAGGAAGCTTTGCAGCGCGCAGCAGATTGGCTCTCAGAAATGGAAATCAAACAGAGATCGCGAGATTTTGAAACGCGAACCCTCCACGCGGTAACCTCCCAGAATGAACCACTCGTTATGATTGTGGCGCTGTTGGATCCGACCAAGGTGCGCGACAAAAAGACGGCGGATCTGGTGATTAACGGAGCTGCAACTGAGCAAGTGACCGAGGGCAGATCGGTTACATACGAACTAATGATCACCAACAAAGGACCCGATACCGCCAACACAATTACACTGCACGCCACTCCGAGCTTTTCGTTCTTGTCAGTCAAACCCAGCGTTGGTAAGTGCAACATGGCTGGCCAGAACGTTTACTGCAAGTTTCCTGAGTTAGCAAAAGGGAAAACGATCAAGGTGACAATAGTCGAGCGTAGTGAGTGGGGCCGTCACTTTCCCAACGCGCCTCCGGGCTATGAAACTCAAACCAGCATGGTGTCCAAATTTGTTTCGGTGGGCGCTACCGAACAAGATCCGTCTCAGGATAACAATGAGTTGCTTCTGACCACGGAAGTATTTCCCGATTCGAATAAAGCTCCTATTATCGAGATCCTGAGTCCAACTCTTTTCCAACAATTTCCAGGTCCAAAAGCGGCGGTTCCGATTCGTTTCAAAGCGTCGGATCCTGATGGGTTCATAAAAAAACTTGAGTTGTTGACCCACTCTATGGCGCCGGTCCCACCTAAATCATTAGGTGAGCCGACGCTGCAATCTGACGGAGAGTACGAATTAGTCTATCAGGAGGCACCGTTCGGAAGAAATTGGGTCAGGATCGTCGCGACTGACAATCTTGGCCGTGTCGAAACTCTTGATGCGCCGGAATTCTTCATCAACGGAACATCCAAAGTTGAGATCATCAATCCGAAAGTAGGAGACAAACTTGGATTGGTCGACGGCGAGTTTTCTATCACGATACATGCCACCAACCCCTCCGTGCCGTTGAAGAAAGTGTCATTGGATGGATGGAATTCTGATGCAAATCCGATCGGAAATGATGATTACATTGTGAAGTTGAAGTTTTGCTATCGCCGATGCCGGTTACAGGCAATCGCAGTTGACGAAAATGGCATTGAGACGCGTTCTCAAGCTGTTGAATTTACGATGGTGACGCCGCCGGAGGCTTATCTACGGTGGTTTGACGGTGAATACTCGCGAGCGTTTGAGGCGGGAAAATCTATGAAGTCTAGCGAACTGGTTCTGCTGCCATCAGCTGATCATCGGGAGGTAGGCCAGGACGCAAAAATTTCAAAACTTGAGATCTTTGTGAATGGCGTTCGTCTTTGTACAAATGATTCACCTCAACTTGGGTTTGGCGAATGTCTCTGGAAGCCGTCTCCTGGTAAATACAGACTTCAAACAGTAGCCACCGATGAAGATGGCGCCATAGGAAAATCTGAAGAAATAGAAGTTGTGATTGAGAGTCCATGATCGAAATCAAGTACGACGGATATGAGGTTCTGGTCGATAGTCCAAGCTAACCTCAAAACGCTGGCCTTCTCGCACTCCGGAGACGTCTCCACTTTTCGGGTTGAGTTGTTTCAGTTACGCTTATCGATCTAGCTGCGACAGCACACGTTTACAGATTAATGTGACTTCGGAATACCAGGCACGGTGCTTATGGCACTTTCGAGCTAACACAGCCGTGTACGTAGGAGGTGGCCTTCTGACAAGTTGCGTGGGCGAGCCGCTCAAGCGCAGGGTTAGGCGCCACAAGTCACGCAATTACGGATACGCTTGGCAAGCACAAGATGGGAAAGTGACATTCAGTGATTTTGCATGCGTTTCTATTCAAGTTCGCCAGGGCTATGTCACAAAGCATGATAAGTGTCTATACTCAGGAGTGGGACGGAGAGTTGACTGACTTAGATGTGGAGACAAAAGAGCTTGGCCTTTCGATCCGCTTAATGTGCCAGCGATGCCTAAAAAACGGGAGCACAGTTGAAAAGTATCTGGCATGGAAAGAAGCGGGAGTTCCAACTTTACTAATCCCACAGCATAACAACGGCATGCAGCGGACGCTGGAAAACGTTAGTCAACTTGAGATGTAGGACTGAAAGTTGAATTGGTTCCCGCGCCACTGATGCCTGGCGTTATGCAGCTCACTTGCATCTGAACGAGAGGGCTAATGAGATATCAACGGTCAATCCTGCTGCCTCTTTTTCTAGTGACCTCGATCGTCCTTGCGGCACTGCTCTTCTGCTCAGCCAGCCCTGTTACTTCGCAGACGCCCTTGAACGCGAACATTGGAGGCCCGAGTCGACAGGCGACCCAGCTTCTGCCCAGACCCACGCCGACGCCCATCCCCGAGTCATCAGCGGAAGTCATCAAGGTCGATGTCGATCTCGTCAAAATCGACGCGCTGGTGCTGCAGAAAAACACTGCGCGCATCGTCGGCGGTTTGAACAGAGAAGATTTCCTGCTTTACGAGGATGGAATCAAACAGGAGATCACACACTTCAGCCAGGATCAATTGCCGCTCTCTGTGGTGGTGGCTATCGATCGGGGCCCGGCATGTCCTCATAAGATCGATGTATGGAGCGACGAAGCACATCGCGCCGCCCGTGAAGCAATCGATCGTCTCAAACCTATCGATGAGATCGCAGTGATGGCCTTCACCGACACCACTAAGCTGATTCAGCCGTTCACCCGCAACCGAATACAGATCGAGAAAGCCCTCAACAACATTCCAGAGCAGGCGAAAACTACCAACGTCGCACATTGCTTCAACCTGATGTTTGCCGACGCCGCGGAGCACATGTTTAAGGCAAGCAATCCAGCGGGGCGTCGAGTCATAATTGTGATTACTTCCATGACGCGTCTTTTCGATTGCTCCAATGGTCCTTCCAATCGGGCAGCCACGGCCGCGATTTACGAATCAGGCGCCGTCGTTTGCGCCATCATTCCCAGAGTCATAATCCAACGTGTCGAAAATGCCCTCCAGATAGCTGCTACCCGCGTGAACAAAGTTGTCGCTGCCCGCTATATGGACCTGGAACACCTGGCAGCCGAAACCGGTGGTGAAGTACTCGCGAACAAACCTGAAAAGCTCGACACGACCTTTCAAACGATGATCGATCACCTGCGCAACCGCTACAACCTGGCGTTTGTCTCCACGAACAAGAAGCGGGACGGCACGACGCGTAAATTGAAACTCGACGTCGATCCCGCCCAACAGAAATCGCAAGGCAAATTGGTTGTGAAAGCCCGGCGAAGTTATATTTCGCCACGTCAGGCTCGCTAATCTTGAGAACTCATTACGAACCAGTCAGATTCCGAGTAGCACGAGTACGACATCGCTGACCTACTCGGCCGCACGATCCAAAGCGTCACAGGCACATACGCACGCAGCCCCCGGTGCCATCACGAAAATAGACGTGAGCGCGCTGTGACTTTTGAGGTAAAACCGCGCGCCGAAAACAAGCGACGCTTTACTGCTGCTAAAAAAGGAAGCTGGCACGGATGGCAACCATAGACTCGCTTTCACTCGTTAGGTTTCCCGGTTACGATCACAACGCAAGCTTTCTGCGTCTGATGATGACAGATTTTTGTTAACGTTCAGTAGTGTTGCGCTTGGTCCAAGTTTGTCCCGCAGTTCTTTACAAACCAGGCACGTCAAGCACAATATGCAACGTATGCACACGCGTTTCTGTTATCGTCGCCGGCGGCGCCAGTTTTCTAAGGAAATTACAGGCGTGACAAATTACGATTAGGCGCGGACTATGGACCTACTCGAGCGCGCCGAGTTTTTCAAACAACTCCAGGACACACTTGCCGAGGTAGCACGGGGACAGGGCCGGCTTGTGCTCGTGAGCGGCGAAGCCGGCATCGGCAAAACTTCGCTGGTCGAGCAATTCGTCGAAAAGCAAGCGAACCAGTACCGAGTTTTATGGGGCGGCTGCGACGCTCTGTTTACGCCGCGCCCGCTCGGCCCGCTTTACGACCTCGCGCTACAGATACGTGGCGACCTGCTTACGTTGCTCGAACAAGAAGCACCGCGTGCGACAATCTTTTCCGCCGTTTTCGAGGAATTGCAAAGTCAACCCTCCACCGTCCTGGTTTTCGAGGACGTCCACTGGGCTGACGAAGGCACACTCGATCTGCTGAAGTTCATTGGCCGTCGTATTAGCAAACTCAATTCATTGCTCGTCATCACGTATCGCGACGACGAAGTTCAAGCTGAACATCCATTGCGGCTGGTGCTCGGCGACCTGCCGCGTTCGTGTGTGAGACGGGTTCGTCTGCCGCGACTTTCCGAAGACGTCGTGCAGGAGTTGGCGGCGCGCGCAGGAAAACGGATGGAGGAACTTTATGCGATTACCGGGGGCAATCCGTTTTTCGTAACAGAGGCGCTCGCCAGCCAGGACGCGGGCGTCCCCGTCTCGGTCAGCGACGCTGTGCTATCTCAACTCGCCCGGTTGACGTTTGCCGCTCGCGCCGTGGTGGAGCTCGTTTCGGTGGTCCCCACGAAAGTCGAATTGTGGTTGGTCAACGAAAGCATGAATGCGACTACGGCAGTGCTCGAAGAATGTATTGCCGCCGGAATATTGTTGTTGGACAATGGCGTCATTGGTTTTCGGCACGAACTCGCGCGACGAGCCGTGGAAGACTCCCTTCCCGCACCACGTCTTCATAGTTGGCACGCACAGGTGTTGAAAGCGTTGCTTAGCCGCGGCGCTGAAGGCCAGCTTGCGCGCATCGTCCATCACGCGGCGTCTTCAGGTGATGCAGCCGCGGTAGTCGAATACGCGCCTCGTGCAGCGAGGCAAGCGGCCGCCCTCCACGCGCATCGCGAATCCGCCTCGCACTATCAAACCGCTTTGCAATACGCCCGCCTGCTCTCGTCCGAAGAAAGAGCTGAGTTGCTCGAACACCGCTCATACGAGTGTTATGTGACGGGGCAAATCAGCGATGCGTGGGCGGCGCGCCGCGAAGCACTCGAAGTGTGGCGGCAATTGGGTAACAAGATTCGCCAGGGTGACAATCTCAGATGGCTGTCACGTTTTGCGTGGTATCTCGGTCGCAAAGAAGAAGCGGAAGCTTGTGGCCGCGAGGCGATCGAAGTCTTGGAAGCACTCCCCGTTAGCCCGGAATTAGCCTGGGCCTACAGCAATCGCGCTCAACTGCAGATGCTCGCGGGCGAGACGAATGAAGCCGTCACCTGGGGCGAGCGGGCAATCGAGTTGGCTCAGCAATTCGAGGCGACCGATATTCTCGTTCATGCCTTAAATAACGTTGGTTTCGCGCAACTACTCGTAAACGATCAGCAAGGTCGCGCTAAGCTCGAGGAGAGCTTACGACTGTCGTTGGCCTACAATCTCGAGGAGCACGCCTCACGCGCTTTCACGAACCTTGCTGCCATTGGCTTGATGAATCGCGATTATGCGCTGACGCTGCGCTATGTCCAGGAAGGCATCGCTTACGCCACTGAACACGATCTCGAATCGTGCAGACGGTACATGACAACGGCGCGGGCTCGCGCGCATTTTGAGATGGGCGAGTGGACCATCGCAACTGACGACGCCGCATCTGTGCTCGAGCATTCGGGCGGTTACAACGTGACGCGGATTCCGGCGCTCACGATTCTGGGCCACGTCCGAGTGCGTCGTGGCGATCCTGATGGTTCGCGCGCCCTTCAGGAAGCCCAGGAGTTAGCAATGCGGACAAACGAGATCCCCCGCTTCGGTCCGATTGCGTTGGCTCGTATTGAGATGGCCTGGCTCGCAGGTGACCACGCGCAGATGATCGCCGAGGCTCAATCGATGCTGGAAATGGCGAAAGGTCACAACGATCCCTGGCTGCATGGCGAGCTCGCGTTCTGGTTGTGGCGTGCCGGCGTCACTCAAACGCTACAGCAGGAGATTGCCGAATCTTACGCGCTGCAAATTGCCGGCAATTGGCGCGCGGCCGCTGCTCTTTGGAAAAAGATTGGCTGTCCGTATGAAGAAGCAATGGCCCTACTGGACGGCGATGAAGCAGCGCAAATCGAAGCACTCTTCATCTTCGACAAACTCGGCGCGAGCCCGGCAGCCGAGAAGTTGCGCCGTACGTTACGCGCCAGCGGCGTGCGCGGTATTGCTCGTGGTCCACGGCGCAGTACTAAAGAGAATTCAGCCGGATTGACAATGCGGCAAATGGAAGTGCTTGCGTTGATGAGTAACGGATGCACAAATGCCGAGATTGCCGAACGGCTATTCATTTCCTCGAAAACTGTCGACCACCACGTTTCTGCGATTCTCGCCAAACTCGATGCCCACACACGCGCGGAAGCCGTCTCAGTGGCTCTCCAGTCCAGTCTCATAAACCCGAAATCATAGTCGTTCCCAAAATAGGGAACTCCCGCCCGCAAAATAGGTAACCCGCCCGATGCGCGACCAGCGCTCGCTTCCGTACTCTGCGCCCCAGCTTGAACGTTGGCAGAAGACAAGGAGGAATCGTCATGCCACGATACTTGGTGGAACGCACTTTCCCGAAGCGGTTGGAACTTTCCGGTGACGATGAGAGCGCGGCTATCTGCGCTCAGATCGTCCTGAACAATAGCGAAGACGATGTGACGTGGATTCATTCTTACATCAGTCACGATCGTCACGAGGCGTTCTGTATCTACGAGGCGCCTTCACCGGAGGCGATCAGACGCACCGCCGCGCGAAATAATCTACCCGTTGACCGCATTACGAGAGTCAGCGTTCTCGATCCGTATTTCCTCCACTAACCAAACCAAATCAAAAGGAGTGAACCATGAGATCCCGAACATTCATTGCTCTGTTCCTCGCCGTCATCCTGGCGAGTATCACTGCAATACCAACTTCGCTTGCAGCGCACAGCAACGTGCAACAACCAGAAGCGGTGATGACAACGCCGATGCTGCCGGGCACACGTTTTCCGATTAAGGTTGCCGGCGGAAACCAAACGAATCCGAGCGTGAGGTGCAATATTGCCAGTTACACTAACGATGATTTCGAAGGCACATCGGCAATCGAGTACTTCGATTTCGCTACGGCTACAACTCATGTCGTGCCGGGGAATGGACTCGACCGGCTGTCCGACACAGACGGGCAACGAATCGCCTTCACTCAGCTCGACGCGAGTGGAGATCGCGTCGCTGTCTATGACATCGCGTCGCAAACCACGAACTTCATAGGTGGCGCTGGGGATTCCGATCCTGCAATCGGCGGTGATTGGGTCGCGTACCGGCACGGCGAGAGCACAACAGCAATTGGCGATATCATTGCCTATGATCGAAGCACGGGCGGCTATTACCCACTGTCATACAACGACGTGCAGGATTGGTGGCCGGCAGTAAGTCCGGATGGCAACGTTGTGGTATGGGCGAGCTGCCAGACGGGCCAGAAAGCTTGCAGCATCTACTCAGCGGCCAAGAACAGCGACGGCACGCTCATCAACACACGCGCGGTTTCCACTACGGGCGACAACGCTTCTCCGGATACGAATGGGCAGCTCGTTGTCTACACGTCTGAGAGAAACGGTGAGAGCGACATCTATTGGCAGCGTGTCGGCGGCTCAACCGAGATGCATCTGGCGCTTCCCGGCAATCAACGCGATGCTCGCATCTCGGGCAATCTGATCGTGTTTGAATCGCAAACCGCGGATTCTTCCTGGGACGTGTTTGTCTACGACCTCGCCAGCGCACGTCTTCATCAGGTCACGAACACGCCAGGGGTTAGTGAGACCTTGAGCGACATTGTTGCCGGCTGCGACGGACTCAATCGCATCGTTTACGCCGTTCCGGGCACGTTTGGTGACTTCGATGTTTGGGGATTTACCTTCCAGCTCAATGATTCGATTTCCGATCAGTTGAACGACCTCGTCGCTGTGGTCCTGAGTTTCAACCTGCACGACGGGTTTGAGAACAGTCTCATCACGAAATTGCAGGATGCGCTCGCTGCGGTTAACAGCTCAAACACAGCCACAGCGTGCGACTCACTGACAGCTTTCATCAACGCCACCCAGGCGCAATCCGGCAAAAAGTTAACTGCCGATCAGGTCAAGCAACTGGTCGACTCCGGCACCCAACTCAAAGCCGACCTCGGCTGTCAATAATCCCTAAAGGAGAAACACCAATGAAAAAAGCACTGATCATACTTGCGCTACTCGGCTTAGTTACGCTCTCAGCCGCGGCGCAGAAACAACAGCTTACGAGCAAAATGCTCTACCACAATGGTCCTATTCTGACGGGAACGCAAAATATTTATGCGCTCTATTACGGATGTTGGACCGACACTTGTGGTTCCGCGGGCGACTTGAAGACGAGGATGGTCTTGGCGGATTTCTTCGTAACGATTGGCAACAGCCGGTATGCACAGATCAATTCGACCTATACAGATGCCTCGGGTCAGCCGGCTGCCAGCGCTTTCATCTTTGGCGGAGAGGTCATCGATGCGTCCTATTCGCATGGCACTGAGCTGACAAGGGCGGATATCGTCGATCTGATTTCATACCAGGTGAACAATTTTCAGTTGCCGCAAGACTCGAATGGAATCTACGTCATTATCGCTTCAGCCGACGTCGCGTCCAGTGATACTGGCTTTTGTGCGCCGTCAGCCCCGCCGTTTCACGGCCGAGGACTTGTGAATGGAAGTCCCGTGAACTACATCTTTCTCGGGAATCCGCAGCGTTGCCCGGCCGTCGCTGGGCCACAGTTCTCTCCCTCCGGTCCAACGCCAAACGACAGTTATGCCGCCGACGTACTGGCCTCCAATTTTGCCCACGCGCTTAATGGCATCGTCACCAATCCGCTGGGCGCCGGCTGGTATGATCGCTACGGCTTCGAGAACACTGATAAATGCCAGGACGCTTTGGGCCATCCTGCTTTCGGCCAAACCTACCTGACAGCAAACGGCGCCCGCGCGAACGCAAGATTCGGCGGCCGTGACTTTCTCATTCAGCAGAATTGGGTAAACGATCGGAAAGCACGCTGTGCTATGTTCAGATAACAATGGCGCACACGCTGTTACTTCAGTTGCGACTCATCCTGGTGCTCGGACTGCCGGCGGCAATCAGTGTCGCGCCGCTGGCAGCCCGCACACGGAATTACAGTTCACGCGAGACGATCTCCATCAGCGTGAACGAAGGTACAACTCTCAGCTTCGACATCTCTGCGGATGGACGCTGGATCGCAATGGACCTTCTGGGCCAACTATGGCTGATTCCGGCGACAGGAGGTACAGCGCGTGCCATAACCGACGCGGTGCGCGACGTGGCCGAAGATCTGGATCCTTCATTTTCACCTGATGGTCGCAGTTTGCTGTTTCGTGGCGAGCGAAACGGCCGTACGGGTTTGTGGCTGTTGAGTCTCGAGAGCGGCGCTGTGCGCCAGCTTACTCAACTGTCGAATCCGAACGGTTATGAAGGGAACGCTTCGTGGTCGCCTGACGGCCACATCGTTACGTTTGCGCGCTTTATGCCGGCTGACTCGGCAAGCAGCAGCGCGCGTAGCGCCATCGTCCTGCTTAATGTTGACTCAGGCGCAACACGCGAGCTTTCGATTGCGGAACTTCCGAGCGCTGCCGTGAGTGATCCCGTCTGGGTGCACCAGGGAAAACAGATCGCCTTCGTGACGCGTGTAGCGACTGGGCAAAGCGGCGGCCGCATTTGGATGGTTGCGGCAACCGGCGGCCGGGCGATTCCTGTTACAGGAGAGTCGATACAAGCACTTGCTCCCACCTTTAATGCCGACGCCGCATCGATGGCTTACTTCGCTCCTGACGCAACCGGGACAATGCAGGTGTGGACGCAGGACTTCTCCAGCACGGGTGCGGCGAGGGGCTCGCCGGTCCAGCTAACGAATCATAAAGACGTTACGACGACGCGCATCCGGCGCGTGCCTAATCAGAATGCGTGGTTGTATTCAGCTGATGGCCGGTTGTGGAAGATTGCCGCGTCGGGTGGACCACCGGCTGAAATTCCATTTACTGCAAATCTCTCGATAACTCGTCAACGGCCGGCGCTTCCACCCGCACGGTTTCCCGTGCCGGGACGCAGCGAGTTTGCGCGCGGTTTCATGGGACTGGCGCTCGCGCCGGACGGCCGTCGCATCGGGATGCTCGCGCTTGGCAAACTCTGGCTCGTACCGATCGGCGGCCGTCCACAGCAAGTGACCCGCGTTCCCTTCGAAGCCACTGCACTTGCCTGGGCCCCAGATGGAAGCGAAGTAGCATGGTCCGCCGGCGTATCCGATCATGAGGACCTGTTCGCCACGAAGTTGACTACCGGCGTAACTCGCCGAGTCACGGCTTTGGCCGGCCGCGAGACTCATCCGGCTTATTCTCCTGACGGTCGTTACCTTGCGTTTGTCCACGTACAAAGTGATGACGGCACATTGCGTGTGGTAGACGCTCACGCCGCAAACATCAGCGATGCGGCTCAGACGCGAAGCCTGGGCTCGATCGGCGCGAGTTGGACCAGTCCGCCACAATGGAGTCCGCAGTCTGACGGGCTGCTCATCTGCGGCGCAGCCACTCTGATCCAACCCCCGCGCGGAACGTTTGTATCGTTGTCGGGGGAACGGAGAACTCTCAGCAACTTTCCTGACGCCCCGATCTTTCTGCACTGGACGCCGCAAGGTTCTCTCGTGTTCGTTCGCCACGACCGTTTGTGGCGCGCGCGTTTGGATCACGGCGGGATGCTTTCGCTACCCGAATCGCTCGGAACGAGCGCTGCGCTCTATGGGTCGACGGCCAACGACGGATCTGTGCTGTTTGTTTCTGAAGGAGGGCTGCGGTTGCGCTCACCGGAGGGAAACGAACAGCATCTCGGTTGGCCCATCTCTTACACGCCACCCGTTGCTGCTCCGACATTAGTCCGTAACGTGCGAATTATCGACGGCACAGGCGCACCGGTAACAGCTCCGCGCGATATTCTGATTACGAAAGGACGAATCAAACGGATCGCGCCATCGGGCACGATTCCGGCCGGCAGAATTAACACGCTCGATGCCGGAGGGCGAGTGGTAATTCCGGGCCTGATGGATCTTCATGCCCACACGTATCGGCCTGACTTGCTCCCTAATTTTGTTTACTTCGGCGTGACGACGATTCGGGATCAGGGATCGTCGATGGCGCCGCTCGTCGCGTATCGTGATGCGATCGCTTCCGGTGCTCTTTTGGGACCGCGCGTCGCTTACGGCGGCTTTCAGTTCTACAGCGACTGGCCATTTGACGAAGAGCAGGGACGCGGGATCGAGCCGCAGACAGATCCCGACCACATCAAGCGAGCCGTGGCCTTGGCCCAGGCATTCGGCGCGCAACACATCAAGACGCGAACATTCCGGCGCTGGGACATCGACGCCAGGATGATCTCAGAAGCGCATCGCCTCGGCATGCGCGCAACGGGACACTGTTCTCACCTGCTACCGCTGATAGCCGCCGGCATGGACGCAAAGGAACATATCGGTGTGTGCGAACGTCGTGGCGACCGGTATATCTATGACGATCTCATTCAACTGTTCCACGCCGCGCACGTCGCAGTTGTCCCGACAATAACATACTTCGATTTTGCGGCGCGGCTTAACGAACGTCCAGCGTTGCTCGATGAAGACAGCGAGCTCAAACCGTTTCTGCCAGAACGGGAAAACTTCGGCTGGATGATAAATTTGAACGCGACGGAACGTGAGTCCTGGGTTCA
>Ga0105249_10003669_pt1 | contig 13240 bp, 11 predicted proteins | sample KBSS44metaG_FD_81522 | JGI IMG/M metagenome (GOLD analysis project Ga0105249, IMG submission 81522) | Switchgrass rhizosphere microbial communities from Kellogg Biological Station, Michigan, USA - KBS S4-4 metaG | ecosystem: Host-associated > Plants > Roots > Rhizosphere > Soil | place... | reverse complement strand
TTGCACCTGTGCCTTGGTCTCATCCGACACAGCAGCCCACGATTCCGGCGCGGGCACTTTGTTCTTCACCACCACGAAATGCTCGTTCAAATAGTCGAAATTCACGACTTCGCGCTTCGGCCCTTCCAATGTATCCGTCGTGACCGTGATGTTCGTCGGCGGCGGCAGCGGCTGGCCGTTTTTCCCCAGCGGGACGTGCGTGGTGCGGTCCACCCGTGCGCCTTCCAACATCAACCCCCGGTAGACCTCGACCTTGGTTTCCCCGGCCTTGGCCATCACCAACTGGGTGACTTCCCACTGAGCGCGAACGTAGGCGCGGAGATTCGCCATACCGCCGACTTCCGAAGCCGAACTTAGGGCGTCTTGCACTTCATCGTCCGTCAGCCGATGCAATCCCCCCAATTCCTGCGCGGCAGCCAACTGCATGGAGAGGGACAGCCCTTCGCTGGACGAGAGCTTCCACTGTCGCCACACCGATTCCGCTAAGTCCGCCGACTTGACGAGCGCCCCTTCTGGGGCCGTTTGGTCAGCGGCCCACCGTTCGGCATTTTTGGTCGTCTGTTCAATCGTGTTGGACGAGGTCACGACATGACCGTTCACATCCTTGGCCACGTAGCTTTCATGGGACTCCGTCCAATTCCGACTCTTTTCTATCGTGAAGGTGGGCTTCTCACGCGGCTCTAACAATCCGCGCTCTTTTCGCAGTTCGTCCGTGCGGAGTTCCGCGAGCTTCAACGCGATGGCGTGAGTGCGCTGGTAATCCTCGTCTTCATGACTGCCCGTTTTGACGCCAGTTTTCCACTGGTCGGGCTCGCCGCCCGACACCGCAGAAATACCTTGTCCCACCATGTAGTTGTATCTTTCATAGTCGGACAGGTTGTTCCACTCCTCTCGGACTTGGTCCGATTCCAGTTCATTCCGGCGATCCGTGTAGCTATCCGACTCAAACGCCTGCTCTAGCGCCTTGTCATACGCCTCTTTATACGCCGCGTCCCAATGGTCTCGCACCAGCTTCTGTTCATCGGGAGTGAGGGATTCGCCCGACGTAAATCTCAAGGCGTCCAAATCCAACGCGACCATGTGGGGACCGTCTTCGTGGTCGCCTGCTCCGTAGTCGAGGGTGTCAGGGTCCAGCCGTCGGCGCAGATCGAACTCGATAGGCTTGGCCTCGCTCTCCAGCGGCAACGTCGGATCGGTGTCCTTGAAGGGATCGGCCTCCTTCAGCGAGGCCATCGTGGCTTCGACGGCCGTATCGAGAATTTTTTGATTCTCTTTTTGGACTTCGTTTGTGGTGTCTTCGTCCAACGACGAGGTATCCACATCAACGCCGTCCTCATAGCGTTCGTTAATCCACTTCTCCTCGACGTCGTTTTGAGTGTTGCTGTCTACTTGGTCCCACGTCTTGACGGCCCCGGTGTAGTCGGCTTCCGCAATGGCTTGGGGCAGGAGCTTCTCCGCCTTGGCGATGCCCTCCTTGGCTTGAGCCGCCAATGCCGGGTCCGGCGTAGCGACTCCGACGTGACCGGTCTCCGTAAACTGTCCGCCCGTGCCGCCGGGGGCTCCGCCGGGTTCTCTCGGATGCAGCGCGTCCACGAACTCTTTTTTGGCAACTGATTGCACCGGGACGAATTCATCCCATAAGAACCGGTCGCCGCCCTCCGGAAGCCGTGTCAATTTCATCGGGGCTGCCTTTCACTGCTCCCGCCGCCGATGTATTCCAGATGCACTTCATACACCTTGACCGGCTTGAGGGTGGGGTCGCCGGAGGGGGAAGTGTAGCCAAACTGAACGTTCTTCACCTTGAACTGTGCGCCACTGCCAATCAGAATCTCGCTCTCACTCCGTCGGCTCTTGTCGTGTAAGTCCGTATCCTTCACGGTGGGTTGCGCCGTGTAATCTCGCATCGTCCAATACTCGGGGGCGATATCGGCGGGACGTGGGCTGGGGTCCGGGATGCGGGGAAACTCGTACTCCAACCGCCGCGCTGCTTCCACCGACGCCACCTTGGTCCCGGCCGGGAGCGTGATGTGAAACTGCACCGCCGTGCCGACTTCATCCTGATGTTCAGCAATCTTTCCCTTGAATCGGTTGTAAATGCTCTCCCACTTGCCAAGGGCCGGGTAAGACCGAGCCCGGCCTCCGGCCTCTCCCAGAAACGTAGACGTAAACCCTTTCTCCTCGTAGACTTTCGAGCCGAGGGCCATGTCCTGCAGGTCCTCGGGGGTCACCCCCGGTAAATAGGCCCCACGCAACACCGTGATCGGCTCCTTCAATGCCAACCCCCGGTTCGCAATCAAGTCATCCAGTTGATCGGCTTGTTTTTGAACCTGCGCTTGAGCCTCCACATCCGGACCCGCCCGTTGCACAGAAAATCTCACGGACTCTCCGGCGGGATTTTTATAGAACACGTTGGAGCTAATGTGGCCGACGTACTTTCCCCCGGCATCCAGCACCCGTTCGTACGGCTCGTCCGGGGTTCGCGTCTCCGGGCGGCTCCCAAACGGGTGGGGATAGTGTTTCAGGTATTCTTCATCAACCGTTACCTGAGAGGCTTTGTATTCCTCCTCCGTGGCCGCCCGCACAAAGTGACCAATGGTCCGGGGCACATACGTGCCTCTCCGCAAATCGTTGATGGCATGGTAGCCAAACCCGGCATACCCACTCAGATTTTGCACGTCGGCATAGGGCAACTGCTTCGCCCACGCCGCCCCCGGTCCCGTCTCGTGCCAGTTGTAGCCCTCGTCACTGGTAAACGCGTGCCCTTTCGTCCATTGTCCCTGCTCATCTCGGGGCTGCTGAGGATCGAACTTCACAATCCACTCGGGGCGTACCGGCCCGGGAAAACGGACCGTACGTGCGCCTTTGGGATCTTTCCGACCCGGCGTCAGCGGCTTCTCGAAAAAGAACGCGGATTTCGGGGCGCGGATCTCCACCACCGTGGCTCCCACCGTGGGCTCCGGATAGTCCAGCCCTTCGGCAAACGCCTGTGCGGCAGCTTTGGACTCTGTAGCCCAGACCAACCCCTCCTTGCTGGGGCGGAGACCTTCTCGGAGGATCGACGCCACATCCCGTGCCCGTGTCCCGTGGTACACGGTGACCCAACGCCCTGCGTCATCACGCGGCTGGGCAGGATCAAACTTGGTTGTCGCAAAGTGGGCATTCACCCAGTGGCGCACGGCATCCGCCGTCGCGTGATGGTAATCAAAGGTTTTTGTGTCGCGTGTCTTGCCGACAAACACGTCTACGAACAGTGGATTGTTCCCGCGTGAATACTGAGACGCATCCACGAGGTGCTGCGCCTGCGCTATCGTGATGGGACCGCCGACTTCCCCTCCGGTGCCGGGCGTATAACGAATGATGCTCGCCCGCATCGCATCAAACATATCCACCCCCAACAGTTGGGCGGCGTCCCAATGACTATCCGAGCGGTGCGCGAGGCGGGTGCCATCGGGCAGAATGAACTTCGTACTGGCGTAGTCTTCGGCCGTCTCCAATCCTTGTTCAAACGTGGCTACGAGCTTCGCGGAAAACTGCCCGTCCTTGTCGCGGGGATGCTGCGCTTCCTCCCACGCCACTTTCTTCTTGGCTTGGGCTTCGTCTTCGGCAATCAATTGCAACGTCTGCGCCTGCACCTGACTGGTCGCCGTCAATTCCAGATAGGTAATCACGTTTTGGGCGACTTGATTCAGGGTGGTTTCGAAGGCTCCGACGCCCACGAAAGACGGACGCTGCTTAGCGACCTGTCCCGCACCGAACACCGCCATCGAATGGAGGTGATACTTGATCCACTCCTTGTTCTCTGCGCCCGTCTCTTGCAGGTCCAACTCGGGCACCCGACGACGGGCCTCATCCCACTGGCGGTTGCGACACGCCGTGGCAATGTCTGCGAAGATCGGGGCAGACCGCCGCCGCCAGTCCTTGACCAGATGCCGGATCAGCGCGGCCTCCAGCTTGGCGTAGGTGCGAAGATCGAACGTCGGGGGCATGACGCCTCAGTAGACGTGGCCCGGCACACTCATCGGCGGGGCGGAGTGCCGGAGAATCCGTGCGCCCATCGTTTTCACGACGTGCTCGGCCGCATCAAAATCCGGGTCCAACCGGTAGCGCATCGGGTCTGGCTGGTTCCACGGCGCGTTCAGGACATCTGCCAGCGCCTGATGCTCGGACGACCACTGCCCGTCCTGAGACGTCGCCCGCAAGCCGTGCAGTTCAATTTCAACCATCACTCCTCCGATACTTCCCGTGCATGACATCCCAGATGAGCTTGAAATGTTCCGGGGCCTCGCGGGCAAACCGGATGGGATCGGTGAGATACCACTCCGCGCCCATGGAGACCATTTCGGTCGCCCGCACTTCGGACGGATAGAGTTTCCCCACGTAGGGGTCCAGAAACCGGCCCGGCAACCCGATTTCGTGGTCCCCGTAGCCTTTCGCCTGTTTCAACGTATTCATCGACTGCGGGGTTGTCTCGCTAGCCAACGACGCCCGCACCGCCACCGCCGCGTCATAGATATCGCTGTTGGCGAACTCCACATGGTGCGCGACCTCGTGGTAGATAATCCGGTCCAATTCTCGCGTCGTCCCAACCTGCACCCCAAAGGGGGACGCCGCCGCTCGCTCGCCCGGAGCCCGCGTCAGTCGCAAGTGTTTAGCGATCCGCACCGTCCCGTCCGGGTCGGTCTCCAGTGGCACACCCTCGCCGAACACCTCTTTAGCCTTCTCTACTCGATCCGCCGGAATCGCCGGACCGATGAGCGATCCAGATCCGTCGTAGCGTCGAAACACGTTCAATGCCTGCGTAGCCCCACTGGCGATGCCTTGCTCCACTCTCGGATCCGGACTCAGTTGTCCCGTGGGCACCAGAAACTGCACCCGAGACCGCTCACGCTCCGGCACGACCAATTGCCGCAGGGCTTCTTGATTAGCCGCCTGAAAGACCTTCTCTGACGCCCGAGCCGCCCGCTGCACGGCTGCATCGGCCTGTTGGGCGGCCTGATACGACGGGAGCTTCTTCGCCGCCGCCCCGTCGGGCTTCAGCGGTTTCTTCCGCTCCTGCGTGTCCTTGAGCCACGTCTGCCATGCCGTCCGGGCCACATCGGCCAGCCGATTTCGACGGCGTTCATACAACTCGGCGCGTTGGCCCAGCGCAAGGAGGTCTCGTCGGGCCTGCTCAGCGGCCGTGCGGGGGACGCCGCGAACGACCCCGAAGACGTTTGCGAATTGACCTGCCTTGTCCCGAGGGTGCCGCGACTCGTCCCACTTCTGCGCTGAAAGATATCCGTATTTTCTTGCATACAACAGCGAGCTACGGTCCACCGCCACCGGGATCGCCGTGACCCCGTGGTCACGCAGCCACGCAAACCGATGGCGTCCATTGGTGAACCCCACGCCACCATCGGCGTTGAAATAGACTTCTGGCGCTTCGATAGCATCATGTGCCGCGATGAACTCGCCGAACCGCTGATACCGATTGCTGATGGCGTTCTTACCGCCCCCGGCCGTCAAGTAAAAGCTCGTGTCTCCGGCCCACCGCTGATCGAACCGGCTCACATCCACCGAGATAAGGGTGTCCAGCCGCGCTCGTTTGGGCTTGACCACCGCAATCTCGCGGTCCCCCACTCGCACGGAGCCGACCGAGGCAAACTGCCCCTCCTTGTCCCGAGGGTGCTGGGTCTCCTCCCACTTGAGCACCGAGAGGTACATTTACGCCTCCCGATTGAACTCAACAATCTGCTGCAGATCCGGATCGTCTCCGCCGAACACGTAGGACGCAAACAGACGATTGAACGCCTGCCGATCTTCCGCGTCCAGATGGGTCACCGCTTCTTCGACCAATAGCTGGGTCTCGGGCGTCAACTCCCGCTTCTGCACCAGCCCTTTCAGGGTGGCGTAGTCGTGGACCAGATCGATCAGTTCGTTGGCGGTCTTCTTCCCCTTGATCAGCCGGAGCTTTTCGCGCTGCTCCTTGACCTTCAAGGTGGCCATTTCCTTTTCGTTCTTGTCTGGACCGGGCTCGGGCGGTGGCGGCTTCAGCGACGGCTGCACTTGGGCCATCGCCGCCGGGAGTTTGCCCGAATCCAATTCGTCGGCCGTCGGCGTGTTCGTGAGCGGCTCGTGCATCTCGCCCACGCCTTGCGCCGGAACCTCGGCCATGTCGAGCGACAGCCCGGCAATGGCGTTGATTTCCTTCATGAAGGTTTCGCGGGTCGCCACGTCCTTCGACAACTCCAGTCCCTTCAACTGGGCATCGACGTCCTTGAGCGTGATGGGCTTGGACCGCATGCGGAGCGTTTCCCAGCCAATCGCCTTGATGATGGTCTTGTTCATGACCTCATCGAACTCCGTGCGCTCCGGGCCGAACACCTGCGCCTCGGCCACCATGTAGGCCGTCCGCGCCGTGGCGAAGTTGTAGTCGTCGGCCTTGCCGAGGAACAGCGGCGGGAGGCGGAAGGCCGTCCGAACGTGCTCCTCGGTGGCCTCGTCGTACTTTTGGAACATCGAGTCGTTGGACGCGGCCGAGCCGAACCGTTCGACCTTGACGTCCACCTTCCCGGCGGCGTCGAGGGAACCGGTCGAGGACTGGACTTCCACGACGACGGCCCGGTTCTTGTTCTTGTTCATGCCGGACAGATACATCCGCAATTGATCGGAGGCATCCTTGATGATCGTGCCGCCTTGCACGAACACGATGGCCGGGGGCAGCCCGCCCGCGTCGAGGAACTGGAGGTTCTGTTCTTCGGCATGGCGCGAGCCGATGACCGACGGGAGGTTGTTGATCCAGCGCGGGAGGAAATAGGGCGTCGTGACGTCCGGGTTGATGCCCAGAATCAGCAGTTCCGAGGCGCGTTTGTCGGGCGGCAAGGTCTGACCCTCCTCGGCCCACATCCCGGTCTCTCGATGCAGTTCCCGGGACGCCCCGAACTCCCGAAAGTAGACCTGTTCCTTCAGGCCCACCATCTGGGCGAACCGGCGTTCCCGCACCCAAAATTCCAACTCGACTTCTTTGCCGTCTCGTTCGATCTTTTTCTTCACCCGGATGGGGCTATCGAGCTTGCACATCCGAATGTGCGGCGTCTCCACGTTCCGCATGGAGACGACCTCGTTGCCCACGTTCCGCAGCACTTCGATGAAGCCATACCCAATGGATTCCATCTGACGGCGGAGCTTCCGCCGGAGGCTCACGAACGACACATTGGGGTAGGGCTCGTTGAAGAATTGTTTGGCGGCTTCTTCTTCCTTCTGGTTGATTTTGCCGCCTTCTTCCAGCGGTTCGAATTCGATGCCGGTGCCGTCGATGTTGACTTCCATCGCCTCGATGCACTGGTTCAGGATGTTGTTCGTCTGGACGAGGTTCAGCAGGACATTCGGTTCGAAGGGCGGCTGCAGGAACAGATTCTGGGGCGACGTGGTCGTGAAGTAGAGGCTGGAGAACTCGTCCTCCAACTCGACCTTCGACTGCGCCATGACCAAATACGTCTCGCCCTTAATCACCTGTTGGATGAAGGTGATCGTCGGTCGATTGGGCTCTTTTATCTTGCTCAGTGTGCCGGGAGTGACTTTCAAGGACATGCTGGCTCCTGCCCACGTAACAAATAACCAGTCCGGACGAGGGAGCCCAGAGTCTACCGGGTCTGGCAATCAATTGCAATCTCGCCAGAGACACCACGAGGCCGGGACCACGACGATCCCGACCTCTGGCTTGACCACGTCAGACGATTTGTCTAACTATCGACAGAGCGGACAGTTCGCACTGGCCGTGTTGGCTTTCGCGGCGTTCGTTATCGCCCCGGTACCCGTCACGGCAATCGTGTCGAGGAACACCTGTTGACCCGCCAACGGCGAGCCTCCCGTCAACACCGACGGGTAGTACTTGGCCGAGTAGGTCTTGCACTCGTTCACTGCGAGGTTGCCCAGCGAAATCGGCTGGCTACTGAGCGCCGGGGTGTCCGTCAAACTCACCCCGTTGATGGCCTCAGCAATCTTCCCCGTCGCCGGAGCGGGCGGCACGTTACACACCTGCCCACTCACATTGACCACCACCACGAGCTTACTCTCCAGCACTTCCAGACTGGCCTCGCACGTCTTACTCACCGTCAAACTGGCATCGAAAGACACCGCCGGACAGGTGGCAACCGCCTGCCCACCGTCGATGATCTTTTGCCCGTTCGGCACCACGGCCGCCGACACCGTCGCCACGTTATTCGGCGGGTTAGGCGTTTGCAAACCGGGCGTGAGCGTAAACGTGTGCGTGAACGTGTGGCTCGCTCCCTTCGCCAACGTCGCCAGCGTGAATGTCTGCGCCGTCGCCGGGGCCGAAGGCGTATCGATCATGGTCACATCGAACACCGTGCCGAAACCCTTGTTCGTCACCACAATCTGCGACGTGTAAGTCAGCAAATTCGTATCCGGGTTGTACGTCACCGACGGACAGGTCTTCGCGATGTCGATATCACACGTATTGAACGATCCGAGGGCGAAATCTTTCAACGTAGCCGTCTGACTCGTCGAAGAACGCGTCTCCGCCAAGAACGAGGAGAAGCAGCCGCCGACTTCGGTCACGATGAACGCCGACAGGTTGATACCGCCTTCGAAAAAGCTCACGGCCGGGAACTGACCCGCCGTCCCGGCTTTCGGGACATAGGTCCACGGCGACGGCGTTTCGGCAAGATTCGTGATCGCGCACACGTTCGGATCGGTGTTCGTACCGCACTTGGCGTTATCTTCCTGCGTAACCAACTGCAGCGGATTCGAGCCGCCCACCCACTTCAACACCTGCACATTCACCGTCGAACCGCCGTTGCTAAAATTCGCCAGCACCAGAATGTCGCCAAACGTGTGAATCGCATCACTCGTCCCATCCGGACCGACAAACTTGCCGCCCACAGCCTGCACGCGAGAGTGAAAGAACCAGAACCCCAACTGGGCATCTCCCGCCGTCGCAAAGCGATCCGCGCCGAAGTAAATCGTCAGATCGCCCGTCGCGTTCGTATACGCGGCGGCGTAGGAATTCGTGATGTTGTCCTTGTCCGGCAACCCACCAAGCTGGTCTTTCCACGACCATTGATTGAGGTCGTTGATGTCTTTCGACCCGCCGCCCGTGAAAATGGTCGCGTTACCGCTTCCATCCGCCACGAATGTGCTGACGAGGGCCTCGCTCGTCGCACTCAGAGGCACCGTGTTCTGCCAATCGTCACCGATCCCGTTGACAATGGCGTTGCCTTCCAGTTCAAACGTATTGTCAGGCAGCGCCGATACGCCACCGCCCGCCATCAACGCCAAAATGAAAACGAGCACACCCATCCCGTATTTTTTCATGACTTTTCCCCCGTCCTGAAAACGTACAGCCTAGTTTTGCTTGTGTGATCTAGGTGGGGGAGTATACGCGCCTACTCAACAAAAGTCATGGAACGAAGGTGCTATCGGCAAATTAAATTACCCCGCCTTTCTGATCTTCACACGGCCGCGTGCCGTGGCTTCGGCACTCTTTCGCAAGTGATACGCGCAGCAGGTATAGCCCGGCACAACGGCGGCGGTACACGATGCCTTGGCGGCACACTGCCCTCGGGCCTTCCGTCGTTCGTAGTTCTGAAGTTGCGTGTGTCGCCGTTGGAGTTGCGTCTCAATCTCGCCGTCAAGGATGACGAGCACGTCCAGCAACAACAGGCGCGTCCGCGTCAGCCGTTGAAACCGCGTCTCCCGCCTAGACACGGGACATCGACATCCACGCCCCGCCTGTGGGTGGATTGAACGTGAACAGGTCCGCATCATCAAACTGGGTCGCTTCGACCAGCGTCGTCCAACCCACCGCGTTCGACCAGAACAACCGTGATCCATCCACGGCGATAATCACCCACTTCATAGGAGTCCTTTCTTGTCCTTGGCGTTGAGCATGAGCGTCCCAAAAATCATCCCCAAGGGCAGGAGAATCAGGAGCGACCCGGCGGCGGGAATCAACACTTGTTCCGCTTGGGCCGTCGTACGCCACCCGGCCGCCACGGTGAAAGCGGCACAGGCGCACAGCCACGCCGCCGTCATCGCTCCGACCCACATCACATTGAACAAACGGGTATACCACCGCTTTGACATGGTTGTTCCTATCTCACAACGGCGAAGACTTTCGTGCGTTTCGGCTTGAGCGGAGCATCACCCTTCCCCTTGATGAAGGGCGCGATCCAGATAAGTTTGCGGTCTTTCAACCCCGGTCCGCAGGGCTGCAGACGGTTGTGTCCGTCCACCACCCACCGCCACTTGTCGTATTTCCGGTTGGACGACGGCTCCGTCTCCGGAGCGTCGGGCTCCGCCGGATCCCGCATGGACTTCCGCAGTGCAATCACTTGCACGGTCGGCGGGTCGGTCAGCTTGAAATCGCGTTGATACCGTTTTCGAGCATGACGTTCGACGTGGCCCGGCCCGCTGACGAGCACTTTCTGCGAAAACCAGACACACGCCATCAGGAAGAACAAGCTCATTTCGCTGACGCACTTCATCGTCACGTCTTCGCCGACCAGATACGGCAGGTGCTCGTATTCCCCGCCGGGGCCATACATCTTCCGGTGCGATTCCAGATTCTCCGCAATCATCTGGTCGAATGACAGGTGACGCGGCCAGAACCACTTCGTGGACGGGGCCAGTCGGCCCCCATCCATGACGAACGTCGTCATCCGCAGGATTGGCTCGCCCGAGTCCCCGACCCGCTGACCGCTGGCCGACCAGTAGCCCTGCTCCCAGCCCCACAGCAAGGCGTTCGTGGCGTCATTGATGATGGGGCTGCTGGTCACCGGGAACGGCTCGGCGAACCAGAAGAACCCCGAGGTCTGGTAGGGGGTCTCAATCGAGGACAGCGGCGACTCATGCGGAATCGACGCCGCCCCGAGTCGGATGGCGTCCATCGTCTCGCCGTTGAACGAGTAGGTGGCCGCGAGCTTCAGGTGCCGCAGGTCGTCGTCATACCCCAGTTGCTGGAGTTCACGCACCCGTTCCGCTCGCATCACCATCTCTTTCACGGCTCGCGGGTCTTTCACATCCACGCTGTCCGTGAAGTGCATGAGCTTGCGCTCGGCAGCAATGTTCTCCTGCAGCCGCTTCATGACGTCGTGCTTCATGTCGAGCGCGACCTGCCAGTGCGGGAGCGTCCCCGGCGGCATCGGCACTTCAGGCCGCATCACATACTCGATGAGCTTGCGGGCTTCCATCGACCCGAAGCGTTTCTTCCACGCCGCGAGCTTTTGGCTGACTTGCTGGTAGGCGATGTCGCCCTTCAGCATCGCGGCCATTTCTTGGCCGGTCATGCCGGTCAGCCGCTGGATAGCGGCGATCCGCTTGTCCCGCTGCTTCAGTTCGGGCGTCGGCTCATGCTCCGGGATCGTGTCGTTGATGAACTCTAAGACGGCGGCTCCCACGCCTGCCGCTTCGTTCTTCGCGTCCCACACCGTCCAGAACTGCTTGTGCAGAATCTTGATGGCTCCCGCGCCATACTTGTGGCCTCCGCCGAGCCGCGCCTGCGACCGCTCCAGCAGTTCAGACCGTTGATCCGCGTTCACCAGCGCAAAGCAGTCATCGCAACACGCCCAGCCGCCCGTGCTGTCGCCAATCTTGGTGCCGCCCGCGTCGATCATCTCAAAGTCCGGGATGACCAGCATGTGGGGCGCTTCGGGCGAGGAACAGAAATCACAGAGCCCATACTCGGCAATCAGCCGTTCTAACTCGGGGAGGGACTCCGCGTTCAGGACGCCATGATCGTCTCGGATGACGAGTTTCCGGTCGAGCAGGTTGTTAGCAATCGCCGTCAGGACGTAGCGATCTGCCTGCGGCGTGACGATGCGGATCATCCCAGTCTTCTGGCTGTCGGGCATCATCAGGGCACCTTCCGCGTCAACTGCGCCGTAGAGAGCGGGCCGTCGTTCACCAACTCCTCGTGGACTTCCACGTAGCCCTTGGCCACCAGTGCCTTCCACTTGGCGTACAGAACGTCCTGCGCCGTCGCCAAGGTCGTATTGTCCAGAAGAATGTGCATCGACAACGCCTTGCCGCGACGGCCATACATGCCGAACACGGCATAGCGGCGAACGCCATTCACGCTATCGACGGACTGACACTCCAGTCGATAGACCTTGTCCATGTTCTTGGCTGGGTTCTTCAGCCACAGATTGACCACCTTGTAGGTCTTGACGACCGGCGTGGGGGTATCAGTGTCCAACATCGTCACTCCATTGACCGGAACGGGGTGTCCCAGCGTCCTTCACTCTACCGGAGCAGCACTAGGTTTGTCAAGGCTCGCTGCCGCCCGCGCCTTGCAGTGGGCCAGCGAACCGATGCAGATGAACTTGAGATTCGACGTGTAAAGCCGCCAGATACCCGTCGTCCGGGACAGGCGGTTCGCGCCCGACTTCCAGACCGTCTTCCGGTCCCCCATGATCTTGAAGCCGGGGGCGGTATAACTGCCAGCGGCGGTGTCCCGGCTCCAGAGAAGTTTTACCATAGACCTATTCTGACACACACGGGAGCATTTGTCAAGAACCCCACGCCTTCATGTCCCCGAGGTTCTTGCCGACCTTGGCGTCCGCCACGAACGTCAACTGCGGCTTCCAGCCCACCTTATCGAACGGCAGGTTCGTCATGATGGCCAACTGCTGGGGCACAATCACGTCCACCTGATCTTCCGGCACGTAATTCGTCATCGAGTCGTGCGTCGAGCCGAACGCCGGGGCGATGTCGTGCAACCCCGCCCGGTATTCCAGCGCAAGACTCCAGCACGTCATGTCAGTCAGGGTGCCCTGCACCGGGCTGTTGATGGCCTGCCGCTCGGCCTTCGCCCGTACTTCTTGGTTCGGACTCTGAATCAGCGGCAGATGACGAATCCGGCCCAACGGCGTCCGCACTTGCCGTTCCTTGCGAGCGAGATTCTTGTAGGTGTCATGATAGACCAACAGTCCCGGATACCGTTTGAAGAAGCTATTGCGGAACGTCTCCGCTTCCTCGTAGGTCAGGACCACGCCGTAATTCTGCGCGGCGTAGATGACGAACCCATCCACGCCCATCCCGAACAGCAGCCCGAAGTTCCCGGCCTTGCCAAGCTGACGGATGGCGTCGAACAGGTCCACGTTCGATTGCTTGAGCGCCATCATCCCCGCGTAGTCGTACCCCCGGAACGGCCCGGCGGTCTCCGCATGCAGATCACGCCCCGCCTTGTAGGCGGCGATCATGTTCGCCTCGTGCGCGATGCAGGCGGCGACTCGCAACT
>Ga0105249_10003668_pt1 | contig 13241 bp, 11 predicted proteins | sample KBSS44metaG_FD_81522 | JGI IMG/M metagenome (GOLD analysis project Ga0105249, IMG submission 81522) | Switchgrass rhizosphere microbial communities from Kellogg Biological Station, Michigan, USA - KBS S4-4 metaG | ecosystem: Host-associated > Plants > Roots > Rhizosphere > Soil | place... | reverse complement strand
TGGAGCGCGCGGGCGTGCAGCCGTCGGTCGACGACGTCCTGGGCGACCCGGATCGGGGAGACGTCTCCCCGATCCGGGTCGCCCAGGACGTCGTCGACCGACGGCTGCACGCCCGCGCGCTCCAGGAACGCCGCGAAGGACGCGACGTCGCGCCCCCACCAGTGCCCGTGGGCCCGCGCTCCCGCCGCCGCGAGCAGAACGGCGCGATCCCGCAGACGGGGCTGGCGGTCTCCGATCGCGGCCGAGGCGAGGGCCGGCGAGACGAGGTCCGGCTCGGCCGGAGCCGATACGTCGACGTCGACGCGCCCGCCCTCCCCTCCCCAGGAGACGTCCGCGGGACGGGACGACCCGGTGTAGAGCCCCTTCGTCGCGGGGTCCGGGTAGAGGAAGACGGTCAGGGCACCCTTTTTTCCCGCGAGGAACCGATCGAGCACCGGCGCCCACCGCTCGAACGCCCGACGCTCGGCCGCGCGGAAACGCCAGACGACGCCGCCGCGCCGCTCCGTCCGGAGCGCCGCGAGAAAGCGCTCGCGGTCGGCGATCCGGTCGGTCCCGGTCGACCGATCGATCTCGAGCTGGCCGGCCGCGTTGCGCCGGAAGAGTCCCTCCTTCGAAAGCTCCCCGGAAACCGCGCGGAAGCGCCCGGGCGAGCCGCGCTCGCGGCCGAAGACCGCACGCAACAGGCGCCGCGCGGCGTCCTGCGAGTTGGCGAGAACGAGCGTCTCCACGCCGGCGGGGTCCGTGAGGAGGAGGCCATCGCGCGCGTCCCGGTAGGCGCGGCCGTCGAATGCGAAGCCGGCCGGCTCGAGGACGACCGGGAACCGCGCGAGCCGGGATCGGAACCCGGGAGCCACCGGCGGCGCCGCGACCCGCACGACCTCCCAGCCGGGCCCGATCCGGTCGGAGTCGCGCGCCACGCGGATCTCGAGACCCTCCCGGCGCGCGAACGCCGCCCAGCGCTCGAGATCCGGGAACTCCCAGCCCTGCGGCAGGACGACGGCGACCTGGCGCGCCGGTGGAGGATCGGAACCCGGAGGCGAGAAACCGAAGAGCGCCGGGAGCAGGAGCGCCGCGATCAAGAAGACTCGCGCCTCCAGACGATGCGGCCGCCGACCACGGTGGCGGCGGGAGCGCCGACGAGCTCCCAGCCCGCGAACGGCGTCGAACGGCTGAGAGAAACGAATCGCGCGGGATCGACCGTCCAGCGGCGCCGGGGATCGAAGAGCGTGACGTCGCCCGGGGAGCCGGGCGCGAGCGTTCCGCCCGGAAGCCCGAACGCGCGGGCGGGCCCGGCCGAAAAGAGCTCGGCAAAGCGGGCGACGCCGAGCTTCCCGGGCGCGACCAGGCGGTCGTAGACCACGGCGGCGGCGGTCTCGAGTCCCACGACGCCGAACGGCGCGGCGTCGAACTCCACTTCCTTCTCGTCCTCGTGGTGCGGAGCGTGGTCCGTCGCGATCGCGTCGATCGTGCCGTCCGCGAGCGCGTCCACGAGCGCCGCGACGTCCGCCGGCTCCCGCAGCGGCGGGTTCATCTTGTAGCGCGTGGAGTATCCGGACCGCGCGATCTCTTCGTCCGTGAGCGTCAGGTGGTGCGGCGTGACTTCGCAGGTGACGGAGGAGCCGCGGGTCTTCGCGTCGCGCACGGACGCGACGGCGAGGGCGGTCGACAGGTGCGCGAGGTGGAGCCTTCCGCCGGCGAGGCGCGCGATCAGGAGGTCCCGCGCGACCGCGGCGGCCTCGGCGACGTCGGGCTGACCCGCCAGCCCGAGGCGCGTCGAGACGGCCCCCTCGTGCATGGGCGCGCGGCGGGACAGGGTTCGGTCCTCGGCGTGCTGAACGACCGGCATGCCGAAGAGGGCGGCGTGCTCGATTGCCCGGCGCAGGAGGTCGCCGTCCGCGAGCCAGTCTCCGTCGTCGGAGACCGCGACCGCTCCGGCGCTGCGCATCTCGCCGAACTCCGCGAGCTCTTTCCCCTCCCGTTTCCGGCTGATCGCCCCGATCGGGTAGACGCGGGCCTTCCCCGCGAGAGCTCCGCGCGCCGCCACGAACGCGGTGACTGTTCGATCGTCGTTGGCGGGCTCGGTGTTCGGCATCGCGCAGACCGCGGTGAAGCCGCCGGCTGCCGCGGCCGCGGCGCCCGACGCGATCGTCTCGGCCTGCTCGCGCCCCGGCTCCCGCAGGTGCGCGTGGAGGTCGATGAATCCCGGAAAGACGAGTAGACCCTGCGCGTCCAGGACCTCGGCGCCGTCGGCCGAGAGTCCCTCGCCGACCGCCACGACGACCCCGTCGCGAACCGCGACGTCGTAGGCGCCGTCGCGTCCCGCGGCCGGATCCACCAGCCGGCCTCCCCGGACGAGGAGATCCGTCATGCGCCTTCCCGCTCCCCCTCCCACGGCCGGCCCGTGAGGAGGAGATAGATGACGGCCATCCGGACGGGGACGCCGTTCGCGACCTGCTCCAGGATCACGGAGCGGTCCGAGTCCGCCACGTCCGAGGCGATCTCGACGCCCCGATTCATCGGACCGGGGTGCATGACGATCGCCTCCGGGTTGGCCCGGGCCAGCCGCTCCGACGTCAGACCGTAGCGCGTGAAGTACTCACGACCCGACGGGAAGAGGGAGTGGCTCTGCCTCTCGAGCTGCATCCGGAGCATCATGATGACGTCGGCGCCCTCGATCGCGCGGTCGAAGTCGGTCGCCGCCCGGACGCCGAGCTCCTCGATCCGCGGCGGAAGCAGGGTCGGCGGGCCGCACACCGTGACCTCGCATCCCATTTTCGTCAGGAGGAACACGTTCGACCGCGCCACGCGGGAGTGGGCGATGTCGCCGGCGATGACTACCTTCCAGCCTTCCAGCCGGCCGAGCCGGCGCCGGATCGTCAGCGCGTCCAGGAGCGCCTGCGTCGGGTGCTCGTGAGCCCCGTCGCCCGCATTCACGATTCCGGCGGCCAGGTTTCGCGCCAGGAAGTGCGGCACTCCGGGGGAGGAGTGACGGACCACGATCAGGTCGGGGGACATCGCCTGGAGGTTGCGGGCCGTGTCGAGGAGCGACTCGCCCTTCTCGACCGACGTCCCCTTGCCGCCGCTGAAGTTCAGGGAGTCCGCGGACAGCCACTTCTCGGCGGTCTCGAACGAGAAGCGCGTCCGGGTGGACGCCTCGAAGAAGAGGTTGACGATCATCCGGCCGCGCAGGGCCGGAACCTTCTTGATCGGGCGGTCCGCGATCGACCGCATGGACTCGGCGGTGTCGAGGAGGAGGACGATCTCCTCGGGCGAGAGGTGCTCGATCCCGAGGAGGTCCTTCGACTTCAGAACGCTGATCATTCAACGGGTTGTATCGAGGTGTCGTGCCCCTGACACCCGACACCTGATCCCTGACACCTGACTAGGATCCGGGCCTCTCCAGGATCCAGACCTCGTCGGCGGAATCGGTCTCCTCGAACATGACCTTGATGACCTCCCGCTGGGCGGTCGGGACGCTCTTGCCGACGTAGTTCGCCTCGATCGGAAACTCCCGGTGCCCGCGATCGATCAGCACCGCCAGGCGGATGGCCCGCGGCCTTCCCAGATCGATGACGCCGTCGAGGGCCGCGCGGATGGTCCGGCCGGTGTAGAGGACGTCGTCGCAGAGGATGACCGTCCGGTCGTTCAGGTCGAACTCGATCTCCGTCTTCTTCAGAAGGGGCTGCGGGGCGACGGTCGAGAGGTCGTCGCGGTAAAGAGTGATGTCAAGCGTGCCGACCGGGAACGGCGTCCCGACGAGGCCCGCGAGTCGCGACGCCAGTCGGGTCGAGAGAGGAACCCCCCTCGTCCGGATGCCGATGAACGCGAGGCCCGGAAGATCCTTCTGCCGCTCGGCGATCTCGTGCGCCATCCGGTCGATCATCCGGCTGATGCGCTCCGCGTCGAGGATCTTCGCCTTTTTGAGCAGGAGGGTCTCGGTCAAGTCCGCGCGAGTCTAGCAAATCCCGTTACAATCGAGCGCAAGGAACTCCCATGGTTTTCTACAACGCCTCCACCCGGGAGCTGACGGCGAAGATCGTCTACTACGGGCCGGGGTTGGGCGGGAAGACCACGAATCTCCAGGTCCTGCACCGGCGGCTCGAGCCGGGGACGGCCGGAGACCTTCTCGCGCTCTCGACCGACACGGATCGCACGATCTACTTCGACCTGCTGCCGGTCGAGTTGGGCGACATCAAGGGCTACACGATCCGATTCCAGCTCGCGACCGTCCCCGGGCAGACCGCATTCAACGAGACCCGCAAGGTCGTGCTGCAGGGCGCCGACGGGATCGTTTTCGTGGCCGACTCGCAGTGGACGATGCTGCCGAAGAACCTGGAGAGCTGGCAGAGCCTCCGGGAAAACCTCGCCGCCAACGGAATTCCGTTCGAGAACCTGCCGGTCGTCATCCAGTACAACAAGCGGGACCTTCCCGACATCCTGTCGGTCGACGCCATGGAGGAAGCCCTGGGCTTCTCGGCGTACCCGCACGTCGAGGCGGTGGCGCGGGAAGGACAGGGGGTGACCGAAACGTTCAAGTTGATCTCCAAGCTCACGTTCCTCGACCTCCTGAAGCGCCTGCAGGGGCGGCAACCCGCCGAAGTGAGTTCCGCGCCGCCGCTCGCCGGGGAGGTCCGGGACAGCCGTCCCCCGCTGACGCTCGTCCCGCCCGAGCCGGAGGAGCCGGCCGCCGACGCGCCTCCGGGGCCGGCGTCCGCGGAAACGGACCTGGAGCCGCCCTTCGCCGAGGCCGAGGAGGCGCCGGCCGGCGTCTCCGGGCTCGCCCGGCTGGAGGGCCGGGTCCAGGCGCTCGAGGCGATCGAAGCGCGGATCGCGGCGATGTTCGGGGCGCGGGAAGAGGCCGATCGGGCGTCGGCGGAAGCGACCCGACGCCTCGAGGACCGTCTCGCGGCGATCGAGCAGCGGGTCGACTCCGAATCCTCCCGTTCGGCGCGCGTGGAGGAGAGTCTCGTCGAGGAGCTCGGGCGGCTGCGCGAACGGTTCGACCGGCTCGAGGAGCAGGCGGCCGCGTTCGGGCGGGATATCGGGGAGCTCCAGCGGTCCCTGGCGGAAGCACCGGCCGCCGGCGAGCCCGGGGCGCTCCGGCTCCAGCTCGCTCCGCTCCTGGAGGAACGCGTCCGCCGCGAAGCCGACGAGAACTGGACGGCGGAGATCGAGCGCCTGCGTCGGGCGCTCGCAGAGTCGCTGGACGACCTCTCGGAGAGGGTGCGCCGGGCGGTCCGGGGCTGAACCTCCGGCTTTTCCGGCTCAGGCCTCCGGGTTCGTCACCAGCGTCGCGAGAAACCGTTCGTCGTCGCGCCAGTCGGCGCGCACGCGCACGTTCAGGTCGAGGAAGTACTTCCCCCCCGAGCGCTCCTCGAGCTCCGTCCGTGCGGCGGTCCCGATGTCGCGGATCATGGAACCGCCGCGGCCGATGACGATGCCCTTCTGCCCCTCCTTCTCGACCACGATCGAGGCGTGCACGACGGTGACGTCGCGCTCCTCGTCGCGGGTCATCCGCTCCACGACCACCGCGGACGCGAACGGCAGCTCCTGCCGCGTACGCTCCAGCAGCTTCTCGCGGATGACCTCGGCGGCCCACTCCGCCTCGGAGGTCGCCGAAAGAAAGTCCTCGGGATAGGCAGGGCCGCGCTCCGGCAGGTTCGCCGCGAGGATTTCCGCGAGACGCTCCACCCCGTCGCCGGTCTTCGCCGAGATCGGGACGATTTCCCGGAACGGATGCCGGGCCGCGTATTCCGCGATCGCCGGGAGCAGTTTCTCCTTCGAGACGAGGTCGATCTTGTTGAGTGCCAGGATCACCGGGACTCCGGCGCGCGTCAGCATGTCGAGCACGCGGCTTTCCCGCCCCTCCGGCGCGCCGTCCACGACCAGGAGGACCAGGTCCGCGGTCGAGAGGGCGTCGGAGGCGTCCCGGACCATCGCCGCGTTCATGCGGTGGTCGGGCCGGTGGATCCCGGGCGTGTCGACGAGCGCGATCTCTGCGTTCGGCCGGCGCGCGATCCCGAGGATGCGCTTGCGCGTGGTCTGCGGCTTGTCCGAGACGATGGCGACCTTCTCGCCGACCAGGCGGTTCACCAGCGTGGACTTGCCGACGTTGGGCCGGCCGACGACCGCGACCTCCCCGGCACGGAAACCGTCGCCGCTCAAGACTCGCGCGGAACCGGGACCGCGGCGGGCTCGATGCGGACGCGGTGCACGCGGCGCCGGTCGGCCTCCTCGACCGTGAAGAGGAGGTCGGCCTCCCGGTGGACCTCGCCCGGCCGCGGGATGTGACCGAGGCGCGCCGCGAGAAAACCGCCGAGCGTCGTGAACTCCTCTTCCTCCGGCCCGCGGCCGAAGAGCTCCTCGACCTTCGCGATGTTCACCTTCCCGGAGACCGAGTAGCCCTGATCGCCCACCCGCGAGACCTCTTCCCTCTCGTCCTCGTGCTCGTCCGAGATCTCGCCCACGATCTCCTCGAGAAGGTCCTCGACGGTCGCGAGACCCGAGACCCCTCCGTACTCGTCCACCACGATCGCCATCCAGAGGTGGCGCCGCTGAAACTCCTTCAGGAGCTCCGAGACCTTCTTGGTCTCCGGGACGAAGTACGCCTCCCGCACCAGCTGGGCGATCGAACCGGAGCCGCCGGCCCGGATCGATTGCAGCGTGTCCTTGACGTGGACGATCCCCACGACGGTGTCGATCGAGCCGCGCACGACCGGGATCCGCGAGTACTTCGACTCCACGAAGAGGTCCGCGAGAACCGTCAGCGAGGACGCGGCGTCGATCCAGACGATGTCGGTGCGGGGCGTCATGACCTCGCGAACTCGCGTGTCGCCGAAATCCACGATCGAGAGCAGGAGCTTCTCCTCCTCTTTCTGGAGGATGCCCTCCTGCCGCCCGACGTCGATGTAGGCCTGGACCTCCTGCTCCGACGCCGGCTCGGCCTCCGGGGGCGGCACGGCGCGTCCCCGGAAGATCTTCCGGATCGGGATCGCGAGCGGTAGCAGCAGCCACGACGCCGCGGTGACGACCGGCAGAAGCCGTTCGACGGTGCGCTCGGGGTCCGCCGCCGCTCCCAGGCGCATCAGCGCGACCTCCGAGATCAGCCACCCCGCCAGGAAGACGCCGCCGCCCCACGCCCACGCGGGCTCCACGGCAAAGCTCTGGAAGCCCGAGACCACGGTCAGAAGGCCGGCAAGGAGGAGTGCCTGCACCAGGACTTTCGTCGTCGTCCGGACGATCTCGACCTCGCCGTGGCCCGAGAGGATCCGGGCGCGCTCGGGATGGTTCTCGAGCAGCCCGCGCACCTTGATAGGCGAGAGCCGGTCGAGCGCCAGCGCGAAGCTCTCGAAGAGAAGGAACGCGAGGTAGCAGAACGCCGACGTGAGGAACGCGATCATTCCGCGCGCTCCGCGATGCCCAGGCGTTTCCGCAACTTCGCCTCCAGGGCGTCCATTTCGCCGTCGTCCGTCTCGTGGTCGTACCCGAGCAGGTGCAGGTACCCGTGCACGAGCAGGCGGTCCATCTCCCGCGACGGCGACTCTCGGCGCCGGGCCGCCTGGCGCGCAGCGTACGGGACCGAGATCACGATATCTCCGAGGAACCGGTCGCCGTACTCCCCCGACGGAAAGGCGAGGACGTCCGTCGAGCGGTTCTTTCTCCGCCAGCGCCGGTTGAGCGCGGCCATGCGGCGGTCGCCGCAGAAAAGAACGGAGACCTCCCGACCGCGGTCCCCCGTGGCCTGGGCGGCCCTGCCCAGGATCCGGCGGACCCGCGCGGGCGGCGGAGCGCCCGAAGCGCTGGTTCGAACGTCGACGTCCATCGGTCCCTTCTGCGGCCTTCTGCCACCGCGCGTCTCAGGCGGGCCGGCCGGCGGGCGGCAGTCCGGCTCCGCCCGCGACCGCGGGCGGCGCCGGCGCCTCGACCTTCCGCTTGGTCCGCTCCGGCTCGAAGTCGAACCCGGGGTAGTCGATCCGGTGGTGGAAGATCGTCGTCACGGTTTTCTCGAGTGCGTCGACGATGAGGGCGAGGTCGCGCATGGTCAGATCACACTCGTCGAACTGCCCGTCGCGCAGGCAGTCGTCCACGATCGTCTGGATCATCGCCCGGATTTTCGGCGGCGTCGGCTCGACGATCGTGCGGGACGCCGCTTCCACGGCGTCGGCAATCATGAGAATCCCGGTGATGCGGCTCCGCGGCTTCGGCCCGGGATGGCGGTACTCGGTCTCGTGGACGGCGCTTCCGCCCGGTTCCGAACGCGTCAACGCCTTCTGGTAGAAGTACCGGATCAGCTTCGTGCCGTGGTGCTCGCGGATGGCCGCCACGATCGGCTCCGGCAGCCGCGCCTTCCGTGCCATCTCCACGCCTTCCTTGACGTGGGTCGCGATGATGAGCGCGCTCATCGACGGCTCCAGGCGGTCGTGGCGATTGAAGCCCTTCGACTGGTTCTCGATGAAGTACACCGGCATCCGCGTCTTTCCGATGTCGTGGTAGTACCCGGACACCCGGGCGAGGAGCGCATCCGCCGCGACCGCCTCGGCCGCGGCCTCCGCGAGGTGCCCGACCATGAGCGAGTGCTGGTAGGTGCCGGGCGCCTCGAGCGCGAGGTTGCGGAGCAGCGGCAGGTTCTGGTTGGAGAGCTCGAGAAGCCGGATGTCGGTCGTCACGTGGAAGAAGTGCTCGAACACGGGGAGCAGGAGTCCCACCGTCGCCGAGACGAGCAGACCGCCGACGAGCCCTCCCAGCGCGTCCAGCGCGAAGCTCCAGCCGACCGGCTCCGCGTTCAGGAACTGGATCGCGGTGATCGAGATCAGGTTCGCCGCGGCGACGAATCCGCCCATCGTGAGGAGCACCGTCCGCGCGCGGACCTTGCCCGCGGCGAAGATCCCGGCGAGGGACCCGACGAGGGCGAAGAGTGCGAACGGGAAGCTCTGGCCCATGAGGACGCCCGCGCCGACCGCGTTGGCGGAAGCGAACAGGAGAGCCGGGCCGAAACCGGACACCAGGCCCGCGACGATGGGGCCCGCCGCGAACGGCAGCGCGTAGTAGGTCGCCGCCGCAGTCGCTGCGCCTTCGAAGCTCGACGAGAAGCCCTGGGCGAGCACGAAGAATCCCCGCAGCAGCAGCGCGAAAAGGATCCCGGCCGAAACCATCGAGGCATAGATCGTCTCGGGCGGGCGGTCCCGGCGCCGCCGGATGTACCTCCGCGCGTCGAGCCAGAACGCGATGGCTGCGAGGGTCTGGAGGATGAGGATCCCGGCCACCTTGACCCAGGACGACGGGTCGGATAGCGACGCGCGCACCGCGGCGACCCACAGCGAGGTGCGCGGAGTGATCTCGTCCCCCTTGCGGACGATGACCTTTCCGCGCGGGATCTTGGTGAAGACGCTCTCGACCGCGGCCGACGCCTCCTGCCGGCGCTTCGCGGTCTCGGCCGCGTTCCGGGTCAGGTTGGGACGGAGGGACGCGGCCAGGAACGCGGCCACCTCGGCGCGCTCCGGTGGCCGGAGCGGGCTGTCGGTCAGCCGCCCGGAGACCTCGGACTTCGCCTCCGATCCGTATTCGATCGCGGGGGGCGAGCTCTTCTGGCGATGCTCGCTGCCCGTCGAGGTGTCGCGAACCAGGACGTTCGGCCCCTCCTGGTAGAGCTCCCGGTTGTCCACGATGCCGTCGCGGTAGAGGTCGCGTCCGATCGCCGCGAGGCGGTCCTCGATCGCGGCGGAAAAGCCGAGTCGCGCGAGCGCCGCGAGGGCCTCGTCGCCGATCGGGAGGTGGAACGCGTCGCGAACGTCGTCGGTCACTTCTCCGCGGGAGCCGGACCGCGCAAACGCGGCGCGGGCCCGGGAGAAGGAGTTCCGGAGCTCGGAGTCGAATTTCGCCGGCGCCGCGCCGTCGAAGTCGTAGACCGGGAGGACCTCCGCGCCCGCCTCCGTCCTCCGCCGGGCGGTGGCCTCGGGGTCCGGCACGATCAGGTCGCGCGGCGCGACGACGTCGCGGGTCGCAATCGAGCCTGCCCGAACCGGAGCCGTGCGGAACGTCAGCGTCGGCGCGAACGCGAGCGTCGTGACGAGAACGTAGAGCGTTCCCCAGAAGAACGGGCGCAACCGCCGCGGCTCGATCGGTTCGGAGCCGGTCTCCCGGGACACGGCGCGGCGCCGCGAAAACGTCGCCGGCTTCTCGCGGGGCGCGGTCATCGCTCCCGGTCTCCGAGGCCGGGCCGGACGCCGGCCGTCCTCCTCAAATGAGGTCGAAAGGAAATCGAGAAGATCCGGCCGGACATGGGTACGAGCGGATCAGCGGCCGGAGGCCGGCCGCGCGATCGCCGCCTCGCGCTCGCGGTCCAGAGCGTCGTAGGCGGTGATGATGGACTGGACGAGGGGGTGCCGCACGACGTCGCGTTCGTCGAAGATCACGAAACGGATCCCCTCGATCGACGACAGGAGCTGATGCGCTTCGCGCAGGCCGGAGGTCTTGCCCTGCGGCAGGTCGACCTGGGTGATATCGCCGGTGACGACGGCCTTCGATCCGAAACCGATGCGCGTCAGGAACATCTTCATCTGCTCGGACGTGGTGTTCTGGGCCTCGTCCAGGATGATGAACGCGTCGTTCAACGTCCTGCCGCGCATGAAGGCGATCGGCGCGACCTCGATGATCCCGCGCTCCAGGAGCTTCGCGGTGCGCTCGTAGCCCAGGATGTCGTACAGGGCGTCGTAGAGCGGGCGCAGGTAGGGGTTGACCTTTTCGACCATGTCCCCGGGTAGGAAGCCCAGCCGTTCGCCGGCTTCGACCGCCGGTCGCGCGAGAACGATGCGCTTGACCTTCTTCTCGAGCAGCGCCGCGGCGGCCATCGCGACCGCGAGGTAGGTCTTGCCGGTGCCCGCGGGGCCGATCGAGAACACCAGGTCGTGCCGGTCGATGGTCTGGACGTAGAGACGCTGCTTGTTGTTGCGGGCCGAGACGACCGACCGAAGCGACGGACCGAACGGGCTCTCGCTGAAGAACTCGACGAGCGAGGCCCCCGGGTTTTCCTTCACGACCCGGATCGCTGTCGTCACGTCGCTGCCCTTCAACGGGTAGCCCATGGCCGCGAGCTCCGAGAAGGCCGCGAGGAGCCGGCGGGCGGCGTCCTCCCCCTCTCCGGTCCCCACGACCGAAACCTCGTTGCCCCGGGCGGCGAGACGCACGGAGAAAGCCTCCTCGATGGCCCTCAGGTTCTCGTCGGCGATGCCGAAAAGGGCGGTAAAGCCCGCATCGGGAAGCGAGACGGCCGGTTTCGGGTCGGGAATCTTCGCTATCTCCTCAGTCCGAAAATTACGCTACCACGCCCGGGGGGCAGCAAAAGGCGGGCCCCCGGGTCGCCGGGAGCCCGTCGGGCGTGCAAGGCCATTGGATGGAAGGAGTTGGATCCGAAGACCCCGACTGTGGTCGAAGGTCGTTAGCGGCCGTCCTGGATCGCCTTGCTGACCTCCTCCAGGGCGTTCTCGACGGCGTCGGGGATCGTGGAGCCCCGGTTCTTGTGCCGGATCTCACCCACGATCTTGCCGCTCGAGTCCTTCAGGATCACCTCCAGGCCGACCCCCGGGTTCGCCATCCAGCCCCCCCAGATCCGGGCGCCGGTGCCGGGTTCCCACGCGTTGAAGACGTTGCCCTCGACGACCAGCTCCGCTCCTTTGTCCGCGAGCTTGAAGCCGCCCTTCTCGAGCCACTCCTCCATGTACTCCTTGCCTTCCCGGGCGGCCTCGCGGGCCTCGTGGCCGCGGCCGTTCTCTCCGAATTCCTTGACCTCCACGGTCCGGTACTTCTTGAGACTCCCCTCCGGGAAGTAGACCCAGTCGGCGTCCTTGCCCTTGGTGAGCTTGTCGTAGTCCGGCAGGAACTTCTGCGGCTCGTTGGCCTCCTTGGCGTCATCGGAGTCGAGAAACGTCTTTCCCCCCTTGGCGAGCGCACTCGGCGCGGCGACCAGGGCGATGCCCAGCGCAGCGGCAAGGACGATCCCGAAGGAACGGCGGTTCAGAATCCCCATGGGTTGTTCTCCTTTTTATGGGCCAATTCTACCAAGACCGTCAGTCGAATTCGATCCGCTCGCAGACCGCGTCGCCCGCCGCGGAGGTCGCGAGTGTTCCTCCGACGTCGGCGGTCGCGCGCCCTTCCCGGACGCACCGCGCGACGGCCCGTTCGACCGCCGCGGCCTCCGCGGCGTGGCCCAGGTGCTCCAGCAGAAGGGACGCGGTCAGGATGGCGCCGAAGGGATTCGCCTTTCCGGTCCCGGCGTACTTCGGCGCCGAGCCGTGCACCGGCTCGAACATCGAGATCCGGCCGGGGTGGAGGTTGCCGGAGGCCGCCATGCCGAGTCCCCCCTGGAGCGCGGCGCCCAGGTCCGTCGCGATGTCGCCGAACATGTTGTTGGTCACCACGACGTCGAACTGGCTCGGATCCTTGACCATCTGCATGCAGAGCGCATCGATGTACAGGTGCGACGTTTCGATGTCGGGGTACTCGCGCGCGACCTCGGCGAAGACGCGCTGCCAGAGGTCCCCGACGTAACGCATTGCATTCGACTTGTCGGACATGACGACCCGCTTGCGCCGGCGGGATCGGGCGTACTCGAACGCGTACCGGACGATTCGCTCCACCCCCTTGCGCGTGGAGACGTCCTCCTGCACGGCGACCTCGTCGGACGTTCCCTTCTTCAGGTGCCCCCCCGCTCCGACGTAGGAGCCCTCCGTGTTCTCCCGGAAGACGACGAAGTCGACGTCCGACGCGGAAAATTTCTTCAGCGGGCAGAGGCGGTCGTCCAGGCAGCGGACCGGACGGTAGTTGACGTAGAGGTCCAGCACGAAGCGCGCGCCCAGCAGGATCTCGGCGGCGTGCCGCATGTCGGGGACGCGCGGGTCGCCGAACGCCCCCATGAAGATCGCGTCGAAATTCCGGGCCAGGTCGTCGAACGCGCCGGGCGGCACGGTCTCCCCGGTCGCGAGGTAGTGGTCCGCGCTCCACGGGAAGAAGACCGGCTCGAAGGGAAAGGCTCGGAGCGATGCAACCTTCTCGAGGACCTTGACGGCTTCGCGCGTGACGTCCACGCCGATTCCGTCCCCGGGGACGACCGCGATCCTCATGGAAGAGGAAGCTATCAGCTATCCGTGATCCGCCTCGCCTGCCCCCTGCCGCCCTGCCGCCTGCCGGCTATAGAATTTCTCGATGAACTTCTCCGAAGTCATCCGCGAAATTCTCCTCGAGCACGC
>Ga0105249_10003667_pt1 | contig 13244 bp, 5 predicted proteins | sample KBSS44metaG_FD_81522 | JGI IMG/M metagenome (GOLD analysis project Ga0105249, IMG submission 81522) | Switchgrass rhizosphere microbial communities from Kellogg Biological Station, Michigan, USA - KBS S4-4 metaG | ecosystem: Host-associated > Plants > Roots > Rhizosphere > Soil | place... | reverse complement strand
GACATTTGATACTCCGCTTCGCTGGTAATTTCCTTTTTTGAAAATCGCCGGTGAAAATCGACCATGGTGCTTGAAGCAAGTGAATTAATAGCGGCAGCAATGCTGCCCCATGACGCCAAAAAAATTATGGCGATCAATAGACCCACCATCCCTCTCGGTAAATTATCAACCACAAAACGAAGGAAAATATAATTGGTATCGCTGGTATCTCCATCAATTTTTTCAGTTTGCATCCATGTTTTTACTTTTTTACGAATGCTGTCTGACTGATGTTGCAGTTGGTTTAATTCAACTGCCTTAATATTTTTTTCTTCTTTTGTTTCTGCCTTTGCAAAAAGAGCAACAGTGGACTTTTTTTGTTCAGACAGGTCATTGTATGTTTTTTGTGCAATAGACAATGAATCTTTATGGGCCGTATTTTCTAATTTATCTAATTGTACCTGGTTAAAAAACAAAGGGGCATTATTGAATTGGTAAAAGGTAAAAACCAAAGCGCCGATCAGCAGAATAGCAAACTGCATTGGCACTTTTACAAGCCCATTCATAAGCAAGCCCATTCGACTTTCAGTAAGTGATTTGGCAGTAAGATAACGACCCACCTGGCTCTGATCTGTTCCAAAATAAGATAGTGCAAGAAAAAAACCACCTATGACACCGCTCCATATATTATACTTATCGCCCCAATCAAAACCATTTCCTTTTTCAAAACCGGTAGTGATAACATTCAGCCTTCCAAGTTTGCCACTCACTTGTAAAGAATCGATAAAGCCCACACCCTCCGGTAACATGTGTACAACCATATAAGCTGCTAAGAACATGCCCGCGAAAATGATGATGAGCTGCAGTTGTTGTGTATATGCAACTGCTTTTGCACCACCGCTAAGTGTATAAATTATCAATAGGCCGCCCATGAATAAATTTGTCCAGTAAATATTCCAGCCTAATAAAGATGAAAGAATGATCGATGGTGCAAATACACTTATGCCGGTTGATACGCCTCTTTGTAATAGAAATAAAAACGAGGTGAGAGTTCTTGTTTTTCCGTCAAACCTGTTTTCAAGAAATTCATAAGCCGTATAAACTTTCAGTTTGCTGAAAATCGGAACAAAAAAAATACAGATCACTACCATTGCTAAAGGCAGACCAAAATAATATTGAACAAACCTCATTCCATCAGTATAAGCCTGGCCGGGTGCAGAAAGAAAAGTGATAGCACTTGCTTGTGTGCCCATGATACTTAACAATACTAAACCCCATGGTAAACTTCTATTGGCAAGAATATAACCATCAAGATTGTGGGTAGTACGGCTCCTGTACAGACCATAAGCAATTATCCCGGTTAATGTAGCGGCAAGTATTATCCAGTCAAGTTGGCTCATGAAAAGGCTTTGGTAAAAAGGCTAAACAAGATGATAACCAGTATAAGAAAAACAATAACGAAAACATACCACTGACTCCATGATCTGAATAAAGGTATTTTCTCATTGCTTTGCTCCATACCTAACTTTTTATTGTAATTATTTTTTTCTAATTAATCCAGAAAGCAAAAGTCCTAATGCAAGGCCGATCAATAATCCAACAGTTACCCTTTTAATTATAAATCCAAGAACGAGTCCAATTACAATAGTCAATATCACGGCCATAGTTCTTCTTGTGTCATTTGCTGAGCTACTCATTAAAATGCTTTTTTCCTGTTTAGTGCTATGAGATTTGCCATTAAGCGATATGCACCAGGCACACCAGCAGGCAACTCTCTAAAAAATACAAGTCCTGTATACGTAAAATAGCCGCGGCCGTATTTAGCTATTAATAAACTACCATCATCTGATTTTTCCCCGGGATCATTCATGGAAAAAATTTTTTCAAACTTACCTGTAGTATCAGTAGCATGATAAATACTTCTTTCCTGGATCCATCCTTTAAAATCATCCTGGTTTATTTTATTAGGGAAATTTAAAACAGGATGTTCGGGCTTCAAAAAAGTGACAGTTGCATTTTCATCTGTGACCCTGTTTTGTGTTATTGTAAAATCATAAGGGCCAATTTTTGATCTTACGTTACTTATAAAATTTCTTGTATTATATTGAACAATAAGATTACCGCCATTCTCAACATATTTCATTAGTTTATCATAGTAATTTGGCAACCAGTCCAGGGTGTTATAAGCTCTCACTCCTACAATGATCGCATCAAATTTATCTAATGGATTCTTTGCGATCTCTTTTTGATTTAAACGATTTACTTCAAAACCCATTTGCTCTAATGCCTCGGGAACCCTGTCGCCTGCGCCAATAATATAGCCGATCTTTTTTCCATAGGTTTCCACATTCACAACTTTCAAAGCGACGTCGGCATCATGAAAATAATTAATAGCAGGAATGTGGTCATGCTTTATCTCATGCTTATCACTTTTAATTAAATTTGTTCCGGACGTATCGGTAACACCAAATAAAACATTTGATGATTTTTTAATATCGTTGCCATTATAATCAAAGCCTAATGATTGGCCCTTTGAATTAACACGAACTTTCTGGGTTGTAAATGAAAAATTCGTGAGTGGTTTCATATCAGTTTCAGAAAGAGCCACAATTTTTCCGATAAAATCTTTTTTTAGTCCTTTTATCGAAACACTACCGGTTGCCTTGTCATTTCCATTCATGATAATTTTCAAATCTTCAGAAGGGGTAATAAGCACAGGAGAAACAACAACCAACGGCCAATATATTTCGCCTCTAACAGGATCTGTGAATTTATATTTAACAGCTCTTGAGAAATTGAAATCCTCTCCTTCAATATTTATTTTAACATTGAGGACATAACTCGGCTGAATATCGGGAATACCAATCTTGGTTTGATCATTTACATTATAATAACCAGGCTCCATTTTAGCTTCCAGCCAATAAGGTTGAGTAAGTGGCTTTGTAGAAGGAACAAAAATTGTTTTAGCAAAATTTATATTCCGGTTTCTTGTCAATGGCAAACTCATTAACGAATCAAATCCATCAACTGTAAAGCCTTTGATGTTTGCATTTACTCCCAGCCTGTTATTAAATTGAAAATTGAATCTTATTGAATCTGTTTGTACAGCAAACTGTTCATTGGTAAAAACATCAAGCCACAATCCGCTGCTCTGTTCAATTATTTGTTTTGTTTCATCTAATTTTTTATTTCGCCAATAGCCGGATGGCATCGCATTAAGAGCTTTATATAACTGAACCAACGCTTTCACCGAATTTTCAGGATGCAAAAAATCGAATGATGAGGAAATATCATTTACCATCTTTTCAATTGCTTCGCCTCCATTTATTTTTTTCCAACTGATATCTATTCCTTCCAACAGATCATTTTTAGGTTGATCACCTTTTGTTGCTGTAAAGAATTCAATCGCTTCTCCCCTGCCGGCAGGCACACCAAAACCCTGGCTCTTATGCTGGCTGCGACTTTCGGCTGCAATTTCTCCATAACTTTTTCCCAGTAATGGATTATAGCCGCCAACATCCAGTTTATATTGACTATCACTTTGTGTATTTGTACCTCCAAAATTGAATGTGTTCCAAAGAACTCTTTTTACCTGCCACGGTTGTACATATTTCAATTGGTCAACAAAACGAGTCGGATCAGCAGCAGCAGTAAATGCTTCATTTGCTAAAATAGCTGAAGCGGTATGATGACCATGCCCGCCTTCGCCTGTTGTTGGAAATCTTGTAATGATTATATCCGGCTGGAACTTTCTTATCACCCACACCACATCACTCAGAATTTTTTCTTTATCCCATTTTGTAAATGTTTCTTCAGGGTTTTTTGAAAAACCGAAATCAAAAGCACGGGTAAAAAATTGTTCACCGCCATCTATTCGTCTTGCAGATAAAAGTTCTTGTGTTCTTATTAATCCAAGATCAATTCCTTGTTCATCTCCGATCAGATTTTGCCCGCCATCCCCTCTTGTCAGAGATAGATATCCTGTTCTATATAATCTATCCTTTGACAAATAAGCAATCAATCTTGTATTCTCATCATCTGGATGTGCAGCCATGTACAATACTGAACCAAGTACATTTAATTTTTTAATCGCAAGGTAAATGTCAGCAGATGTCCATGTTTGTGGTGATTGAGCAAAAAGGCTTGATGATAAAATGGCAATGAAAGCGAGGCTAAAAATTTTCTTCATCCGACAAATTTATTCACGAATATAAGTCTTGTTCTCAAAGTCAATAAGCCGGTTATAAAAAAGACCCTGTCTGAACAGAGTCTTTGCTTTTATTAACTCAATTTTAAAGGCCTTTAGTTTTTAACCTCTTTGTCGTTGCCATTATTTACCTTCTTACCCAATTGCTCCAATATCTGCAAGCCAAGAAGACCACTTATACCACCATTTGCATGGTCGCCACCGCCTGAGATCAATACATCCGGCATGATTTTTACGTTCTGTCCGGCGATCGATTCCATCACTTTTAATTGAGTAAAGTTGTTGCCGCCCATTGCTTCTACAGAGAGTTTATAAGATTCCGCATTTGATTTACCAATAGCCAGGATTTTTTCTGCTTCAGCATTACCAGTTAAAGTAATCTGTTCAGCATTTGCTTTGGCCAGCAATTCAATCTTTTCTGATTCGGCTTTTGCGAGCAATCTTACCTTCTCTGCTTCACCTGTAGCCATCAATCGCAGACGATCACCTTCTGCGTTTGCCTGCAAGCGAACACTGTTTGCATCACCAGTAGCTTTTTTCACCGATGCGTCAGCAATGCGTTCGGCAATCAATACACCTTGATCAGCTTTTACGATCTCCTTCTGGATTTCAGCTACCGCAGTTTCTTTTTCCAATGCCTGTCTTGTTTCCTGTGCTTTCTTCTGAGTTTCATAAGTTATCTTTTGTTCTTCGGCCAACTTACGATCAGTAAGAGTCTTCATCAAACTTTCCGGAGGAACAATGTCTCCGATCAAAGTATCTACTCCAAACACATTATACTGTTCAAGTACACGACCAATATGATCTTTTGCAGATTGCTGCCTTTCTTTACGGGTACCAAGGAATGCGATCACATCGCTATCCTGTGCACTGTTACGGAAATAGTTACCAATCGTTGGTTCCAATACCTGGCTAACAAGATTATTCATGTTACCAAATCGTGCAATCACTTTTGGTGCTTCTGTTGTTGGAATGTGAATGATCTGCGATACGTCAAGATTAAAAGGGAAACCGTCCTTACTACGCACAGTAATTGTCGAAAGATTTTTATCCAACTGATGACTTTCACTTCTGGCACTTGCCCAATTAAGAACAAGGTTGGTGGTTGGCACCAGCTCTACTTTCATGATATAGGGGTTTATTGGATATTTACCCGGACCTAATGGTTCGTTCCAAACACCTTTGTATCCTTTCGCGACAATATTTCCATGTTTGAATTCAACACCACTTAGGTCCTTACCATCTTCACCCACATAAGAGATAACAACTCCAACATGACCAATAGGGATCTCGGTCATTTTTACCAACTCCAATTTTACAAACCATGGATTCAAGAAATAAGAACCAGCAAGTATCACTTGTTCCTGTAATCCTTTATAACCGCCACTATCCAAAAATTTATCTACGTCCTGGAATTTATTATGATCGTCGATAATCCTACCGGCAATTTTTCCCTCTTCTAATGGTTTTCCTTCCATCGTTGTAATTACACCAACAGCATTATCAGGAATACTTACAAGATCAGTTATTTCAACATCAAATAAATAACTATTGATACGATACGAACCCGGAGCGATGATATCTGTTTGCCGTCCTTTGCGACCGCCGTTTTTCAAAAATGTTTCTGCGCTTTGATACGTATCACATTCTACTTTGCGGGCAAGTATTGCACCCGTTTCAAGTTCAGCACCGTCTCTTGCCATTACCAATCCTAGCTTACCTGTAGGAATAATTACAAATGGCTGAAAGGTTATCGAATATTGCCATATCCATTTCCAGAAATAAACACCGGGAGGTAAAGTTTGTGCCTGGAATCCGGCTTCACCATTTGTAGCAATAATATGTCCTTCTGGTAATTCTTGTTTACCAAACAATACAAATTTTTTCGTAACAAGTCCAATCCTGTCTTCTGGAACTATTACTAATCCGAAAAAGACGCGGAGAATAAATTTGTAAAACAATAAAATAAATAATGGGATGCCAATTATGAGACCCCACCTGATTAATTCTGATTTTTCCATGATTACTTAAAAATTAGTGGTTGAAAATATTGTTTAAATAAAAAAACTTCATGCTTCAATAGCATTGATGCACACAAATTGTCAACAACAGCGTTGCTGAATTGTATTCATTTTGACCTGTAAGAAGGGAACGCTACGAATAACGTATTGCTATTTTGTTTTTCCGGGAGGAGAAGTATTATAAATCGTAAACCGGATAAGAGATTCAATTGAGCTAAAATTGCTTGTATCGTCGCAGTCTGTGTTCATCGTGATTAATTGATGATGTAAAGCTACATAGCGGTTGCATCACTTTTTAAAATATCGTAAAAATTCAAAACCGGTTTTGACAACAATCAATATTGGAAGCCAAAAACCGGTTTTTATAAAAGATGAGATGTTTTCCCCTATATTATGTTTTTCCAGGCAGCGAACTGAGACCTTATTTCTATTGTCCTACCATAAACACTGCATTACAAAACATCAGCTTTCCATTTTCCCAAAAACTGCGGAACATAAGATTATCGGCGAGATAAACAATCTTGCCGCTTCCCATATCCTGCACGCCAAAAACCAATGCATCATTCAGCTTATCTTTTACGGAAGAACCGACAAAGCCAGAAACCTGGCTGTCTTTCTTTAATACACCAACATTCCATCCGCCATCTTTGATGAATTCATACAATGCATCATCTTGTTTTAATGTATAATAAAAATTGGGGTAACCAAATGCCAACGGATGGGTATTATCAAGTTGAACTTTAAATATTGAACCCGGGATATTTGATCTAAGAAATTCTCTTTCTCTTTCTTCATAAACCTGCAAAGCAGTGTAAGGATCTTTTTTATCTGCAGCATCATCTGATTTTTTTGATTTAATGGCCCAATCAGTTTTAGCTAATTGACCAACAGCACTTTCAAGTGCTACCAATCTTCCACCTTTGTTTATCCAATCTTTTAACTGATCAGCCGAAGGCTTTTCATTAAGAAACCGGTAATTACCTGAAGGCATAATCATGACATCAAAATCACTCCAGTTGATTCTTCCGAAATCATTTGCATTTACGAGTGTGAGCGGATAATCAATTGACTGCTCAAAGAAATTCCATATTTCACCCGCTGAATTTGAACCAACTCCTTCACCAGTTAGTAAGGCCACACGAGGGGCTTTCATGAAATGTATTTTTCCACTACCGAAATCAAAGCCTTTATCAACAAATCCTGTTGTAATTGTATTTGCTTTTATATTATTTGTGTTGCATGTTTGATTAATGATCGAGGCAAGCGAGTTACCGAGTTTCTCATTCCCTTTTTTAATAATGATCAATGAGCCCCGGTCGAATTGCTGACCATTAATTTCAAAAGGAGTTTCTGAAAAGCGAACCTTCACTCCCTGCCGCATTAATGAGGCTAGCGTCTTTACACTTTGTAAACCCAGCCAGCGGATAACATAGCCGTAAGCATCGCTTACATTATTTGTGATCGTCGCAGGTTTTGCTCCTGCAGATGATTGAAGTTTGGTCTTAGAGCCAAAAGTTTTTAAGCCATATACGTAAGGCAACGACCAGGCTGTAATGTCATAAGTGTTCGAATCAACCAATTTGCTTTTGGGCTCAAATAAAACTTTTATCATGGCCGATCTTGGCTGCTGTGAATGAATCATGAGGTCACCGACCTCGATTGTGAACATATCATCTTTACCTGAAAAATAATTGTAGCCTGTAAATGTCCCTTTTGAACTTCCTGCTGCAAATTCATACTGAATTTCATTTTTATCAAGTAAGGTCGTTAAAGTACTAATTCGTTGTCTGTCAGCATCACTGTTCTTTATGAGATAAGTTTTATACTCACCCACTCCATTGCTAACCGCATCATTAAAAAATTTCCTGAATTCTTTTACTAATCTTGATGCATTCAGCGATGATACTTCAATAGTGCTTAAGCCGGTTGTATAATGATGCATTGCCCGATCTGACAATGTCAATGTATCTCCTTCATCTGTTAGTGCACCCAAACCGCCGGCCGGACCGCCACCTTGCTCATACGTCATACCGATTGCACCACTATAGATTGGATAAGTATCGCCATAGCTCGGATAGAAAAGATCAAACACTTCTTTTGTAAAATATAACCAGCCATTCGCATCAAAATATTTTGCATGATTTTTTCCTATCGTCACCTGGAAATCTCTTTGCCATTCTGTGATCACTTCATGAAAAGGTTGAGCTGCCGGGGCAAAGTAATACGGATTGTTTACTCCCTGTTCGTGAAAATCAACATGCACATAAGGCATCCATTGATTATACATTTTCATTCGTTGCTGGCTTTCAATTTGTGTTTGCCATGCCCAGTCACGATTCAAATCAAAATTGTAATGATTAGTTCTGCCTCCTGGCCATGGTTCACGATGCTCTCTTGCATTTAATGATGGATTCATATTTTTTCCAACAACTGAATTAAACCAGTTAACATATCTATCACGACCGTCAGGATTTATACAGGGATCAATAACGACTACCGTATTCTTTAACCATTCTTTTGTTTTTGTATTTGATGGATCAACCAATGCCCATATTGTCATCATCGCTGCTTCGGATGAAGATGTTTCATTACCGTGTACATTATAACTTAACCAAACGATGGCAGGGGCGCCTTCTTCAATTGGAGCCGCCCTGTCTTTTGAAATATTTGCAAGACGCAGATTATTTAATCTTATTTGTTCAAGGCGACTTATATTGTCAGAAGAAGAAATAAAAGATAATAATAAAGGCCTCGCTTCATTTGTTTGTCCATATTGTTCAAGTTTCACATTAGCAGAAGCATTTGCTGCTACATGCTGAAAATAGCTGACAATTTTCCAATGCGGAGTATAGCGGGTGCCAACTTTATAACCTAGGAATTCATCAGGAGATTTTAATTGCGCATTTGTATAAATAAAAAACAACGTAGCTACTGCAAATAAAAATTTTTTATGCATGAAGTATAATTTGAAGGGGCAATTTAGGAAAGAGAATGCAATTAGTATTTTAAAAAAGTCTCACGAAGATCAGGAGACTTTTTACTTGGTCCCGATAGCTATCGGAATTAATTTTACTGCTGCACTTCCATCATCGGCACAGTCGGCGCTGCCTTTGCTACTTTTTCTTTAGTATTAAACTTAAGATTATGCAGCTCAAATACCAAAGATGTATAATAATAGCCGCCATTAAAACCAAACTGTGTCGCATTACGGCTATATATAAAACGACCTTCGCCGGTATTTGCAAAATTTTTCAGTTTGTCAGGATACGTATTACCGATATTATTGGCACCAATCGTTATGTTAGCAAAATTTGCAAACTTATAACTCATGCTTGCATCAGTTACTGTTTTAGGACTAAAGAATTCATCCAATGTTGGAGTACCCGGATCTCTTGTTGCCACTTTTCCAAAATGAGTGCCGCGTACATTGAATGTCAATTTTCCAATTTTATAATTAAAGTTGACTGATATTTTGTGTCTTGGCTGTGCTTCTTCGACACGTCCTTTTTCATCACGGGCAAATAAGCGGGCCTGTAAGGTAGGATCGGTAATTGTGCTCACACGGGCTTCCCCCTGTACACTTGTTTTATTAAAATTAGCGGCTGCAATTATTGCAAATTGTCCATTACCCAATTTATCAGTAAAAGATATAACGGCATCAATTCCTTCCGTTCTCGTATCTATTGCATTTGTAAAAAATATTACTGCGCTTACATCATTAAGCTCCGGATATTGGCTCAGAATATTATCCACAGCAGGCGACTCGGGTGCACCGAATCTTCTAAAAGATGAACTCAAAACGATCCTGTTATCAATATCGATCAGGTAACCATCAACAGTTATACTCAATTTATTTTGTGCAAGCTTGCTTGTTAAACCAATACTGTAATTGGTGGAAGTTTCCGCATCAAGACTTGGAATACCAAATGCCTGTGCCACCAAACTGTTATTGCGAAAAGTTCCCTGTTGAAACGGTTGTAATCCTGAACTTGTTTGAATAAACACAGTACTAATTGCACTGAAATATCTTTGATGCATTGAAGGAGCCCTGAAACCATTGCTTAGAGCGCCCCGAATTGCAAGCTTGCTTAATAACTGGTAACGAAAGGCAAATTTTCCGGCAAAGCTTGAACCGTAATCATCATAATGTTCATAACGACCAGCACCATTTAAAAGAACTTTATCGGTGATGTCTGTTTCTATATCAACATAAGCACCGAACACATCTCTTTTTGCATCCACAACATTTGATGGTTGAAAACCAGGGAACACTTGTGCACCGCCTACTCTTCCTGATGATGGTGCATAGTTAAGATAAGATGTTTCCTCTCCTGCTTCTATTGCATAATTATCTCTGCGGTATTCAGCACCACCAGCAAGGTTAAATGTTTTCAAACCCATCTGTTCACCAAAATCTCTTGAAAAATTTAAATTGGTTGTTGATTGACTAAATAAGAGTTTGCCAGCATAAAATTCTGTTGGCGCAGCTTCTTTTAATGCATACTGCGATGCATTGTTGGAATTCGTTACATCAAATCGAAATGAGTTGCCACCAATAGCCTCGCTAATATCCCAATTCCAGTTACTGCCAAGTTTACCTTCAAAGCCTGCGGTAATATATTTATCCCGTATTATGGAATTAATTTCAGGAAGAAAGCCATCGGGATAAAGTTCAGCGATCACCTGTGATGTTTGTTTTGGGTAACGATAAAAGCCTGCAGCTTTTCCATCCCTGTAATTATACCCGGCGGTTAAAAGAAATTGCAGGTTTTTTTTAAATGGATAACCCATATTTACCAAAGCGCCGTAATTGCTTACTTCAGAATTTCCGATATGCATATTATTTTTTCTACTGAATCCTCTTTGAGCAATTATTTGTTCATCCAGGGGAACATTTGTTGTATACACGATACCGGTATAATCGCCGGAACGATTAGTTGGATCACGGTGACGAATGTCACCGGAAATATTAAAGTACCCACCTTTTTTACCTAAGGTCATTCCGTTGTTTATTCCAATTTGCTGTACTCCACCATCACCTTCATATTGTTTGCCCAAATGACCATACAGTGTTGTACCTGTGGCATTTTTCTTTAAAACAATATTTATTACACCAGCAATAGCGTCTGAGCCGTATTGAGATGATGCTCCATCACGTAACACTTCCACTCTATCAATCGCCGCTGCAGGAATAGCATTCAAGTCAGTACCCACAGAACCACGACCAACAGTTCCATTTACATTTAGCAATGCAGTATTGTATCTTCTTTTCCCATTTACTAAAACAAGAGTTTGATCAGGACCAAGTCCGCGAATGGTTGCGGGATCGATATGATCGGTACCATCAGCAACTGTTTGCCTGCTTGAATTATATGAAGGGGCAACAAAATTTATCATTTGCGTTAGTTCTACCTGTCCTGTAAGATTTAATTCACGACTTGTGATCACATCAACTGGTACAGGAGTTTGTGTTCTCGATCTTGCAACTGAGGAACGGGAACCGACTACAATTACCCTATTAAGATCTCCAGAGTTTTGCATCTCAAAATTATTTTCTGATAGAGATCCTGCTGTAACGGTTACTTGCTTGCGCTGAGTTACCACACCAACATAACTAATGACTAAAGTATAATTGCCGGGAGCAACCTTTATTTCATAGTTGCCGCTTGCATCAGATACAGTTCCTCTTTTAGTACCTTCTAAAATAATGGAAGCTCCTGCCATTGGCAATCCATTTGCATCTTTCACTGAACCTCGCAAAGTGGATGTTTGTGCCATTATATTAATGGTGACGAAAAAACAAGCCACTAAAAATCCAAGATTTTTAAAAGTAAGTTTGAGATTGCCAGTCATATACAGTAGTTATTTGGGTTAAATGATCCAGGATTATCGAATAAAAGTTCTTCAGGGGATATCGGCGAGAGTAAAATAAAGATAAAGATTTTAAGATAAAAAACCCGGAACTATTTACCTTGCGTAACGAAAGTTACATAATGAAAAAAATATTTTTTTTACTTCTCATTCCGGCGTTGTTTGAGTTTTCTTGTTCAACAACAAAAAGATCAACCGCAATTGTTGATCAGTACAAATATGACATCCAGAAAAAAATTGTTTGTGAAAACGGTGCCATAGTTTCTGCACATCCACTTGCCAGCAAAGTTGGTTTAGAAGTTTTAAAAATGGGTGGCAATGCAGTTGATGCCGCAATTGCAACACAATTAGCTCTTGCGGTTGTTTATCCAAGTGCTGGAAATCTCGGTGGCGGTGGTTTTATGGTTGCAAGATTAAAAGATGATAAACTTGTTGCGATCGATTATAGGGAAAAAGCACCTGGTAATGCTGGTCGTGACATGTACCTCAGTCCAACCGGCGAACCGCAATTACAATTAAGCCAGAATGGTCATCTTTCATCCGGTGTTCCCGGCACTGTTGCAGGTTTATTTGAATCAAGTAAATATGCAAAACTTTCATTTGATAAATTAATTCAACCGGCAATTGATCTTGCAGAAAAAGGATTTACAATTACTGAAAAAGACGCAAAGGCTTTTAATGGGCTGAAAGATGAGTTTACAAAATACAGTACGCAAACACCTGCGTTTGTAAAAAACGGTGAATGGAAAGTAGGCGATACACTTTTTCAAAAAGATCTTGCGGAAACTTTAAAACGAATTAAAAAAAACGGGGCAAAGGGTTTTTATGAGGGTGAAACAGCAAGACTGATCGTTGAGGAAATGAAAAGAGGAAAAGGGATCATTACACTTGACGACCTGAAAAATTACAAGGCAGCATCAAGACAGCCTCACATTTTTGATTACAAAGGGTATAAAATTGTTGGAATGCCAATGCCGAGCAGTGGTGGTTTATTATTGCATCAAATGCTGAAGATGATCGAGGATAAACCAATCGCTTCTTATGGGTTTCATTCTCCTGAAGCGGTGCAATTGATGGTAGAAGCTGAAAGAAGGGCTTATGCAGACAGGGCGCAATTTATGGGTGATGCAGATTTTTATAAAGTGCCTGTTTCAAAACTTATTGAT
>Ga0105249_10003661_pt1 | contig 13263 bp, 12 predicted proteins | sample KBSS44metaG_FD_81522 | JGI IMG/M metagenome (GOLD analysis project Ga0105249, IMG submission 81522) | Switchgrass rhizosphere microbial communities from Kellogg Biological Station, Michigan, USA - KBS S4-4 metaG | ecosystem: Host-associated > Plants > Roots > Rhizosphere > Soil | place... | reverse complement strand
CTGACCCGCCACTCGGCGAAGAAAGGTGAGGCGCTCGCCGGCGCCGTCGTCGATCGTGTGCGGATAGGAGTATCGTGACATGGGAGGGTCCAGGGTGAGGTCGAGCCGACAACCGTACGATGCACCGGGGGCGATCGCCGCGAATGGGGCGTTTGACCCCCTACGGTCATCGCTCCGAGCCGGCGCGCGCGCGCGACGAGCGCACCTGCGTCATCAGCTCCTGCACCGCGCGCTCGAGCTGCACGTCACGGCCCGTATAGCTCTCGCCCATTGGCCGGTCCACCGGAATGTCCACCCGACGCGACGCACGCTCGAGCGCGGCGTTGTCGAGCTGCGCGTTCCGCATGAACGGCAGCCGCACGTTCGTTCCGTCGACCATCGTGCCACCGCCCGTATAGACGTCCCACATCGCCGTCGGCTCTCCGACGACCGTGCCCAGCTTCATCGTGCGATAACCTTCCGTGAAGTTCTCGCCGTCGGAGAGCGTGGCCTGGTTGGTGATCAGAATCGTCGGCCTCTCGAGCGCGCGCTGGCCAAGGACCGGTCGGCCCGGCACCGACGGGACGCCGCGTCGCACCATGTCCACGTACGGCTTTCGCGCCAGCACATCGAGCGCGTAGCCGTTCATGAAGCCGCCGTTGTTGTTGCGCACGTCGAACACGACCGCGTCCTTCTCGTGCATCTCGGCGTCGAGGTCGAGGTTGAGCTGCGTGAGCGCGTTGCCGCCCATGTCGAGCATGTGCACGTAGCCGAGCCGGCCGTTGCTGAGCTTTGCCACGAGCGCGCGGCGCTCCTCGGTCCACGCCCGGTAGAGCATCTGCTTCTCGAATGCGGTGCTACGAGGGCGGATGGCCACCTCGCGGGCATTGGCGCCGTTCGGATCGGCCGACACGCGCACCGCGACGCGCTTGCCGACCTTGAACGCCAGGATCGAGTCGACCGATACGTTAGGCGCGACGGGCGTGCCGTCGATGGCCAGGACGTAGTCGCCGACGCGCACGCCTTCGCTCAGCGCCGCCGCGGCGTTGGGGATCACGGCCGTCACGCGCAGCTGGTTCCGCTGCTCGTACGCGCCGCGGTCGAACTCGAGCCCGAGTCGCCCGGTGGCCGCGGTCGGCGCCCCGGGAGGCGGCGGCGCGGAGATGCCCATGTGCGATGCGTTCAGCTCGCCGATCATCAGGCTGAGCACGCGCCGCAGCTCGTCAGGAGTCCGGGAGCCCGCAGCGTACGGCAGGTACGTCTTTCGAATCGCGGCCCAGTCGTGCCCGTGGAACTCCGGATCGTAGAAGTTGTCGTTCAGGAACTCCCACGCCTGGTGGAACACGTCCCACTTCTCGCGCGCGAAGTCCACGTCGACCTCCGCGCGAACGGCCACCTGTCTCACGGCTTTGCTCTCGAGCGTGACGTTCACGATCCTGCCCTGCTCGAGAAACCACACACTCTTGCCGTCGGGCGCGAACTGAATCGAGTTCTTGTTTCCTGGCGTCGTGGTGATCTGCCGCGTGACCGCCGGGTCGGTGGCGAATTCATCGAATGCGTAGGCGAACAGATTCGTCTGCCCAGCGACGTTCGAGCTGACCACCACCTGCTTGCCGTCGGCGCTCAGGGCCTGCACACCGACATCGACGCCGACTGGAACCATGCTGAGTCGCGTCCTGATCCCGTCGAACACGATGCGGACGGGGCGTGAGTCAGCGCGTCTCGCGGCGCCTGACGAGTCGGGCCGCGTCGAGTCGGTGGCCGGTCGAGCGGGCGCGGGCGCCGGTGGCGTCGTCCGGCCCGGCGTCTCGTCGCGGAAGAGTGCGGTGAACTGATCCTCGCGGAACTTCGGCGAGAACGGCAGCAGGTCGACGCGCGCAAGGGCGCCGGGCTCCGTGCGCATCCCCGTGTCGAGCAGGAGGAAGCCGCCATCGCCGCTCCACGACAGGCTCGTCGCGCGCGTATTGGCGAGCCAGCTCACCTGCCGCGCATCGCCACCTGCCGTCGGCACGACGTACGCGTTCATGAACAGCTTCGTGCCGCCGGAGAGGTAAGCGATCCAGCGGCCGTCGGGCGACCAGGCGATCGGACGCTCGAGCAGGAACGGCGGCCGACCGAACACGCCCTCCGCGAGCACGCGCAATTGCTTCGTGTCGGGCGACACGACGCAGAGCTCGGTCCCGTTTCGCAGGAACGCCACCTGCTTGCCGTCGGGCGAGAAACGCGGCGACACGCTGTGCGTGCGGCCGGTCGTGAGCGTCATCTCCTTGTTCGTGGCGAAGTCGTAGAGGTAGAGATTCCACGCGCCGTCCCGATTGGCCGCATACACCAGCCGCCGACTGTCCGGCGCCCAGACCACCTGGGACTCGGCGGCCGAGGTGGTCGTTAGGCGCGTGGCGTCGCCGGCGTCGGTGGTGGGGGCGGCGAACACCTCGCCGCGGGCGATGAACGCAAGCTTCTTCCCGTCGGGCGATACGGCGAGATCGCTGAACCCGGTGGTGAGCGCGAGATGCTCGGTGCCGCCAGTGATCGCCACGCCGCGAACGGTGATCGGCACCGCCTGGGCCTTTTTGCTCGCGACATCGTACGTCCAGATGCCGAGCTCCTTTTCGAACGCGATCGTGTTTCCGTTCGCCGTCATCGTCGGCCAGAGGACGCGGCCACCGGGGAAGCTGGTGATTGCCCGTGCCTCGCCCTGCGGTGGCTTGACCCAGAGGTTGGACGCCCCGGATCGATCGGACACGAAGTAGAGCGAGCCGGCGTCGCCGCTTCCGGCGCCCCACATGGGCCACTGCTGCTTAGCGCCGCGCTGCGTGAGCTGCTCATACTTCGGCGCCGCCGACCCGTCGCCGCTGCGGACGATCCAGAGCTCGCTCTCGTCGAGGTGGGAATGGCCCTCGCGCCACCACTGCGAGAGCCCGAAGCCGCGGCCCACGATGGCGACGGCGTCGCCGTTAGGTGCCGGCGCCGCCATGAACTCGCTCGCATAGCGGTCGGCGGCCACGGGCATCGGCGTTCCGCCATCGCTCTTGACGCGGTAGACGTCGCTCATCCCGGCAATGTCATGGGCCCCGGTCGAGTAGTAGATCCACCGCCCATCCCGCGACCAGCCATCGATCTGCTCGGCGCCATCGTCGAAGGTGAGACGTCGGAGCGAGCCGTCGGCGAGGGTCGCGATCCAGATGTCGGGGCTGCCGGCGCGGTTCGAGATGAAGGCGAGCCGAGCGCCGTCGGGCGAGTAGATCGGCCGCGACTCGGTCGCCGGATGCGCGACGAGCAGCCTCGCTTCGCCGCCGCGTGCGGGCACGACCCAGATGTCGCCGCCGTGAACGAACGCGATCTCGCTGCCGTCGGGAGCGATGCCCGGCTCCGAGAACGACGGAGTGGGCGCCGCGGTCTGGCGAGCCGGCGACTGGGCGGTGGCGCGGGATGACAGCAACGCGGCGATAGCTGCGGCGATCAGCGAGGCGGAACGGCGCATGGGGGCCTACGGCGGGAGGAGACTCGAGCAAAACGGGAGGCCGGAAGGCCTCGACGATCTGCGAATTTGCACACCGGTCTCGAAGCCCGTCAACGAAGCCGGGGCGATCAAGAGGGTCAGAGCCCTTGGGGTCGGGGTCAGACTCGATCAAGAGGGTCAGAGCCCTTGAATTCGAGATGCCTGGATGCTCGAAGCTCCTTGAATTCAAGGGCTCTGACCCTCTTGATCGCCCGCGTCCCGTTCACGAAAGAAGTTGGATCGCGGTGCGCGCATACACTTCCGCGCACTCGAGCAGCCTGGGCACCGATACGAACTCGTGCGGACCGTGCGCGACCGAGAGCAGGCCGGGCCCGTAGGCGAGCGATGGGATTCCGAGCGCGGCGTAGTGCCGCGTCTCGAGAACACCCGGACAGAGCTCGAAGGGAGCTGCCTTCCCCGTCACGCCGCGGATGCTCGATGCGAGCGCCTGCCCCAGATCGCCGTTCGCGTCTGTGGCAGCAGACCTGCCCTCCTGCAGCACCTCGACGTCACAGCGCACTCCTCGCGCGCGCGCCTGATTGGCCACGTCGAGCAGGCGTGCACGTTCGACGTCGAAGTCCTCGTCCGGATTCGTGCGCCGATCGACCGTGAAGGACACACGATCCGGGACGACGTTGAAGTTGTGTCCTCCGGACGATTCGCCGCCGAGCAGCAGCACGGACCGGCGCGCCGCCTCGGGGCTGATGTTGAAGCGCGTCGTGCGCTCCGACACCTCCGCGTCGAGGATCGCGAACATCTCGGCCACCGTGAGCATGCCACGAAACGCGTTCACGCCACGGAAGTGCAGGCCGACGTGGGCCGGCTTGCCGTGCACGGTCACGCGCAGCGAGATCACGCCACGATTCGCGTTCCACACCACGCCGCTGGTGGGCTCCATCGTCAGCATCCCGATCGCGTCGGGCTCGATCAGACCGGCCCGCGCGAGCGCGATGGTGCCGCGGGGACCGGACGTCTCTTCGTCAGGCACGGAGATGGAGATGACCCGCCCCTTCGGCTCGAACCCCGACGCCGCCAGGGCCCGGATCGCGAACGCCATCGCGGCAATACCGCCCTTCATGTCGGCGGCGCCACGGCCGTGAAGGTTGCCCTTCCGCACGGCCGGCTCGAACTGCGATCGATCCTGTGCCGGCACCACGTCGTAATGCCCGCTGAAGTAGAGCGCGCGTCCGCCTTCACCGTATGTCCCGACGACGCATGGACCATCGCCGGACGGATTGAGCGTGCGCACTCCGAAGCCCAGCTCGCGGAGGTGGCGACTGATCAACGTCGCACACGACGCGTATCGCTTACCTGCAGGGTTCTCGCTCGGAATCCGGATGAGCTCCGACGCGAGCTCCACGAGGTCCGCCCGGTCGCGCTGCAGGCGACGGCGAACGCTCGCCGCCAACGCGGTATCGCGGCGCGCACGTGCTGGCGTCACGAGGGTCCGCTCGCTCAGCGGGATCGGTCGAGCAGCGTGGAAGCCACACGCGGAGGCGTGCCGGCAGCCACGAAGCGAGCCAACTCGAAGCGCGTTCGCTCGTCCTCCCAGACGGCGCGGTCGAGCTTGCCGCCCGCGGAGTCTACGAGCGTCCGGCTCGCCGGAATGCCTAACGACCCCTGATACTCGGTGACGCCGGCGTCGTATTCGGTCCCCGCCTGGTAGATGAACACGAGGGCACGGACGCGGTTTTCACCGTCGACGCGGACGAGGATCGAGTCGGTGTTGGCGAAGTGTCCGTCGTCGGCGACGAGCGCGAACACGCCTGGGCCGATGGCGACGGCAGTCGGCGCACGTTGAGCGAATGGAGCGCCAAGCGTGACCTTGCCGAACGGCCGGATGTCGATCTCGCGAAAGATGGCCCGCGGCGTCGTCGCCGAATCGGTCGCCGGACGCGCCGACTCGGCTTCATCCCGGCGCGTCGAGCAGGCGACGAGCGCGAGCAGGAGGCCGATGAAGCCGCGCGTGGGAGTGCCCGCGCGTGGGCGGGGGCTCATGTCGCGTGTCGGTGGGCCGGGCCTGGAATCCGTACCTCGAAGTGAGTCGCTCGGTCATCGAACCGCGCGAGCAGCCGCCGCGCCGTCGGCAGTATGACGGCCTGTTCGTAGTCCGGCCCGGCGAACGCCCGGACGGCGTCGATCGAGTCGAACCACATGAGCGTGACGAACTCCACTTCGTTTCCCGCAGTGCGACGCAGCAGCTCGATCCCGTGGAATCCCACAGTCAGGCGCGCGGCGATGCCGCGAACCACCTCCTCACGCAGGAACGTCTCGTACGCATCCGCCTGTGCGACGCTGGTCCAACCGTGCCACATGCGACAGATCATCGATCTCTCGGGGTGCCTGGCGTCTGAATCCCAACGACGAAGATGCTGACGCTAGTACGATGTCCGTCGCCGCACAACCAGCGACCGACGGGTCCGGAGCCAACCGCAGCGTTAGGTAGGGACGAGATGAGACCGACGTCCGAGGGCGACCATGGACGCGTTCCGGAAACAGCGTCCGGTTTCGCGCACGCACTGCGTTACATGCGCTGATCCACGTGCGACGTCGCACCCTCTCATCTCAGGAGCATCCATGCGTTGGTGTTCGTCCCGTGCTGGCAGCGTGTTCCTCGCGTTCTCTGTCATGGCGCTCACTGCCTGTGCAGATCATCCCAGGCCTACCGAGTCATCGCCGCCCGCCGGGCCCGACCCGCTCATTGTTTTCGGCGGCGACCGGTGGCGGCGACGAAGGCGCCGCCGCGCGGGTGATCGACTCCGCCGTCGCGTCGCATGGCGGCGTGGAAGCACTCCGCCGCGCTACCGTGGTATGAAACGGCGAACGCCTGGCACCCGCCGCAGCAACGCCGCCAGCGGCACCAGCCATAAGAGCGAGAACATCACCACCAGTCGCAGGAACACGACGACGATCACGAGCAGGAACGCGCAGAGCAGCGCGTAGAAGACGTACGTCCCCACTCCCGGGTTGTCCAACATGTCAGATCACCGGGCTCGCCGCACCGCGCCGGACGTGCTGCAGCGCGTCGAGCAGCGGCGTGGTGATCGCCGTGGTCACCAGCGCCATCACCACCATCATCGCGAACAACGTTGGCGAGAGCACGCCGATGTCGAGACCGACGTTGAGGATCACCAGCTCCATAAGTCCGCGGGTGTTCATGAGGGCGCCCAGCGATAACGCTTCGCGCCAGGACATCCCCGTGGCGCGCGCCGCGAGGGCCGATCCCCCGAGCTTCCCGCCGATCGCAACGAGCAGGACGAGTCCACACACGAGCCATAGCGAACCGCCCGAGATGAGGGACACCGTGGTCCTGAGGCCCGTGAATGCGAAAAAGAGCGGGAGGAGGAGAACGATCATCAGATCGCGCAGCCGCGAGGTGAGAAGCTCGGCCATCGCACCAGACTTTGGCAGCAGCGCGCCCACGAGAAACGCACCGAAGAGTGCGTGAATGCCCAGGCGTTCGGTGATCCAGGCCGAGGCCAGCGTCAGCAACATCACGACCGCGAGAAGGCCCTGCGCGTTGTTGCCCGGTCGCTGTGCGCGCTCCGCGATGTGGACGAGCAGGCGGCGCCCCAGCGTGAACATCACGAGGACATAGGTCCCCGTTCCCACCAACGTGAACACGAGCGACGCCGCATTCTCGGCGCGGGCGATCACCACGACCGCCGCGAGGATGCACCACGCGGTGATGTCGTCCACCGCCGCACACGTGATGGCCAGCGCGCCGAGCGGGGTTCCGGTCATGCCTCGGTCAGCGAGGATCCGCGCGAGTACCGGGAATGCCGTCACGCTCATGGCGGCGCCTATGAACAGCGCGAACGGCGTGAAGCCGACACCCGCCGGCGCCAGTCGCGAATACAGTCCGAGGGCCAGGGCCGTGCCGAGCAGGAAGGGCGCGAGAATGCTCGCGTGGCTGGTGAGCAGCGCCGTGTGCCGACGGCGATGCAGATGCGCCGGGTCGAGCTCGAGCCCCACGAGGAACATGAACAGGAGAAGCCCGACCTGGGCAAGCGCATTGATGAACCCGAGGCTCGCCGCCGGAAAGAGCGCGGCCGACACGGAAGGCGCGAGTCGGCCAAGCACGGATGGGCCGAGGAGCAGCCCGGCCCCCATCTCTCCAATCACGCGCGGTTGACCCAAGCGGCCGAGTACGCCGCCTGCGAGCCGGGACGCAGCAACAATGACAACAATCTGGAGCGTGAGCAGGCCGAGGTCGAACGTCGCATTGCCGCTGGCCGAGCGCGGAGGGACGAAGGCGCCCGCGGCGGCCGGCAGTCGTTCACCGATCCGTAGGACCGCGAGTACAAGAACCGCTGGGATACCAACGAGAATGCCGTATACCGCGGTCGCTGGCAGCCAGCGGAGGGTGCCTCGGTCGATTGCGTTCGTGTTCCTCATCGGAGAATGCAGTGGTTAGTCGGAACGGAACCTAACGAAAGCGGCCGCCCGACAGAAACGTGCGCATGGCTCGGGCGACCTCCCCCGGACGCTGCAGAAAGATGAAATGGTTGCCCCCGTGCACGTCGACAACGGTGACCTGCGGAGACCGCGCCACCCGAGCACGCGAGTCCGCAACGACTGCCTGGACGAACCGCAGCAGTGCTTCGCCCTGGGCGCGTCCGCTCGCGTCGAGCTCTGCGTAGTACGGAACCACATCGGGCACAGAATCCGGCACCGCGTAGATCGCGAGGGCTCGACAGTGGGCTTGGTCATATCGCGCCACCCGGGTACCGCTTGTGACTCTCGCCTTCAGTGAGTCGGCGGTCACCTCCCCCAGGTAGCGGCCCGTGGAGTCGAATCGAGTCGTCGCTCGAATCTCGGATTCCGGTACGTCAACGCCCATCACTCGCGCGTAGAGGGCACGCACGCTGGTGAACGAGAGCGTGTCCACCGCGCTGATCCGGGGCTCCGGGGCGGGCGGTTGCGCCCGCGCGAGTGTGTCGATCCCGGAGCGGTCGTAGGCCGCGTCGAGGTAGACCAGGCCCGCGCACCGTGGTCCGTGGAGCTCGGCGAATCGCGTCATCTCCTCGCCGGCGATCGAATGGCCGACGAGTACGACCGGCCCGAGGGCGAGCGAGTCGAGAACCGCGGTGATATCCGCGACGAGGGTGTCGAGGTCGCTGGGCGGCGGTGCGCCGGCCGACGCCCCGAACCCGCGACGGGTGATCCCGACGACCCGGAAGCTGTCGGTGAACTGCGGCGCAAAGTCATCGAACAGGTGGGCCGTACCGCCGAGGCCCGCGAGGAACACGAGGAGCCGGCCGCGGCCGCCCCAATCGAGTACCTCGAGCGCCACGCCCGGAGCGATGCGTGTCAAGTGGGCCACCGGCGCTGACGGCGGGTGGCGGAGGGCCGCGTCGGGGCCACTCGCGCAAGCCCACGCTACGCAGACAGGCAGGAGTCGAAGCGCGCGATTCATTCGCTCGGCGCTTCAGGATCAGCGGGCGCGGGACGCGTTCAGTGTCACGGCCGCGCGAATGAGCGCCTTCAATGCCTTCTCGTCAATCTTGTCGCCCTCGTGGAAGTCGATGGCACGCCTGGTGTTGCCATCGAGGCCGGTGTTGAAGAGGCCCGATGGGTCCTCGAGTGCGGCGCCCTTCATGAAGGTCATCTTCACGACATTCTTGTAGCTCTCGCCGGTGCAGATGATTCCGTCGTGCGACCACACCGGAACGCCTCGCCACTTCCACTCCTCGACCACATCGGCGTCGGCTTGCTTGATCAAGGCGCGGAGCCGGGAGAGCATTTTGCCCCGCCAGTCACCCAGCTCTCTGATCCTCTCGTCGATCAGCCGAGATGGAGACTGTCCTGTTGGAGACTGGCTCTTCTTCCTGGTGGTTCCTTCTTTCCGTTCGACTGGGGTCTTGCGGCTCACGTTAGGCATCGCAGGGCTCGGTAAAGGGATCACGGCTCACGTGCTGTTGTGGAGGAGGCCTTTTTCGCGATCATCTCCGCGGATCATCTCATTGAGTGATGGCGTGTCGTCCGCTGCGCCACCTGGTGGCGTACGGCAGCGCGAACAGGTACAGACCGCTGAACAGGAGCAGCGCGAGCGGGAACAGCGGCGAGTAGGTCACCCAGGCGATCTGCTTCTTCAGCGCCAGGACAACGAAGTTGGCGATGACCGTCACCGTAAAGGCTATCGACAGCCAGCGGTGGGTCTGCCGAATCCATTTGTTCCAGCTCATGGGATCCTCCCGAGGAGGTCGACGAGCTTCTCGCCCATCATCTTCCAGCCGTAGCGCGCGCCGCCGGATTCCCGCTTCTGCTCCGGCGTGAAGCCCGACTGCACGAGGGACAAGCGCGTGCCTGACGCCGATGGCGCGAGCGAGAACGTCACGACGGTGTCCAGGAACGGAACGGTCCACGTGTAGCTGAGCTTGCGTTGCGGTTCGATCTCGATGAACCGGCAATTCACGGTACCGTCCCATCCGGGATACGGCTGGGTCTTGAACATGAACTCCGCTCCCGGCTCGAGCTCGAGTCCGATCGCGGGCAGGAGCCACTCCGCGAGCAGTTCGGGATCGGTGAGCGCGCGCCACACCTTCTCCGGCGAATGATGCAAGTCGAACTCGAAGGAAATGGATTCGATCTGCGATCGTGCGGTCGTGTCGGTGACAGTCATTCGTCCATGGTCTCCAGCAGTCGTTCGAGGCGATCGACGTGCTCCGTCCAGAAGGCGCGGTAGTGCGCGATCCAGTCGATGAGCGGCTTCATTCCACGCGGCTCCACCCGGTAGTAGACATTGCGCCCCTCGCGCCGGCCCTTCACCAGGCCCGCGTCCTTCAACGTGGCGAGGTGCTGCGAGACGGCAGGCTGCGAGATGTCGAAGCGCGCCGTGAGGTCCTTCACCGCCGCTTCGCCACGCGTGAGCGACTCGAAGATCGCCCGGCGACTGGGGTCCGCCAGCGCCTGGAAGATCGTGTTTTCTGCCGCCGCGCTCTGCATGGATGATACATAAGTCGTCACTTATTGATTGTCAAGCACGTCGCGGGGCTACTATTTCACGTCGTGACGCATCCTTCCGCCGACTTCCTCGATCTTCAGGCCGCCCTGGCCGGCGAGTATTCGCTCCAGCGCGAGCTCGGCCGCGGAGGCATGGGAGTGGTGTACCTCGCGCGCGACGTGCAGCTCGATCGCGACGTCGCGATCAAGGTCCTGCCCACTCACCTCGCCCGTGATCTCGAGGCGCGCGACCGGTTCCTGCGAGAGGCCCGCATGGCCGCCGGTCTTTCGCACCCGCACATCGTTCCCATCCACCGCGTGAGCGAGGCCACCGGCCCTTCCGCGCCGGGCGCCCCGGTGGGCTCTCACTTCGTCTTCTTCGTGATGAGTTACGTGGAAGGCGAGACGCTCGGCGAACGACTTCGCACGCGCGGCCCGCTCCCGGCCGCCGACGCGACGCGCGTGATGCGCGAGGTCGCCTGGGCGCTGGCCTATGCGCACGGACGCGGCATCGTCCACCGCGACGTGAAGCCCGACAACATCCTGCTCGAGGCGGGCACCGGACGCGCGCTGGTGACGGATTTCGGCATCGCGCGCGGCGGTGCAAACGCCGCCAGCGTGACGGACCCGGGGAAGATCATGGGGACCGCGCACTTCATGAGCCCGGAACAGGCCGCCGGCGAAACCGTCGATGGCCGCAGCGACATCTACGCGCTCGGCGTCGTCGGCTATCTCGCGGTCAGCGGCCGCCTGCCGTTCGAGGCGTCCAACCTCCCCGCCCTGCTCGTACGCCAGGCCACCGAGCCAGCGACGAGCGTGATGCGCGCGGCACCCGGACTCCCCGCCGCGCTGGGCGCGGCGATCGACCGGTGCCTAACGCGCGACCCTGTCGGTCGGTTCCCCGATGGAGAGGCGCTGGCGGAAGCGCTCGCGCCAGCGCCTGACGCGCGGCCTGCACTGCCACCAACGTTGCGCGCGTGGCTGCAGGCGCGAAATCCGCTCCTCCTGCCGTATCTGGCCTGGTCCGGAGGGTTCAGCGTTCTCACTCTGGGGAACCTCATTGCCTGGTTGAGCGGCGGCCGGGGAACCGGGCCGGGGGCCGTCGCCCTCCTGGCGGCGATCGCGGCGTCACCGCTTCTGCCGATCGTCGGTTTTCATCTGAACCAGGCGCTCAGGCAGTTCCGGGCGGGACACTCGCTCGCCGATCTGCGGGCGGCGCTCGCCGTCGCGCGTCGCGAACGGGAGGAAACGGAAGCGATTACGCGAAAGGAGACGGAGACACCGACCCATCGCGTCCTGCGGACGCTCACGATCGCCTCGGCAACCTGGCTGGGCACCACATTCGGGTTGGCCCTCTCAGGCGTGATCCACGAAAATCGGACTGCCCCGGTGTTCTTCGTCGCGCCCCTGCTCACGACGATGTTGTTAGGCGCGGTGAGCAACGCACTCGACGTGCAGTTCATTCCAGACAAGATCCGTAACTGGTGGCAGACGGGGATTCGCGATCGGGTCTGGAACAGCCGAGTGGGTGAGTGGCTCGCGCGCCGACTCGGCGCGCCCGAGCGCACACAGTTGGCGGGCGCGTCGGCGTTTCGCGCGACGGAAGCGGCGCTCGGCGTGGCGGCCTCCGAGCTGTTCGCGGCGCTGCCGAAGGACTACCGCGAGCAGTTGTATGAGCTGCCGGCGATCGTCGCGTCGCTCGAGGCACGCGCAGCCGAGGCGCGCGCCGAGATGGACGTCGTTGCCGCGATGGCGCCGTTAGGGTCCGAGAACGCCGACGTGCTGGCGGCGCGAAAGCAGAAGGCGGCGACGCACCTCGCGGAGAGCGTCGCCGCGCTGGAAGGACTTCGCCTCGACCTGCTGCGCCTGCACGCGGGTACCGGCGATCTTCAGCCGCTCACGACACTGATCGACGCCGCGCGCCTGGTTGGTGAGGACCTCGGCCGACTGGCAGAGGCGCATCGGGAGGTGGAACGCGCCGCGAGCAGCCAATGGCCGGCCTGAGCGATGCAGCATAATGCCCCTGTTGGGGTCAGAGTCCAACAGAACCATTTCAACGCGATGGAAGCGTTATATCACATGGCTCGCGTGCGTCGGATTGATGGCAATGCGTCCGAATGATGCCGTTGGACTCTGACCCCAACAGAAGCGCTTTATTGCCGTGTGGGCTCGCCGCGTCGGATCAGCGATTGACGGGGAATTCCTGTACCCAGTTGAATCCCCGCGAGATCAGGAAGAAGCTGTTCAGATCGCGCTGCGTCATCGCCATGCGCACGCGCTTGCCATCGATGTCTCCCTCGAACGTGAGCCTGGTCGGTGACGGGCGCTCGAACGCGAGCACCGGCTTCCACGTGCTGTCGGTCGCCTTTCCCAGCGTGAGCGTACGCTTCACCGTGTCAATCGTCCCGCTGAACCGATCGAACTTCTGATTCATCTTCTGAAACGAAATGCCGCCGTTCAGCGCCTGAAAGACCGCATGGCTGTACCGCAGGCTGTCGGTTGTGAGCGGCGGTCGGAGCTCGCCGTTGATCGACATCGAGTCCACGGTCCAGATACCGTAGAGTGGCGACTTCGGCGCACCGGGGCCGTAGGCCGTATAGCCCTCTGCTCCGCCCTGGACGGCCAGGCCTAACGCCAAGACAGTGAACAGCAGCTGGGCGATAATCCAACCACGGTGTGATCGTGCGCTCGGGCCATAGCGCGGGGCCGTCTCCGGTACGACGGGGCGATTCAGGACGAACCAGTTGATGAGACGGCGCGCATCCGGCGCGATGAGGAAGATCGACATCAGCACCAGATGAAACGCGAACAGCTTCACTGGGACGTCGTACGTCATGTTG
>Ga0105249_10003658_pt1 | contig 13275 bp, 12 predicted proteins | sample KBSS44metaG_FD_81522 | JGI IMG/M metagenome (GOLD analysis project Ga0105249, IMG submission 81522) | Switchgrass rhizosphere microbial communities from Kellogg Biological Station, Michigan, USA - KBS S4-4 metaG | ecosystem: Host-associated > Plants > Roots > Rhizosphere > Soil | place... | reverse complement strand
CTATTTCCCGGAACCTTTTGGCGCCGGCACCGCTTCGAACTCCCTGAACCCGTTGCAGTTCGTGAGGAAATTCGACGTCAGCAACCCGCTGAACCGGCCGTTGAAGAAGTTGCCGGTCAACGTCACGGTCGAGGGGGTTGCGCCGGTGGTGGTGAAGTGGGCGACGACGGTGCCGTTCGGCGCGATCGGCGCGGCTTTCACCGAGGAGGTCGATTCGATCGTCGTTTTCTGGGTTTTGTCGGCCGGGTTATTGCAGATCGCTTCGACCGAAGCGGTGAGGCCGCGGAGCATCGTGCCGTTGTTGGTGACTCGGAAGCTGAGCGGGAATTCTTCGCGTTCGGGTTTCAGCGAGTAGACCCACTCGCCGGTCTTGACCCCGGTCGGCGTGCCTTTTTTCACCTTGCGTACGGTCTTTGCCTTTTGTTCCAGCGGCAGGGTCACGCCGACGCCGATCAGGACCGGGCGCAGCAGCTTGTGGCCGACGCCGAGCTTGATGAAGAAGCTGTTTTCCCCGAATTCGGTCCCGGGTTCTTCGCCGATCGTCTTCCATTCGGTCCCGACCCACTGCTGCAGCGCGACTTTGGCCCCTTTCAGGCCCGCTTCGCCGGCGAAGGAGACCTTCGTCAGGTAGCCGCCGAAGACCTGGTCTTCGAAGCTGATTTCCGCTTCTTCGTCGGTCGGGACGACGACGAACGCCTGCACTGGCCCGGTTTCGAACCCGGTCGTGCAGCCTTCGCATTCGCGGAACGCCTGCCAGTAGACCACTCCCTGGTAGAGGGCGGCGGGGTTCGGCGAAGTCGGCAGTTCGAGTTCGGTGCTGCACCAGGGCGTCCCTTTGACAACTTCGGCTTCGCCTTCGCCTGCTTCGCCGAAGCCGGTCGTGCTCAGCCGGCCTTCTTTGCCGAGCGCCGAACTGGTCGAGAAACGGACGCCATAGCTTTCGCTGTTGCCGAAGACCGGGACCAGTTTTTCGATCACTTCGACTTCTTCTTCTTCCCCTTCTTCTTCTTCTTCTTCTTCACCGCCTTCTTCTTTGGGCGGGACCGGCACTTCGATTTCTTCGATTTCTTCCCCGCTGCGGTAGCTCGGGCAGGTGTAGGTGACCTTGAGCCCTTCTTCGACCGCCGGCACTTTCGCCCCGTTGGCGGGACCGACCGGCACGATCGGCGTGTCGCCGGGCAACGCCGCGGCGTTGCCGACGACGATGCCGAGCGCACCGAGCGCAAGGACGGCCAAGAGCGCGACGGTGAGCCTCGCCCTGGTCATGCCACCATCCCGTGCGGGTAGATCACGGCTTCGACGCTAGGCCCGGCCCGCCCGGGTGTCAGCAGCCGGGCGGGGTTGCAAAACGTTGCGAGGGCGCGACTAGGCGAGGAATGCGGCGAGCGCCGCGCGATCGGCGACGACCTCGACCAGCAGGCGGTAGGGGTCGTGGCCGATCACCGGTCCGAGCAACCGCCGCAGCCGCGAGACCTCGGCCCGCAGCGTCACCGGCCTCCAGTCGGGCCCATAGACCGTCGCGCCGAGCAGCTCGCCGCTGAGCCCGTCCGGGTTGGCGGCGAGGTTGGCGATGATCTCGCCGTGCCGCTGGCTGAGCGGCAGCTCCCACTCGCCGATCGAGACGTGCACCCGGCCGGCCTCGACCCGCAGTTCCATCGGCGCGCCGGGGCCGGCGCGCCGCTTCTCGCGCGCCTCGCGTGGGCGGACCACCACGGCGCCGGCCGCGCCGCCGATCCCCTCGGCGTCGACCGCCAGGTCCGGCGGCAGGGCGAGGCGGCCGTCGCGCCGCACCCGCAGGCGTGACCCGAGCCAGCCCCGCGGCGAGGCGGCGAGCACCCGGCCGCCGCTGGCGACCAGCGCGCTGCGCTCGCAGCGGCTGCCCTTGACCCAGTCGAGGTAGGCGGCGCGCAGCTCGTCGTCCCGGCTCCGCGCTCGCGCTTCGATCCGGTCTTCGGCCACGCGGGCGACGGCGCGGACCAGGGCCAGCGTGTGCGGATGCCCGGTCCTGAAGTCGCCCGAGACGTCGAGTACGCCGAGCAGCCGGCCGGTCTCCGGGTCGCGGATCGGCGCCGCGGCGCAGGTAAGCGTGTGGAAGCGGCGGTTGAAGTGCTCGGCGGCGAAGATCTGGACTGGCGCGTCGAGCGCGATCGCGGTGCCGACCGCGTTCGTCCCGACCGCTTCCTCGCTGCAGAGATGGCCGGGTAGGAAGCCCGAGCCGGCAGCGCCATCGATCGCGACCGGGTCGCCGCTCGCCCACAGCAGCACCCCGTCGGGATCGGAGAAGACCGCGAAGCTCCCCCCGGTCAGCACCTCGCGCAGCAGCCGTTCGATCTCCCCCAGGTACTCCGCGGCCGGGTTGCTCGCCAGCGCCCGCGCGGTCTGCCGGTCGTCGAGCACCGCCGGCGCACTCCCGTCCGGGTCGACGCCGGCCGCCGCGGCCCGGGTCCACGAGCTCGCCACCACCGTCCGCATCACGCTCGGCGGCGTCCCCCGCTCGATCGCCAGATGGTGGGCGCGCCGGAGCAGCCCGGCGAGCCGAACAGGATCGGTCCCGGTGCCGACGGCGGAACGCGAAAGCGGATTCATCCCAAAGCCCCACGCCCAGCCTAACTGACAATGAGATCAACAGCACAAACTTTCTTTGTCGATTCCGCCGCCGCCCGTTCGTCCCATGGGTAGAGGGAGCCCAGAGAGAACTCCCGCAAACGAAGGAGGACCGAGATGGGAAAGCTGATTGCGACGACCCAGGCCACCGTCGACGGCGTCATCGACCCGGTCGGCGAGTGGGTGCAGCCAGGCGGCGACCACGCCGAGTACTCGTTCGAGCGCCAGGCGCGCTCCGGCGGGCTGGTGCTGGGCCGCAAGACCTACGAGGGCCTGGCGGGGTACTGGCCGAACGAGACCGGCAAATGGGCCGACATGGTCAACGCGATACCGAAGTGGGTCGGCTCCAACTCGCTGTCCGGCGAGCTCGAGTGGAACGCGACCGCGCTCGAAGGCGACCTCGAGGACTCGGTCCCGAAGCTGAAGCAGGAGGTCGACGGCGACCTCTTCATGCACGGCAGCGGCGAGTTCGCCTACGCCCTCGCCGAGAAGGGCCTGGTCGACGAGTTCGAGGTCTACCTCAACCCGATCGTCTGGGGCGGGGGCAACGTCCACGTGCTCGGCGACCGGGGAACGTTGCGATTCGAGCTCGAGGACGTGAAGCGCTTCGACTCGGGCGTGGTGCTCCTCACCTACCGGCCGGCGTCCTGAATCACCGCGGGCAGTCGCGGTCGCCGCTGACGACGGCGTCGGCGGGCATCACCGTGTTGCAGAGCGTCGCCCACTGCCAGGGGCGGTCGCCTGCCTCGTCGTCGTCCCATTCGGAGCCGGCCAGGGTGGCGTCGGTGAGGTCGGCGAGGAACAGCGAGCTGCGGCGGGCGCGGCGGGGATCCGACGAGACGGCGTCGACGCGGTCGAGCTTCGCGTCGGCCAGGCGGGCGTAGCCGAGGTCGACTTTGTCGAAGGTCGCGTCGCTGAACTTCGCGCGCCGCAGCGAGGAGGCGGCGAAGGTGGTGATCCTCCCCAGTGTGCTCGAGCCGCCCGAGAAACGCCCCCTCTTCAAGAGCGTCGCCTGCCCGGCCGACGGCGTCTGCCTCGCCGGCGGCGTCCACGGCCCCAACGCGATCATCGCCTCGACCACCAACAACGGTCCGACTACTCGATCGACGAGATCGAGGGGATCGAGGGCGCCACGCCGACGATCAAGGCGTTCGGCTGCGACCCGCCCGACCGCTGCGTCGCGGTCGGCAGCACCTCGCTGATCGGGACCCGCAAGCGCGGCTAATCCCCGGGCCCGGCGTCGATCGCGGCTTCGACCTCGCGGCGTCGCGGCTGCGACTCGAAATCGGTCAAGACCCAGGTCGCGCCGGCCGCCTCCCAGGGGGCGGCGGCATCTGCCGGGGCGATCTCGGCGACGAGGTCGAACCCTCCGAGGCTCCGTCGCGGAGCTCGCCGACCTCCCCGGCGAGCCGCGCCAGGGCGTCCGGATCGGGCAGTTCGATCGGGAAGAAACCGTCCCAGCGGGCCGCCCGCTCGAGCGGGCGCCGGCGCGTCTTCCAGCGCCCGGCGACCCAGACCGGAATCCGCGGGCTCTGCACCGGCGGCGGCTCGAACTCGCCGGCCCAGAAGGCGGCGAGGCGATCGAGCCCCTGGTCGAGCAGCTCGGCGCGCCGGCGCGGGTCGAGTTCCTCGCCGAAAGGCTCGAGCTCGCCGTTGCGGTCGCTGCCGAGGCCGACGCCGAGGGTCAGCCGGCCGGCGCTGAGGCGGTCGAGCGTCGCTGTCTCGCGAGCCACTTTGTGGACCCGACGCCGCGACAGCGGGGTGACCATCGGCCCGAGCCGCAGGCGCTCGGTGGTGCCGGCGATCGCAGCCAGGGCGATCCACGGATCGGCGAGCGCGCTGACCGGGGGCCGGTAGTTGACGTGGTCCCAGAGGAAGAAGCCGTCCCAGCCGCTCCGCTCGGCACGCTGCGCCAATTCGACGAGCAGTCGCGGATCGGCGAGCTCATCGAATGGCGCCAGGAAGATCCCGCGCTTCGCGCTCATCCAGCCCAACTCTAGGCCGGTTGGCGCTCCCGCTCGTACTCGTAGAACCCGCGTCCGGCCTTGCGGCCGTTCCGTCCCGAGGCAACCATCCGCTTCAGCAGCGGCGGCGGCGCGTACTCGGTTCGCTTGAACTCCTCGTAGATCGAGTCGCAGACGCTGTAGAGGACGTCGAGCCCGATCATGTCCGAAAGCGCCAGCGGACCCATCGGGTGCCCGCAGCCGAGCCGCATCCCTTCGTCGATGTCCTCGGCCGAGGCGAAGCCCTCTTCGTACATCCGCATCGCCGCCATCAGGTAGGGAACGAGCAGCATGTTGACGATGAAGCCCGAGCGGTCCTTGGTCACGATCGCCCGCTTGCCGATCCGCTCGGCGAACTCGTTGGCGGCCGCCACGGTCTCCTCGCTGGTGTCGAGCGAGGAGACCACCTCGACCAACTTCATCACCGGCACCGGGCTGAAGAAGTGGAGGCCGAGGACGCGGTCGGGGCTAGGGATGCGGGCCGCGAGCTGGGCAATTGGGATCGAAGAGGTGTTGGAGGCGATCAGTGTGTCCTCGGCGACGATGCCCGCTACCTGAGCGAGGATGCCGGCCTTCAGCTCGGCGTTCTCGGGGACCGCCTCGATCACCAGGTCGGTACCGGCCATCTGCTCGAGCTCGACGGTGAAGTCGATCCGCTCGAGGATCTCTTCCCCCTCGTCCTGCTCGACTTTGCCGCGGGAGACGGCGTGGCCCACCGAGGTCTCGATCCGGACACGCGCCGAATCGATCGCCGCCTCATCGATGTCACGGACGGTGACCGGAATCCCGGCGCGAGCCACCGACTCGGCGATGCCGGAGCCCATCAGACCGCCGCCGAGAACTCCTACGCGCTCGAGTGCCATTCAATCCCTCCGTTCGGTAGATACGCGGTAAGCAGATAGTAGGAATACCACGTTCTCCCTTGCGGGAGCTAGCCTGGGAAGTCGCCGGCACCGAGGCGGAGGGTGCGAAGCACGCTGGCCACGGAGCTGAGCTCCGGGGCCGAGAGCGGCTCGGTGGCGAAACCGGCTTCGTTCAGCGCCTCGGTCGCGCTCTCGGCGACCGTGCGGCCAGCCGGCAGGATCTCGGCGAGGACCGCGCGGCGGTCGGACTCGTGGGGGACCCGGCGGACAAGGCCGGAATGCTCGAGCCCATCGATCGTCTTGGTGCTGGTCCGGTGGACCTGCAGGCGCTCGCGATCTTCCCCAGCGGCAGCGATCCCCGGCGCGAGAGATGGAGGAGCATCAGCGCCTCGTAGCGGGGGAAGGTGAGCTCGAAGGGCTCCAGCAACTCGTTCAGGCGCCCGGTCAGGATCTGGTGCACGCGCATGATCGAGGTGACGGCGACCATCTCCCCGCCCGCGGTCCGGTCCCAGCGCTGATCCCAGTGGCGGCGGGCCTCCTCGATCGGGTCGAAGGGGAGCTGGGCAGACAACGTCAGACCCTCCCGCCGTGGTCCGCGGCGAGCAGGTCGGTGAAGACGAAGCCGTCGCGCTCGACGGTCTCCCCCACCTCGACCTGGATCGGCGCGGCGAAGATCGGCCCGCCGTGGACGAAGGTGTGGAACTCGCCGTTCTCGCCGCAGGGGTCGATGCCCGCGGGCAGCTCGGCCAAAAGCGAAGCGTCGTAGCGGCGACCGGCGAAGGAGGGGTCGAGCTGGGCCGGGTCGAGGCAACAGATCGTCGCCTCGAAGCCGGCCGCGACGAAGGTCTCGGCGAGGGCGGCGGTGTCACGTCCCCAGAGCGGGAAGAGGGCCTCGCGGCCGACCGAGCGCAGTCGCTCCTCGCGGTAGGCGCGGATGTCGGCGAGGAAGAGGTCGGCGAAGGCCATCGTCGGCACCTCGGCAAGGGGCGGCGAGCTCAGCGCCGCTTCCATCCGCTGCTCGTAGACCTCGTTCACGCAGGCCGCCGGAATCCGGACCTCGACCAGCGGCAGGCCCACCGCCTTGGCCTGGGCGCGGATCAGCTCCGCCCGCACCCCGTGCATGCTGACCCGGTCGTAGTCCTCGGTGAAGGTGGTGAGCAGCGCGATCGGCTCCGTCCCCCGCTCCTCGCGCAGCGTCCACAGCGCCAGCGCCGAGTCCTTGCCGCCGCTCCAGGAGAGTGCGATCTCGCTCATCGCGTGTACTCGGCCAGGTACTCGAGCCCGGCGATCGCCCGCGAGCCGTACCAGGAGGTCATCTCGCCGTCGATCAGCGAGACCGGGGTGTCGGCGACGATCGCCGCCACCTCCTCGACGTGCCGATCCTTGAAGTGGAACGGCTCGCTGCTCAACAGGACGCGGTCGGCTTCGCCGGCGAGGGATTCGAGGTCCACCTGCGGGTAGCGCTCGGTCGCGCTGGCCGGCAGCGTGCGCCAGTTGAAGAGCGCCAGCGATCGCGAGATGTAGGTCTCGGGGGCGATCGTCATCCAGGGGTCGCGCCAGATCAGGTAGAGCACGTCCGCGGCCGGCCGCTCGCGGGCAGCCGCCGCCCGTTGGTACGCCGCTTCGAACCGCTCGCAGAGCTGCTCGGCCTCGGCCTCGCGCCCGAAGATCGCGCCGAGCCGCCGGTAGAGATCGAGGTTGTCGCGCGGCTGCTGCGGATGGCTGACGACGACCTCGGCGAACCCGGCCAGCGCCTCGGCGTCCTCGCGCCGGTTCTCGTCGACGTTGACGACGACGTGGGTCGGTTCGAGCTCGCGCACCTTGTCGAGCTTCACGTCCTTCGTCCCCCCCACCTTCGGGATCTTCCGCACCGTCTCCCAGGGGTGGATGCAGAAGCCGGTGCGGCCGACCAGCTGCGGCGCCAGGCCGAGGTCGCAGATCAGCTCGGTGATGCTGGGGACGAGGGAGACGATGCGCGGCTCGGCGGCCATGGCCGCGACGCTACATGTTCCGCCGGTACTGACCGCCGACGCCGTAGAGCGCACCCGAGACCTGCCCGAGCGAGGCCACTTTGACCGCCTCCATCAGCGCGTCGAAGACGTTCTCGCGGGCACGGGCAACCTCGCGCAGCCGCTCGAGGGCGGCCGGGGTGCGCTCGCCGCCGATCTCCTGGAAGGCGTGGACGGCGACGATCTGGGCGTCCTTCTCGCCGTCGGTCGAGCGCATCAGCTCGAGGTTCTCGGTCGTCTCGCCGGCCCCGTCTTTCGGCAGGTAGGTGTTGACGCCGATCAGCGGCAGCGTGCCGTCGTGCTTGAGCCGCTCGTAGTAGAGGCTCTCTTCCTGGATCTTGCCGCGCTGGTACATCGTGTCCATCGCGCCGAGCACGCCGCCGCGCTCGGAGATCCGGTCGAACTCGGCATAGACCGCCGCCTCGACCAGGTCGGTGAGCTTGTCGATCGCGAAGCTGCCCTGCCACGGGTTCTCGGTGTAGTTGAGGCCGAGCTCGCGGTTGATGATCAGCTGGATCGCCACTGCCCGCCGCACCGACTCCTCGGTCGGGGTGGTGATCGCCTCGTCGTAGGCGTTGGTGTGGAGGCTGTTGCAGTTGTCGAAGATCGCGTAGAGCGCCTGCAGCGTGGTGCGGATGTCGTTGAAGCTGATCTCCTGTGCGTGCAGGCTGCGACCCGAGGTCTGGACGTGGTACTTGAGCATCTGACTGCGCTCGCTGGCGCCGTAGCGCTCGCGCATCGCCCGCGCCCAGATCCGCCGCGCGACCCGGCCGATCACCGCGTACTCGGGGTCCATCCCGTTCGAGAAGAAGAAGCTGAGGTTGGGCGCGAAGGAGTCGATCTCCATCCCGCGCGCCAGGTAGTACTCGACGATCGTGAATCCGTTGGCGAGGGTGAAGGCGAGCTGCGAGATCGGGTTCGCCCCGGCCTCGGCGATGTGGTACCCGCTGATCGAGACGCTGTAGAAGTTCCGCACCGCCTGCTCGACGAAGTACTCCTGGACGTCGCCCATCATCTTCAGCGCGAACTCGGTCGAGAAGATGCAGGTGTTCTGGGCCTGGTCCTCCTTGAGGATGTCGGCCTGGACGGTGCCACGGACCGTGCGCAGCGTCTCAGCCTTGATCCGCGCGTAGGTCTCGGCGTCGACCACCTCCGCGCCAGAGATCCCGAGTAGCCCGAGCCCGAGCCCGTCGTTGCCGGGAGGCAGCTCGCCCTCGTAGCGCGGCCGGGGTCGGTCGCCGAAATACTCGTCGAGCTTCTTTTCCGTCGCCGCCCACTGTCCGCTCTCGCGCAGGTGCCGTTCGACCTGCTGGTCGATCGCCGCGTTCATGAAGAAGGCGAGGATGATCGGCGCCGGCCCGTTGATCGTCATCGAGACCGAGGTGGTCGGCGCGCAGAGGTCGAAGCCCGAGTAGAGCTTCTTGGCGTCGTCGAGGGTGGCGATCGAGACGCCCGAGTTGCCGACCTTGCCGTAGATGTCGGGGCGCTCGGCGGGGTCCTCGCCGTAGAGGGTCACCGAGTCGAAGGCGGTCGAGAGCCGTGCCGCCGGCTGCCCCTGCGAGAGGTAGTGGAAGCGGCGGTTGGTGCGCTCGGGGGTGCCCTCGCCGGCGAACATCCGGGTCGGGTCCTCGCCCTCGCGCCGGTAGGGGAAGACGCCGGCGGTGTAGGGGTAGGAGCCGGGGAGGTTTTCCTTCATCAGGAAGCGGAGGCGGTCGCCCCAGCCTTCGAAGTGCGGCGGCGCGATCTTCGGCACCTGCTGCCCGCTCAGCGTCTCGCGGTAGTTGGGGCCGGTGATCTCGCGATCGCGGACCGTGTAGCTGTAGGTCTCGGCGGTGATCGCCTCGATCCGCTCGTCCCAGCCCTCGAGCAGCTCGCGCGCCTCGGGCCCGAGCTTGCGCAGTGCCTCCTCGCGGGCAGATTGCAGGTCCTCGTTGTCGCCGACCGCCTTCGCCGCCTCCTCCAGGTGCTGGGCGCCGGCCGCGAATCCGGACAGCTTCTCGATCCGCTCTTCGATCGCGCGTCCCTGTTCGGCGATCTCGGCCAGGTAGCGGACCCGCTCGGCCGGGATCAGCGTGTTGCCGACCGGTTCGTGCGCGTCACCCTCGAGGCCCGGGTTCCAGCGGCCGGCATCGCCGCCGGCCTTCTCGCCCAGCATCTCGCAGAGCCGACGGAAGACCCAGGTGACGCCGGGGTCGTCGAACTGGCTGGCGATCGTCGGATAGACCGGGACCTCCTCCTCGGCGATCTCGAACGAAGCGTGGTTGCGCCGCCACTGCTTGCGGACGTCGCGCAGCGCGTCCTTGGCGCCGCCTTTGTCGAACTTGTTGATCACGACCAGCTCGGCGAGGTCGAGCATGTCGATCTTCTCCAGCTGGCTGGCGGCGCCGAACTCGCTCGTCATCACGTAGACCGGGATGTCGACGAGGTCGACGATCTCCGAGTCGCTCTGGCCGATGCCGGCGGTCTCGACGATCACCAGGTCGAACTCGGCCGCGCGCAGGTAGGCGACGGCGTCCGGCAGCACGGCGCTGGTCGAGAGGTTCTGCCGCCGGGTCGCCATCGAGCGCATGTAGAGCTGCTCGTTGCGGAGGCTGTTCATCCTGATCCGGTCACCGAGCAGGGCGCCGCCGGTCCGCCGCCGGGTCGGGTCGACGGCGAGCACCGCGATCCGCAGCTCCGGCAGGTGCTGGACGAAACGCGAGAGCAGCTCGTCGGTGACCGTGCTCTTGCCGGCTCCGCCGGTTCCGGTCACGCCGACCACCGGCACGCCGGCGCCCGCCGCGGTCCACTCGCCGCGCAGCCCTTCGAGCTGCGATTCGGGGATCACCCCGTCCTCGATCGCCGAGAGCGCCTGCGCGACCGCGAGGTCGCCGTTGCGTTCCGGCGGCGGCAGCGAGGAGCCGAGGCGCTTCGCCGCCGCCCGCTCGACCAGGTCGTCGATCATCCCGACCAGGCCCAGCGACATCCCGTCGGACGGCGCGTAGATCCGCTCGACCCCGTAGTCCTGCAGTTCGTCGATCTCACTCCCGGTGATCGTGCCGCCGCCGCCACCGAAGACACGAATATGGGGAGCGCCGAGCTCGGCCAGCATCTCGACCGCGTAGCGGAAGTACTCGGTGTGGCCGCCCTGGTAGGAACTGATCGCGATCGCGTCGGCGTCCTCCTGGATCGCGGCTCGCACCACGTCGCTGACGCTGCGATTGTGGCCGAGGTGGACGACCTCGGCGCCGCTGTCCTGGATCAGCCGGCGCATGACGTTGATCGCCGCGTCGTGGCCGTCGAACAGCGAGGCCGCGGTGACGAAGCGCAGCGGTGGTTCGGCGGAACCGGGCGAAAGGCCCGACTGGGTGCTGTCGAGAACCGTGGTCATGCTTCCCTGACGCCGAACAGGCGGGTGTCGTCGGATGCGAGCAACGCTGCCTCCACTTCATCAGGTTCGTGTGGAAGGCCGAGCGCCCCTGTGGCCCGGTCGACGCTCCAGAGGGCGGGTGAAGTTTCGATCTGCGCCGCCAGCGAGACCAGGGCCCGTTCGGCCTGGCGCCGTTCGCCTGCCGTCGACATCGTGCCGAGGTTGCTGAGCACGGTGATCCGCTCGGGGGATACGTGGAGCATGGATAGTAGGAATACCACGTATCTCCTCAGCGCACAAGGACTGGTACTCCCACGTTTCCAGAGTTCACCCCACTATCGGGGGTTCAACTCTGGAAACGCGAGATTCTCAGACGGCGCCGGCGGTTTGTCTCCGAGCAGGTCGCCGACGAGGAACACCTCTCCCCCTTCCTCGCGAAGGGAGTAGGTCTGCAGCGCCGCGCACTCGTGGCCGAGCGGGGCGCCGCTGGCGAGGTCGAAGTGGCGTTCGTGCAGGGGGCAGATCACCGAACGGTCGGCGACGATGCCGTCGGCCAGCGGGCCCTCCAGATGCGGGCAGGTGGCCTGGGTCGCGAACCAGCCGGCCGTGGTGCGGAAGAGGGCCAGCGGGCGGCCGTCGACGCGGACCAGGCGGCCCTCGCCGGCCGGCACGTCATCGACCGCGCAGAGCCGGATCACGGCAGCTCCCCGTCCGGCGGCGGCCCGACCGGCGCGAGCGCGGGCGCGGCGGCGCCCGAGACCTCGTCGAGATCGCCGAACTGGCGCGGATGGTAGGGCTCGTCCCGCTCCAGCCAGGGGTCAGCGACAGCTGCCTTGGCGATGCGAAACCGCTCCAGCAGCGCTGCCGCCCGCTCGGGGTCGAGCACGGCCCGCCGGATCTCGTCGAGCCCGATCCGCGGCACGAAGTCGTAGAGGCGTTCCTTGTAGTCGGCGTTCTCGCGGTAGTACTGGAGCAGCGCGGTCGCGACTCGGATCACCTGCTCGGGGGTCTCCACCGTCTGGAAGACGTCGGCCTCGCGAACCGTCGCCCCGGCGGCTCCCCCGACCCGGATCTGCCAGCCGCCCTCGACGGCGACGACGCCGATGTCCTTGACCGTCGCCTCGGCGCAGTTGCGCGGGCATCCCGAGACCCCCGACTTGACCTTCGCCGGCGTGTAGACGCCCTCCCACTCGCGCTCCAGGGCAACTCCGAGCGCGATCGACTCGCCCAGCCCGAAGCGGCAGAAGTCCTTCCCGACGCAGGTCTTCACGGTCCGGACCGCCTTCGCGTAGGCATGACCCGAGGGCATGCCGATGTCGCGCCAGATCGCCGGCAGGTCCTCCTTGCGGACGCCGAGAAGGTCGATCCGCTGGCCGCCCGTCACCTTGACCATGCGGACGTCGTAGCGCTCGGCGGCATCGGCAATCCGCCGCAGCTCGTCCGGCGTCGTCACACCGCCGTACATCCGCGGCACCACCGAGAAGGTGCCGTCGTTCTGGATGTTGGCGTGGACGCGGTCATTGATGAAGCGGGCGCCGCGCTCCTCACGGTGGCGGTTGGCGTTGACCTCGGAGACGAGGTAGGCGAGCGCCGGCTTGCACTGGCCGCACTCGCGCCCGGTGCCGCAGGCGCCGGCGACCTGGCTGACCGCGTCGAAGCCGCGCTCGCGGATCACCGCGGCGAGCTGCTCGCGGGTCTGCGCCCGGCACGGGCAGAGGTAGCTCGGCTCCTCGACCGCGCCGCCGGTCGCGATCTGGACCAGCTCGACGACCGCCCCCTTGCAGGATCCGCAGCCGGTGCCGGCCCGGGTCCGCGCCATCACCTCGCGCGCGGTCCCACAGCCCCCTTCGCCGACCGCGGCCACGATCTCTCCCTTGCAGACCCCGTTGCAGTTGCAGATCTGGGCCGAGTCGGGAAGGTCGGCGACGGTTGCCTCGAGCGCGGCGGCGAGGCGGGCGACCGGGTCGGTGACCTCCTCGCCGCCGGCGATCGCGCCAAGCAGGTCCTCACTGCCGCGGGTGTCGCCGAGCATGATCGCGCCGGCGGCGCGTCCCTCGGCGACGACGAGCTTGCGGTAGGCCGGGGCCGCCGCGTCGGCGGCGACCGCCTCCTGCGCCCCCTGCGGTGAGCCGATCGAGACGAGGTCAACCCCCATCACCTTCAGCTTCGCCCACTGCAGCGATCCCTCGTAGGGCCGTTCGCAGCGGTCGAGCAGTGAGGTGGCGGCGACCGTGGCCTGCTCATGGATCGGAGCGACCAGGCCGTAAACCATGCCGCGGTGCTCGGCGCACTCGCCGACCGCCCAGGCCGACGGCGCACTGGTCCGCATCTCGTCGTCGACCTGAATGCCGCGGCCGACCTCAAGACCCGCCTCGACGGCGAGCGAGATCTGCGGGCGGATGCCGATGCTGACGACGACGAGGTCGGCCTCGATCTCCTGGCCGTCG
>Ga0105249_10003657_pt1 | contig 13275 bp, 14 predicted proteins | sample KBSS44metaG_FD_81522 | JGI IMG/M metagenome (GOLD analysis project Ga0105249, IMG submission 81522) | Switchgrass rhizosphere microbial communities from Kellogg Biological Station, Michigan, USA - KBS S4-4 metaG | ecosystem: Host-associated > Plants > Roots > Rhizosphere > Soil | place... | reverse complement strand
GAAAATTTTGTAGCCACAGGCTTCAATGTTGGGGTTGTTTCTGCCATAAATTAAGCGGGGGCAAAAATAAGGCAAACTTATCAATTTTTGATTGTGGATTTTGGATTTAAGATTGGCGTTTTTTATTTGGTTTCCAGCTTGGTAACACTGATTGGACTTTGGTTGCGATGCTCCTTTCATCATCCCTTACTTTACTGAGCTATTGCGTCGCAGTTTACCCAGAGCGAAGCGAAGGGTCGCACTCTTGTACTGCATCAAGTCAATTCGACTTTATAGAACATGGATGAGACGGATTGAACGGATGTGCACAGATTCTTATTGTTTAATAAAATCCGTTTTAATCAGTAGCATCCGTGTCATCCGTGTGCTATTTCTTCTAACTAAAAACTAATATTGCAACCAGTTTTGCTAAAGCTTCATTCCATATCAATCACCCAATTCAAAAACTACAGCAATCGTTCATTTCATTTCAATGAACGAATCGTTGGTATTTGTGGCAATAATGGCGTCGGCAAAACCAACCTTCTTGATGCCATTCATTATCTCTGTTTCACCAAAAGTTATTTTACCAGGGATGTTTTAAATATTCAAAACGGGCAACAGGGTTTTAGAGTGGACGGCGAATTGGATCTGAATGAAAAAAAAGAAAAAGCAGTCTGTATACTTCGTGAAACTGGCAAAAAAGAATTTTCGATAAATGATTCAGGCTATGAAAAATTTTCAGAGCATATCGGCAGATACCCTTGCGTTATCATTGCGCCGGACGATATACAGATCATTACTGATGGCAGCGAGGAAAGGCGACGATTTTTGGATGCACTCCTTTCACAAATTGATAAAGACTATCTGCAATATTTAATTAACTACAACAAAATATTGGCCCAACGAAATTCTTTGTTAAAAGGTTTTTATGAAACAGGGAACAAAGATCTTGCGTTGCTTGATGTATTGGATGAACAATTGTTAAAACCCGGAGAATACATTTTTGAAAAACGTAAACAATTTCTTATTTCATTTTTGCCTGATGTTAAAAAACTTTATACAGAAATAGCAAGGCAGGAAGAAGAAATAGAATTACATTATCAAAGTGAATTAAATCAATGCACATTTAAAGAATTACTTCATTTGAACAGGCAACGTGATATGGCGGCACAACGAACGACCGGTGGTATTCATCGTGATGAAATGGTCTTTAATCTTAGTGGTCAATTATTCAAAAACATTGCTTCGCAGGGGCAGCGAAAAAGTTTACTCTTTGCGCTTAAGCTGGCAGAAATGGATGTGCTGAAAGAAACCAAAGGCTTCGCTCCTCTTCTTTTACTTGATGATGTGTTTGAAAAATTGGATGAAGACAGAATTACCAACTTGCTTCATCGTGTTTGTATTGAAAACAATGGGCAGGTTTTTATTACTGATACAAATCAGGAAAGGCTTTCTCAACACCTGGATTCATTATCTACCAACTATCAATTAATAATATTGAAGGGTGAAAGTTAAAGGTTGAAGATTTTGACCTTGACATAACTTTCAACTTTCCACTTTTAACTTTTAACTTTGTTCCATGGGTGAATATTCAATCGGCGATGCTATTGAAAAGTTTCTGGAACAAAGCCGTATCAGGGGTTCTATCCAGGCTTTGCAGATCGGAGATGTATGGGAAGAAATCATGGGTAAGACAATTGCCAGGTATACTGAAGAGATCAAAATCATCAATGATACTCTATTTATCACAACTCATGTCGCACCATTAAAGCAAGAACTGATCTTCCAAAAAGAAAAAATAAAGCTTCGTGTGAACGAAGCTCTTGGTAAAAAAGTAATTAAGGAAATAGTTGTTAAGTGAGCACTCCAAAACCGTTCTCTCTTCTAACTACTGCATCAAAAATTTCCATCCTGTTATTCACTGCTTCTTCAAGTATATCTTCTGATGACACAATACCACGGAAAGAATGGATTTCAAAAACGGGCAGATAACGAACATGGTGTTGACGCATTAATTGCATACATATTTCAACAGTGTCATCTGTAGTAGCGGCAGGTAACCCTTTATTCATTATATCACTCACCTTCGTTTTAGTAAGCTGCTTCTCAGTAATTACAACTTTACTTGTAATGTCATGTTCGGTAAGGAGTCCTACATATTTTTCATCCTCCATTACGATCAGGTAATCTACATTTTCATGACACATGCGGCTAAGCGCCGTATCAGCCGATGAACCAGGAGAAACTGTGTGGAAATGCGGTTCCTTTTTGGCAAGAATCGAAGTTATTTTTTCCATACGCACAGGTTTAATAGGTTTAGTAATCTTTTTTGCGCCTACAAATTCAAGGTCTTTTCAATTTACGAATAAATTCCGGGGAAAAAGTCTGATCGCTGTCAATGTGCAAAAAATATTCCAAATATTTTTTTAGCCCCAACTTTTTCAATAATCACAAATTTCAGTTGCCAGGATGAAAATAGAATGAAAAGGTTGTAATGAAATTGTAAAGTTTTTGTTGACAAAGTTCTTACTGAACCCTGATTCTCGGGTCAACGACACCATACAGAATATCAGCGAGTATATTAATGATGATAAAGAATGTAGCTGAGATAAGAACCGAGCCCATTACAACGGGGAAATCCAGTTTTTCAAGAGCATCTACCGTCACTTTGCCAATGCCCTTCCATCCAAAAATATATTCTACAAAAAATGCCCCCGCAAGCAATTCAGCAAACCAGCCAGTAACCGCAGTTATAACAGGGTTCAAAGCATTACGCAATGCATGTTTCCAGATTACTTTCATTTTACCCAAACCCTTTGCATAGGCAGTGCGGATATAATCCTGGCTCAATACATCAAGCATGGCACTGCGTGTAAGCTGGGTAATGATCGCTAACGGACGAATGCCCAAAGTAAAAGCAGGCAGAATAAGATTATGAAGCGTCCATATTCTTTCGCCGGTTATTTCATCCACATCAAACCAATTCCCATTGATATGCAAACCTGTCCAATCTGATAATAAGAAACCAAAAATATAGGCAATGATAATACCCATAAAAAAGGAAGGCGCTGATATACCAACAATACTTGCAAAAACTGAAGATGTATCCATCCATGAACCTTTTTTTACAGCAGCAAGAACACCTAAAGGGATTCCAATTACAACTGCAATGATCATGGCGGCTAAGGCAAGGATCAAGGTTCCGGGCAAGGCTTCCGATAATAAACTACCTACTTCTTTTTTAGTTTGATACGATTTGCGGAGATAAGGAATTTTTAACCCGACTTTGTTTTGGCCTCCAATAAAAATTCCTTTTAATTTTTTTTCTTTAATATCATTTGAAGAATGAACTGAGATCGGCGAAACATCATTTACGTAATAAAAGAATTGTTTCCACTTAGGTTGATCAAGATATAGCTCTTTGCGAATATTAGCTTGTGTCGCCGCATCTCCGGTCTGCCCCATTATGAGTCGCGATGGGTCTCCAAAACCCTGGAAGAGAAAAAAAACAAGAATAACAACACCTGCTAAAACCAGCAGTCCATAGAGAAGTTTTTTGATAACAAAGCTCAACAAGGTTTCTGATTTCTAATTCTTATCGAAACTATTCTTTTTTTATCGCTTTTATTGCTTCATCGAAATTAGCAAAGCTCCATTTGGCGGCTACTGTGCCTCGTTTTATATAATATAAGGTTGGGTTACTCCTTGCTGCTGTACGTATGGCGGTAAAATCGCAGCTAAGTACAGTAATATTTTTAAAACCCATTTGCGAATAAATCGTATTGGCTGAGTCACGGTTTGTGGTTACAAAATAAAAAGGTATCCCCATTTTGTTTGCTTCTGAATAAACAGCAAGCAGGTCATTTTTCCATGCGGGATCCTTACCAGGCAAAATCGTGTTAAATAATAACAATGCATTCGGCTGCGACAAAATAACTTCTGTTGAATCACTAATATTCTGAGTGCCGGTAGAGTCGATACTGTTTGCACTTGTTAAAGAAAATCCTTTGATAGGTGGCTCATTATTTTTTCCTTTTCTAACAAGTTTATCATACCGGTTAACGAATTTGTAAAGCGAATCATTAAAGTCAGCCGGAAATTTATCAGCAGTAAATTCAACTTTCTTTCCCTGCTTTTCATACACAAAGGTCATAACGATGCTATCCGGAACAGCATTTGCCGGCATCTTCATTTTTTCTGGAATACTGTTCCCTCTTTTGAATGGCAGACAATCAACCGGCGGCAAATATCTTAATGCATACCACTGCAAACCAAAGCTGAAAATTGTAGCTAAAAGCATGAGGCCTGTGTTCAATCGGGGGGCAAAAAGAGGTTTGATATGTTTTCTTGCAAAAAGAATAATAAGAATTAACGCAGATAATAAAAGATCTTTATAAAATGAATATTCGGGAGTAATTTTTATGCAATCGCCGAAGCAGCCACAATTGGTAGGTCTGCCAGTTTTATATGTGTAACCGGTAAGGATCGTAAAGAATACCATTAACAACAATAACAACCAGCTAAATAATTTCATTCGCCAACCGAGAAGTAAGGCAGCGCCGGCAATTATTTCAAAAGCATTCATTGTTATAGATAAGAACAACGTATGCCCGTTCAAAAAATGAAATAAGTTCATCAATGCATCTTTCAGAAAGAAAGTACTCGTAGTAAGATCTGTGGTCCATACTTCAAAGTATTCTTCCATTTTGTAAGCAGTACCAAACGGATCATTTGCTTTTACTAATCCGGAAAAAATAAACAGCAGCCCAACAACGACCCTGATAATATTGATAGCTATTTTCATTGTGATTTTTGACTTTTACTTTTGACTTTTTACTTTCTCCTCTCCCACCAATATCAATGCAAACACGGCATAATTTATAATATCAAGATAATTGGCATCAATGCCTTCACTTATAATTGTTTTTCCTTCATTGATCAAAATTTGACGGATACGCTGCAGTTTCATCAAAATAAGGTCTACAAAACTTTCCTGGCTCATGCTTCGCCATGCTTCACCATAATCATGATTTTTATCCTGCATCAATCTTTTGGCAATGCCAACTTTTTCATCAAACATCGGTGATATCCTTTCAACAGGCATTTCTTCAGGATCGTCTTCTGTAAGATCCAATTGAAAAAGGCCGATCACTGCATAGTTAATAATTCCTTTGAATTCTGCTGAAATATCATCGGCCACCTTTTGTTTACGTGTTTCCTGGATCGTACGAATGCGTTGCGCTTTAATAAAGATCTGGTCAACGATCGATATCGTTCGCAGCACTCTCCATGCTGTTCCATAATCCATTGCTTTACGTAAAAAAATTTCTTTACAGGAACGGATCACTTCATCGTATTGCTTGTCGGTTATTGTCATATTCGTGAATGGTCAATGATGAATGGTGAATTTGGACACCAAAAGCAAATGGAATTCCGCAAATAAAGTAAACCCTATTATTCACCATTGACCATTCACCATTGACCACTCACCTTCACTATCTTTATCGCCAAAAATAGCGAACAAAAATCGAATGTTTACATTGAATTGCAAAGGGCGCCTGCTCCTGATAGATAAACCTCTGGTGATGGGCATCATTAATGCTACACCAGATTCTTTTTTTTCTGGCAGTCGTTACAATAAAGTTGATGAGATAGTTGCCCAGGCAGAAAAAATGCTGAATGATGGCGCCGATATGATTGACATTGGCGGACAAAGCACAAGACCGGGCAGTGAATTGATATCTGCTGATAAAGAAATAGAACGAGTAGTGCCAGCAATAAAAGCAATTACCAAAAAATTTCCCGAAGCTTTTATTTCTATCGATACTTTTTATTCAAAAGTTGTAAGAGCAGCTGTTGATGCAGGCGCAACGATTATTAATGATATAAGTGCCGGAAGAATGGATAACAAACTGATCGAAACTGCTGTTGAGCTAAAAATTCCTTATGTACTCATGCACATGAAAGGCACGCCACAAACTATGTTGCAAAATACAACATATGAAAATGTGACTCGTGAAGTGCTTGATTTTTTTATTTCAAGAACACATGAATTAAAAAATACAGGCATCGTTGATATAATTATCGATCCCGGTTTTGGATTTGCAAAAACAATTGATCAGAATTTTGAATTGCTGAAAAATCTCTCTGTTTTTAAAATGCTTGATAAACCAATTATGTTTGGCATTTCAAGAAAATCTACTGTTTATAAAACACTTGGTATAACTGCCGATGAGGCATTAAACGGAACAACAGTCCTGAATACTATTGGACTAATGAATGGGGCATCCATTCTCAGGGTTCATGATGTAAAAGAAGCAAAGGAAGCAGTGAAATTATACTCCACTACTTATAAATAGAAAACCTCTTTCCCATAATTGAAAAGAGGTTCTACTAAATAATATCCTGCTATTAATTTGTTTTGGGAAGGTTTTTTGCCGCAAGAGAATCACTAACCCTTTTTTCAGCTTCTGCTTTTTCCTGAGTATCGCTTACGTTTAATATCTCAACGTCAAAGATAAGTGAAGCATATGGCCCGCCAGGTCCCTGGCTGGCTCCGTAAGCAAGAGTTCCTGGAACATATAAAACACCTTTACCGCCTTTATTAAATAAGGCAATACCATCATGCCATCCCTGTATTGCGTTTCCTGGCCCTAGCTGGAAAATATATACGCCTGCATCAAACACTTGATTATTTACCAATCCTTTACCCGAATATTTTACAGTAATAAATTTTCCTATTGCTGCTGGCACACCATTCCCTTTTTCATTTATTAGAACATAAGTACCTGCCGGAGCCCTTACTGGTGTTATTTTATGTGCAGCAAAATATGCCTGCAGTTCTTTTTCCTCTTTTTCTTTTTGCTTAGCCTCTGTTTCTTTCATTTCTTGTTCCTGGCGTGGCCTGTCTCTTTCCATTTCGGCATCGTAATCCTTTCTTGCCAAACTATCAACACTAAAAACCTCAATTATCTTAATATAAGTTTTGATACGATCACCTTTTTTTGCAAATGGAATCTGGGCTCCTTTTTTTAGCAATGTATCAACCATCTGAACGGTTTCTGCACTGTCTCCCTTTTTCATCATCGTTAATATTTCAAAAGGACTGTAACTACCTGCAATGTCTTCAGATAAAGGAAGGAACTGTGGGACCTTTCCATGGCTATCAAACAATAGCGAGTCATTTATTTTGTATACAATGTGAAATTTTATCACATCTTTCATTTTAGCCACTGAGTCTTTGCTGCCTCCGGGAAAGATCTTATAAACCAAACCGCTTTTTGTTTTTTTATAATCAGCGTTGCATGACAGCATAACAATTGCCAGCATTGCAGATATAACCATTGTAATTTTTGCTTTCATTTTTATTTTATTATTGAAGTAAATGTATGTTCTCTTTCATTGCTATATGAAAATTCTTCACTGTTTCATCAAGCGATAATGAACTGCGACCTCCTGATGCATTATAATGCCCGCCACCCTCAAAATATTTTCGGGCAAAAGTATTGCAATCAAAATCGCCCTTGCTGCGAAAGCTCCATTTGCGTTCTTCATCCCTGTCGATCACAATAGCAACAAGTTTAATGCCTTTTATACTTTGGGGATAATTTACGAGACCTTCAGTATCACCGGTTTTTACCTGGAATCTCAGCAGATCAGATTTTGGAATAACAAGCAACACGGTATTGTATTCATAAAAGACTTCCATCCTGTTTATCAATACATGACCGATAAACCGCATTCTGTTTTCCAAAAAATTATCAAAAAGCTCATTGTGCACATGCATATGTTCGAGACCTCTTTGCTTCAGATCTGCAACCAACTTATGCACAGCTGCTGTGGTTGATGAAAAACGAAATGATCCCGTATCTGCCACTACGCCTGCATAAATGCAATCCATTATTTCTGTGGTAAGCTTATCGCTGTGCCCGGATGCATATATGAAATCATAAATCATTTCACAGGTGCTTGACTTAGTTGTGTCGCTTATTCCCCATTCAAAACTTTTTTCATCCGGTTGCTGATGATGATCGATCAAAATTCGTGGGCTGGTGACTTGTTCTAATTTTGCTGCCAGGTTTTTTGTACGGTGAATTGCATTGAAGTCAAGACAAAAAATCCATTCTGCCTGGTCAAGATTTTTTTCTGCTTTTTCTTTGAACATATCAGAATCTATCACTTCATTGCAGCCCGGCATCCAGTTGAGCCAGCCCGCCCAATTGCTGGGTGAAATAATTGTGGTGGTATGACCAAACTGCCTTAAAAAATGTGAAAGAGCAAGCGATGCACCCATTGCATCAGCATCGGGCTTCTGATGAGGAACTATTACGATTCTTTTAGGCTGATATAATAATGGAAAAATATCCTCTATGGGTTTCATAAACGGCTGCGAAGGTAGGGCAAATGTGCTGATGTGCCAATATGGTGATATGCCAATGAAAACATCAAAATCAATTCCATCAGCACATTATCAAATTGGCTAATTAGCAAATTGGGTATACATTTGCGGCGCAAAAAACAAAGAATAAAATGAGCAATCGAACATTGACAATGATCAAACCCGACGCTATGAAAAAAGGATATGCCGGTGCTATTCTTGACATGATGATCAAAGATGGTTTTCGTGTAATAGCATTGAAACAACTAAAGCTGACCACTGAAAAAGCAGGTGAATTTTATGCGGTACATAAAGCAAGGCCTTTCTTTGGAGAGTTGGTTGAGTTTATGAGCAGTGGTCCTATCATCGCGGCTATTCTGGAAAAAGAAAATGCTGTGACTGATTTCAGAAAGCTGATCGGCGCTACCGATCCTGCAAAAGCTGATGAAGGAACTATCCGTAAAAAATACGCAGCATCAGTTGGTGAAAATGCAGTGCATGGAAGCGACAGTGATGAGAATGCAAAAATTGAAGGCGATTTTTTCTTTTCGGCACTTGAAAGATTTTGATAAGGGTTATCTTTTAAAAAACCGTTCCGATAATCCGGGACGGTTTTTTAATTTGTAAAATGAATGATTAAATTAGAGCACTTCAAACCCGAACCAATGAGATTACTTAAAGCTTCTATTTTATTTTTTTTATTCTTTATATGTTTGTTTCTTATTCGCAAATGGATTTTCCTGAATTTGGTTCCTTCAGCGATGAAGAAAAAAAATTAAAGCGGTGTTCTTTCGATCCAGAAGCGGAAGCTGCGCTAAAAGAATTCTATAAAAAAATGGTGGATATGTTAAACGAACCTATTGTGCTGAAACTGCCAAATTGATCTTATTTGTTGATCCAGAAATCAAAATATTTCAGATGCTGTGTCATGCCACCATACAATCGCTGATTCACTCGTCAAAAAATCATTTTATATAATTAAGGGTAATAAGGGAAATTATAATAAGAATGCCTAAGAGAGATATAATGAATAAACAGTCTGCCACCGTTTCAAGTCTTTTTTCAATTAGATGTTTTGATGTCCGAATTGAAAAAAAGGAAAACAAACAAGAAATAGTCAGCAAAATTGCAATTCCAGAAGTAAGTTCATCAATAATACTGCTTTCTGCTTTGTCAGTAAAATGAAATGAAGTAATAACGAAAAGACAAAACCCTAAAAGATTTGCTGAAGTGTTTAGGATATGTTGCGAGGTAGTATTTGACATATTGAATTTTTCCCTTGCAATTTAGAGGGATTCGTTTAACTATAATGTCAAACTGTCTGGAGATTAACATCCTATTTACTCGAAATATTGATAAAGGGCAATTAAGATTATATGTCAGTGCGAGCTGCATCGATTCAAATCACCCTTTCCATCTTCATTTTATACTTAACAGGTCTTACAGTATATCCCTCTTTGCGTAGTAACTTTATCACTCCTTTTTCTCCGGCAAGATGTCCCGCTCCTACAGCAATGGTCAAACTTTTTTCAGGCATAAGTTTTTTTAACTTTTCCACCCAATTACGGTTGCGGTTGTAAATTAAGATGTCTTCATAGTTACCCAATCCTCCGTCATCTTCTTTTACATATTCACCAAGTTTTTCTATATCCTGCGCCTTATAGGCTTCTATCATTTCTTCAAATTGTTTTTCCGATTCTGATTTTGACCCGTCCTCATTAACATATTTCAATAATTGCTCTGCCTGCAATTTGTAAGGTATGCTGTCGAATATCGAGGCCTGGTAGCTCATAGTTTCAAGCCCTTCTACCCGCTTCTTGTTCTTTTTTGCTTCTTCTAATATCAGTTGTTCCATCGCTACCGCATCTTCGCATCCAATTCCTGATTCCATCAGCAATGATGAAGCAAGCATTGGTTTATAAGTTTCCAGTTTCGAAAAAGGCAGGATGCCGCTTTTACTTTCCATATAATCTTTTACTTTTTCATAGTCTTCTTTACTCAGCAGGTCAGCCAGTGTAGTGTCATTCCGCATTTTAAAATCTTTGAGAGCTGTTATCATCTCAAGCAGGTTATCCATATCCACTTCAAAATAGACACGGTCAGATTTTTGAATAGCCGCTATTAAACTATCGCCAAGCGAGGCGTCGTCTTTACAAATCATATGAATAGTACCATAGAGATAGGATGGTTTGATTAAGCCATTACCGCTTATTTCCCAAAGCAGGCTTTTTTCTAACGGACGTGGTTTCCCCGATTGTGCCTTTCCCGTAGTAAAACCCATTAACGTTACAACAAACCAAAATACATGACCTAAGACAATTTTATTTCTCATTAATTTTTTTTTATTTTATTACTAATTCATCGACCCAAAACTCTACTCACATGAAAAAACTGCTCCCGCTTACCCTAAGCATTATTATTTCTTTATCAATTTACGGTCAAAAAAACAAGAACAAAGATAGCAACATTCCAGCCTTTGGTAAGGTGGAAAAAGCTGATCTTGAAATGAAGGAATGTGATTTCGATAAAAACGCCGAAGCCATGGTTTTGTTTGATAAAGGCCAGTTGGTTGAAATACTTGGGAGCGGCATTGACCTTGAGCGGCATATCCGTATAAAAATATTAAATGATAAAGGCAAAGACAGGGCTGATATTCATTTGCATTACATTAATTGGAAAAAAGATGAGGAAATAAAAGATATTACCGCACAAGTTTATAATCTTGATCCTTCCGGGAATATTGTTGTAACAAAAGTTGACAAGAAACAGATCTTTGAAAAACAGATCAACAAAAGGGAAGCTGAAAAAGTGTTTACATTTCCCGATGTAAAACCCGGCAGCATCATAGAATATAAATATAAACATACCAATATCGGTATGATGAATTGGTATTTTCAGCGTTCTATCCCGGTAAAATACAGTGAATTCACTTTTGATTATCCAAATGCAGTGGATATTGCGTTTTTACCTAAATGCTACCTACCCTACGAACAAAAAACTGATAACAGCAGCAACCGAACAGTACGATTTTTTTCTATGACCAATGTGCCAGCATTGCGAGACGAACCCTATATTTTAAATGAAGATGATTATATGCAGAAAATAGAATCGAAGACAATTGCGTATGAAAACTCAAACGGGGTACGTCAAAGCATAATTGTTAACTGGCCGCAGGTAATCCGCTTCTTAATGGAAGATGAAGATTTTGGTTTGCAAATAAAAAAAGAAATTCCCCGCACAGCAGATCTCGATGCCCAGTTGAAAACTATACATGACCCTTATATGCGGATGAAGATCATTTATCAATACGTAAAAAAGAATATGGAATGGGACGGCAGTCCCGGCATATGGGCATTGGATGGAGTAAAAGCTGCATGGAAAGATAAAAAAGGAACTGCGGGAGAAATTAACCTGATATTGGTAAACCTTCTGAAGGATGCGGGTCTGAATGCAAAACCAATATTGGTGAGTACGCATGATAATGGTCTTGTAAACAGTGCTGATGCCGGCACAACCTGGAGTCCGGGGTTTTATCAATTTAATAAAGTACTTGCATGGGTTACCATCGGGAACAATATTTATGTATTAGATGGAACAGATAAAGAAACACCGGCTCATCTTATTCCACCAGATGTAGTGGCAACAGAAGGATTGGTGATAGAGAAAATTGAAACTTTTGAATGGGGATGGGAAAACTTATGGAAAAATAACCTGGTGTATAAGGACATCGTTATTTTGAAGGGTAAAATTACAAAAGATGGAAAACTAACTGGTGAAGCAAGTGTCAACAGTTTTGACTATTCCCGGTTAGAAAAGATGGCAACAGCAAGGAAGGGAAAGAAAGAATTTACAGAGAAATATTTTTCGTCAGCTGATCAGAATATTACGATCGACAGTATATCACTTGAAAATATTGACGTAGACAGTGTACCATTAGTGCAAAAAGTTTATTTCGAACAACAATTAAACGCTTCTGGTGAATACCAGTATTTTTCTGCTAACCTGTTTACCGGCCTGGAAAAAAATATCTTTGTTGCGGATGAAAGAATTTCAGATGTTTTTTTTGGCGTTTTGCAGGAACATGGGCTTGTTGCAAATATCAGCATACCCGAGGGATATGAATTTGACGAATTGCCGAAGAATATAAAAATGATAATGCCGGATACCAGCATTATCATTACACGAATGTCAGTTGCAGATGATAACCAGCTTTCATTGCGTATCAATTTAGAATTTAAAAAGCCTTATTATTCTATAGATGAATATGAAGTATTCAGGGAGTTTTACAAAAAACTTTTTGATCTGCTGAATGAGCAATACGTAATTAAGAAAAAGGCAAAACCATAAATCTTATCCATGAAAAAAGGAACATTAATTATTTTTTGTGTTTCAATGGTCTTCTCTGTACGGTGTCAAACTGTTTCTTATAACCTTTCGACTATTCCTGATAGTATACAGAAAGATGCAAAGGTTATAGTTCAATTAGAAAATCAAATTTTTACGATTGAAGATATTAATGATGCTTCTTTATATGTACATAAGATTTATACCGTAGTAAATGACGACGGTAAAGATGAATTGGATTTTTTTGTCACTACGACAAAGTTTATAAGCCTTACTGATGCCGAACTGAAAGTATATGACGCAAATGGCAAACAAATTTCAAAACATAAAAAAAAGGAGATGATCACCCATGCAATGGGTGAAGGCTTAGTGGATGATGGTTATGTAACTTTTTATTCAGTCAACACTTCAAACTATCCTGTTACCATCGACCTGGAATATGAATTGAAGTTCAAAGGAACATTGATGTATCCATCGTTTGAGATCCTGACCCCGGGTACAGGAGTTATGCAATCTTCTTTCACTGCAAGAGTCCCGATCAATCTTGACCTTCGATATAAGGCAAGAAATAG
>Ga0105249_10003653_pt1 | contig 13284 bp, 9 predicted proteins | sample KBSS44metaG_FD_81522 | JGI IMG/M metagenome (GOLD analysis project Ga0105249, IMG submission 81522) | Switchgrass rhizosphere microbial communities from Kellogg Biological Station, Michigan, USA - KBS S4-4 metaG | ecosystem: Host-associated > Plants > Roots > Rhizosphere > Soil | place... | reverse complement strand
CATTACCCTGCGACTCTATGATCCCACCATGGCCGGCTCGTTCCCAGTGCCGCTCGGCCTCTACGTCGACCGTCTCAGCGCGGTCATGATGGTCCTCATCTCCGCCATCGGGACGATCATCTATGCGTACTCGATTGAATACATGCATCAGGAGCCGCACGAACGCCGCTATTTCGCCCTCCTCGGCGTCGCCATCAGCGTGTTGCTGTGCATGGTCTCCAGCGCCAATCTCTTGATGCTGTTTCTCTTCTGGCAGATTCTGTCTTATCTTCTCTATCTCCTGATTCATAACCACACTCACGCCGCCACGCTGGACAGCGCCTTCCGGACCTTTGCGCTTCTGCGGGCCGGGGATGTCGCTTTCCTCGCCGGCACGGCGCTCGCGTATGCGCTGTATGGCACACTGGAGTTCCCCGAACTGTTTTCCGCTGCAGTCCAATCGACGTCCACGATCACGCTGCTTCCGGGCGTCGAATGCAGCGGGGCCACGGCCGTCACGCTGCTTCTGCTGATCGGAGCCATGAGCAAGTCGGCGCAGTTCCCGTTCCACATCTGGCTCCCCCGCTATCTGTACGCGCCGACCCCCGTGACGGCGCTCCTGCATGCGGGCATCATCAACGCCGGGGGGTTCTTGATCAATCGCCTCGCGCCGCTGTTCGGGTTGAGTTCGACGACGTTGCATGTGGCCTTCTTCGTTGGGACGCTCACGGCCGTGCTCGGCGCCTCCATGATGCTGGCCCAAAACGACATCAAGAACATGCTCGGTTTCTCGACGATCGGCCAAATGGGGTACATGATCATGGAATGCGGCCTTGGAGCGTTCGCCCTCGCCGTGTTCCATTTGATCGCGCACGGCCTCTTCAAGGCGACCGTGTTCCTCAACTCCGGCAATGTCATCGCCAAGGCTCGGCTGGAGCCGCATTTTCCCGAGCCTGACCAGGAGACCGATGAAGAGAGCTACTCGCGCCTGACGTGGGCGACCGGGTTCATCACGACGCTGCTGATCCCGTTGCTCATTCTTTTGGTGACGCACGGCGCGTTGCAGATTCCCCTGCTTGAAGCGCAGGGCACGGTGATCTTTCTCTTCTTCATCTGGATCACGTCCTCGCAGGCCATCTTGACGCTCACGCGTCTGCGTGCCGTCGCCTCATGGAAAGTATCGGCTGCGATGATGCTGACCCTCTTGTTCGTCGTGTTCGTGTACCTGTTCGCGGTGGAATCCTTTACGGCATTCTTATATCCCAGCCCGGAAGAGGTTGCCGCCTATTTCAAGGCCGCCGAGCTGCCAAGCCGTCTATTTGACATGATGATCGGAGCGGCAACGCTCACAACGATCATCGGCTGGATCTATGTCTATGTCCGGGCTCACGGCCGAACACTGCCGATGCCGGCCTGGGTCAATGGCATTCGCATCCGGCTGTATGTCCTCTTCTTGAATCGGCTCTACGTCGACGAATTTTTGCACCGCCTGGAGCGGGCGCATCTGGCCGTTATCCGCCGCTTCGATGAGCCGGCGCAGCAACGAACGCGAAGATGGCACGCTTGACGACGGTCTTGATCCGTATTAATGGTTAGCCCTTGGTGAGGTGGTCGTGACGCTCGTCCTGCTGGTGCCGCTTCTCCTGCTCGCAGCCGCCTGCATCGTGTTGTTCGGACGAGGCGGCTCGGAGTATGCGCGGGCGAAGATGGCCGCCTATCCCGTCGGCGCCGCCTTCCTAGGCGCTGCAGCGACGCTCTATCTCGTTACCACCCAGGGACCCGTCTCGATCCGGTTCTACGATCTCTCCTCAGTTGCCTCATTCGCCATCCCTATCGGGTTCTACGTCGACCGGCTCAGCGCCGTGATGATGACGCTGATCACCGGCGTGAGCGTCATCATCTACAGCTACTCGACGGGATACATGTACCAGGACCGGCACGCTCGTCGATATCTCGCCATGATTTGCCTGACGGATTTCGTGTTGATCTGCATGGTCTCCAGCGCCAATCTCATGATGCTGTTTCTCTTCTGGCAGGTTCTCAGCTACCTGCTCTACGTGCTCGCGCACAATCATGCCCATCCGGGGACGTTGGCAGGAGCATTCAAGACCTTTGCGCTCCTGCGTGTGGCAGACACGGCGTTTCTCGCCGGCATCGTGCTCGCCTATCAATTGTACGGCACGCTCGAATTCCAGGATCTGTTCATTCGAGCCGCCGACACGCCGGTCATGTTGGCTCTCTGGCCCGGCATCGAAATGAGCGGCGTCACCGCCGTCACGTTGTTGTTCTTTGTGGGGGCGATGGGGAAATCGGCCCAGTTTCCGATCCATCTCTGGCTGCCGGGATCGCTGTTCGCTCCCACGCCGGTTCACGCCTTGCTTCATGCGGGGATCATCAATGCCGGCGGCTTCCTGATCAACCGGCTTGCGCCCTTGTTTGGATTGAGCTCAACCACGCTGCACGTCGCCTTTGTTGTCGGCACGCTCACAGCCATCCTCGGCGCCTCCATGATGCTGGCCCAAAACGACATCAAAAAGACGCTCGGATTTTCCACGATCGGCCAGATGGGCTACATGATCATGGAATGTGGCTTGGGCGCCTTCGCGCTCGCGGTGTTTCACCTGATCGCGCATGGCTTGTTCAAGGCGACCGTGTTCTTGAACTGTGGCAACGTCATACATAAGGCCCGGCAGGAACCACATTTCCCCCATGTGGACCATCAGACGGAGGAACCAGGCCTGTCGCGTCTCACGTGGTTCACCGGATTCGTGACCACGCTCTTCATCCCGCTGCTCATTTTGCTCGTCACGCATGGCGTGTTGCGCATCCCCTTGCTGGAATCGCAAGGGACGGTGATTTTTCTGTTCTTCATCTGGATCACTTCGTCTCAAGCGATCCTGACACTGACGCGTCTGCGACAAGTCGCGTCCTGGAAGGTCTCCGCCGCCATGCTGATGACGTTGCTCTTCATCGTCTTCGTCTATCTGTTCGCCGTCGAGTCCTTCACGCGGTTTCTGTATCCGGATCCGGAGGAAGTGGCTTCGTACTTCAAGGCCGCCGGTCTAGCCGACTGGCTGTTCGACCTCATCATTGTCACCGCCACCATTCTGACCGTCGCCGGTTGGTCCTACATCTACCTGAGCGCCCACGGGATGAGTGTGCGGATGCCGGCATGGATCGACGGTGTGCGGATACGCCTGTACTTGCCATTCATGAATCGGCTGTACGCCGACGAGCTCTACGCGCTGGCGGGACAGACCATCATGCGCCTGGTCCATCAGCTCGACAAACGTGAACGAGGCTGGTCGCAATGATGGACAGCACGCTCATCCCATGGCTGCTGACCGGCATCCCATTGCTGGGGATGCTGGCCTGCCTGCCTTTCCAGTCGAATCCCGAGGGGTTGAAGCGGTCGGCCGTCGCGTGGGTCCTGATTAGCCTCGGCTCGGTCGTCGCATTCGCCGGTCACATGGATGTTCCGCCTGAAGGGCTCCTGCCGCTTTACCTGCTGCCGTTGGCTGCGACGATTTCGATCTTGGGACAGCCGGTTCATGAACACCACCGGCCTTCCTGGATGTTGACCTTGCTGTTTCTGGGGTTGGGCCTATCCGTCTTGAGCACTCAACCACGCATCAGTCTCCTGAGCTTGACGTTGCTCCTGACGGTGATTGCAGGATTGCTCTACCGCCATCACAGCGCACTCTGGCCCAGATCTTGGTGGGGCATCGGCACGTACGGTCTCGGCGCGTTAGCTGCTGCCACGTCGGCCGCGGCTGATGCTCCGCTGTCATCGATGGCCTCCTTACTGGCCTGCACGGTCTTACTCCCCCTCGTGCCCTTCCACGACGGTCACCTCACGGCGCTGACGCGGTTGCCAGGAAGCCTGCCTTCATTCATCGTGGTGCTGCTTCCGGTGGTCGGTCTCCATGGGCTGGCCACGGCCATGCCCTCGGTCCCCGACATCGTGGCGTGGACCATCAGCCTCTTCGCTCTGGTAGGAGCTTCCTATGGTGCACTCAAAGCCTTGGCGCAATCGCGGGTCCGTCTCCTGCTGGCCTATGGCAGCCTTTCATTCTTTTCGATTCTCTGGTGGTTCGCAGCCGCCTCGCGAACGGCAACACCCAGATCCGCGCTCCTTGTGGGCACGATCGGTTTGGCGACGAGCGGGCTCATGGTCGCCTGGCAGGTGATCCGCACCAGATACGGCGACGACGTGGACCCGCAAGCCATCAGCGGTCTGGCGACCGGGATGCCGCAATACGCAGTCCTGCTTTCTTTACTGGCGCTGGCCGCGATGGGCCTGCCGCCCTTCGGCGTCTTTGCCGGATTCATGGGACTGCTGTTGAGCTCCCCCTTTCCCTCGTTGGCGGGCCTGTTCGTCACGCTCCTCGCGTGGCTCGCCGCGTCCTGGTACATCATGCAGATGGTCCAACGGCTTCTCTTCGGCATCCGGCGGCCGGAATTGCGGTATACCGATCTCCTCCGTGCCGAATTAGCCTCCTTGCTCATCGTCGTGCTGGTCCTTCTGGCTCTGGGGCTGGTGCCGACGACTCTGTTCGCCTCCGAAGGCACCTTGTTCGAGCATCTCACCATCGGAGACTCACCCACGTGGAATCGCTAGATCGGGCGACCGACATCGAGTCCAAACGGATGGAGTTGCGCGGCGTGGTTCGCCTTGCCGGGGAGGTCATCGCCCAATATTGGCCGATGCGGACGTTCGTACATCACAATCCGCTTCACAGCCTCGAATATCTTCCTTTCGAGGAGACGGTCCGCCGAGGCAAGCAATTCATGGGCGGCAGCGGCTATCTTCCCAGCGAGGTCTATCGTCATTACTTGCGGTCGGGGCGCATCCGCCCCGAACATCTCGATGCGGTCCTAGGCCCGCTGGCGCAGCACACGCGCGTGGCAGTCGGCTCCCGCACCATCACACACGGCGAGATTTTGCGCGCCTGTCTCACCGAGGGATTGGGGACGCCCGCCATCGAACCCCTCGACAGTCAGTTGCCCGATCCTTCTCGGGCCTCGATTGAACGTGTGACGGCTCGGCTTGAGCCCGTGCTCACGCATGCCGACCTGCGGACACGGATCCGTGCCATCGTGGATGGCGATGAAGCCGCCTTGGGCCGATGGCTCACTCTTTCGCACTGGTGCGACGACACGCTGGGCACCGTAATCGTTCGCCAAATCAACGATCAGCTCATCAAATGGTGCGAAGCGTTCCTCGACGAAGGACACGCGACGTGGATCATGCCCGAACGAGAGAAGGGTCTCTACCAAGCGTGGAAAACCATCGCCGCTCATGAATGGTCTCCCTGCGGGATCGACGACAGCGGCCAAAAAATCGCCGCCCTCCCCGAGCACGCCGAGGACGCGTTGCTAGAGAGCCTCGAAGCCCTGGGCATCCCGTCGGGTCTCCGTCAGGACTATTTATCGCTGCAATTGACGGCCCTTCCCGGCTGGGCCGGTTTCATCAAGTGGCGTGGAGAAGAACGAGACTATCCCTGGCAACAGGCCTATCCGGCTGGGCTCGTGAAGTTCTTGGCCGTCCGACTCTGGTACGCGCGCGAGTTGGTGCAGAAGGCGTGCCGCGAAGAACTCGGCATCGAAGGTCGCTACGAAGCTGTGATTGCCTTTATGCGCAACCGTCCAGAAGAGTATTACTTGCGCCGGCAGCGGGTCGCGGGGCGCTTGCCGGCTCTGTATGCGGAGGAGGTTGATCGCCTGGCCCACCAGAGGGGCAATGGATGGAAGGCAGTGCTCGATCGCTACGAGATCGAAGTGGTTCCACGACAGGCGGCGGCAGCGCGTCGAGTGGCAGCCAGGACGCTGCTGGCGCTGGCGGATTCGCTGAATATCGATCAGGAACAGCTTGAAGCTACCGACCCCGAGACGCTGAAACAGGTCATCGAATGGATCGAGGCCTTTCCCGAGTCCGCCCACGGGCCGGTCTGGCTCAAAGCCCTTGAAGCCAGCTATCAGGAGTCGCTGCTGGGGCAGCTCCGCCCACGGGCCGCACGCGCAGAGGCGACGGTCGAGACGCGGCCGTATTCGCAATCGGTCTACTGCATCGATGTGCGATCCGAACCTTTTCGCCGGCACTTGGAATCGACCGGCGCGCACGTCACCTACGGCTTCGCCGGCTTCTTCGCCGCGTTCATCCGCTACCGAGCCTGGGGAAAAGAGCATGACACGGAACAATTTCCGGTCATCATGCGCGCGAAGAATGAAGTGAGGGAGATTCCCCGAAGCTACCTCGACCACAAGGTCTCCAAGCACCAAGCCCGCGCAAAATGGGTGCACGCCGGCCATACGCTCCTGCATGACCTGAAAGAAAACGTGGTGACGCCGTACGTGATGGTGGAATCGCTCGGTTGGTTCTACAGCATCCCGATTTTCGGCAAGACACTCTTGCCCTCGCTGTATCATCGCTGGGCCGCTTGGCTCAGACGGCTGTTCGTGCCGGGCATCGCAACGACTCTCACCGTCGACAAACTGGCGCCGGCTGAAACGGCGGAGATGGTTGCTGCCGAGCAGCAGGCCGTCGTGCGGAAGGTGCTGCACGAACGCCTTGGGCTGCGCAGTTCCCGCATCACGCCCGCGTTGGTCGACAGCCTGCGCCAACATGCCTTGTCGGGTGCCGGAGAACCGGATCAGCCACTGCTGCAAGCTGCCGAGCAGGCGGGACTTTTTAAGGATGCGCTGGTCGGTCTCACCGACGTCTTGCGCCGGCAGTATCACCTCAACGCCCGGGCCGCCTCCCACCACAGGGAGCGGATCACCAGGACAGGATTCACCCTCGAAGAGCAGACGCTTACGGTGGATACGGCGCTCCGGATGATGGGGCTGACAAAGAATTTTGCGCGCTTGGCCTTGTTCTGCGCGCATGGGAGCACCTCGGAGAACAATCCTTACGAATCCGCGTTGGATTGCGGCGCTTGCGGAGGCAACGAAGGGAAACCCAACGCGCGCGTTCTGGCCATGATGGCGAACAACCAAAAAGTCCGCGAACGACTACGCAAGGTCGGCATCGACATTCCACAGGACACGCATTTTATTGCCGGTCAGATGGATACGACGACTGACGCGGTGCAGCTGTTCGACTTGGAAGACGTCCCGCCGACGCATCGGGCGGACCTCGCCCGCTTGCAGGAGGACCTCCAGGAGGCGGCGGAATTGACGAGCCAGGAACGGTGTGCTCGGCTGCCGGACGTCGCACGCCCACTCCCAGGATCCAAGGCGACGGCACATGTCGGCACGCGCAGCGCCGACTGGAGTCAAGTGAGGCCTGAATGGGGGCTGTCGGGAAATACGGCCTTCATTATCGCTCGACGCGAAGTGACAAAGGGACTCGATCTAGGCGGGCGTGTCTTCCTCCATTCCTATGACTACAGGGAGGACCCAACGAACCGCCTGCTGGAAGTGCTGCTGACCGCTCCTCAGGTCGTGGCGCAGTGGATCAACATGGAGCACTACTTTTCCACGACCGACAATGAGGTGTATGGAAGCGGCAGCAAGGTCTATCACAACGTCGTGGGCCGCCTCGGCATCATGTCCGGTCCCTGGAGCGACCTCCGGCTGGGCCTCGCCAGACAAACGGTCATGAACGGCTTGATGCCGTACCACGAACCGATGCGCCTCCTGACAATTATTGAAGCGCCGACGGAGCGGATCGACAAGTTAATCGCGCGGCACGAGGTGCTTCAGCACTACTACCATAATGAATGGGTGCACCTCGTCGCCCTCGACCCCGAGAGTGGGGTATGGTATCGATACCACCCGAAGGGAGTGTGGAACGTCATTCCATGAGGCATCTGCGGAGACAAGAACGATTGTGAGTGGGCTCGGAAAGGAGTGTGTGAATGGGTCTGATATTACATCCAATGAAAGAGATCCGCGTCATTGTGGCCGGCGAGCACCGGTCCTTTGTGACGGACCTATTGGACCGCGTCAATGCCACGGGGTACACGATCATTGGCAACGTGTCCGGCAAGGGCCATCATGGCATCCGTGAGGCGCACTTCATGTTCAGCGAACAGGAAAGCCTGGAGATGATCATGACCGTCGTGCCCGAGGAAAAGGTCGAGCCGATTCTGGCCGGGTTGCGACCGCTGTTTGAACGGCATTCCGGGGTGATGTTTGTTGCGGACGTCGCTGTGAGCCGCCAAGAATACTTCGCCACAAAAGGCAAACAGGCCTGATCGCCCGGCGCGCTGCCGTTGCCCTTGTCATCACGACAGGAAGTTGTCTACAATGAGCCCCTTGTCGTTGGCCCAAGAGGTACAATCGTGAAGGGGCTTCGGTTCGAACGCATCGGTCAGGGCCGCTACTACAATGTGGTGTTCCATCTCGGCGGCACCTATGTGCCCGTCAGCGACGAAACCATTGAAGATCTTAAAGCGCAGAGTCTGCTTCCCGCCGAGCGATTCCTGGATCTGTTGATCGATCGCGTCGGGTATTCCTCCTATCTCAAGGATCAAATCCGTAAAGAATTAAAAAGCTCGGGCGATCCCGTCACCCAGATTACGGTCCTTCAGGGCGCCATCCGCGAGTTATAATCGGTCGCTGAAACAGCCGTCCAACTTCCTTCTCGGCTCGAAAAATCCTCAGCGTACCCCAGAGGATACGCCTCCGGTGTTTTCTCGCCTGCGGCCTCGTTGGTCACCTGGTTGAGCAACGGTGACCTAGCGAATCCACGTAGGTAGTCCACAGGAGCAGACACTCACGTATCCCAGGTCCCGCCTTCTTTGTAGAGCTTGTTCATGATGTCGTTTTTTTTCTGCGGGTCCTGCTCGTACTTGATCGCTTTCGTGTAGTTCTCAATCGCCAATTGCACTTTTCCCCGGCTCGCATAGCATTTGGCCACGCCCAGATAGGCTCGAGCATTTTCGGGATCGGCGCGGAGGGCTTGGTTGAAACATTCCATGGCCTCCTCCCGCTGGCCCCGGTCAAAGAGCATCCAGCCGAGCGCCGAATGGGCCGGCGCGAGATCCCGATTGGCCTGCACGGCCTCACGGTATTCTTTCATCGCGAGATCAGGACGGTTCTTATTTTCATATAAGCCACCGAGCGCGAAATGCACTTCGGCGTCTCGCGGATTGAGCCGCAACGCCTCCTGATATTCCAGCAACGCCGCTTGCAATTTGCCCTGCTCGGCCAGCGCAGAGGCCAGATTCGCGTGAGCGACGCCATCGTTCGGGTTCAGCTTGATCACCTCCCGGTACTGAGGGATAGCCATTTCTAACCGCCCCTGCTCCTGATAGGCGACGCCCAGGTTCGTTCTGGCCTGAGCATAGCCAGGATCGAGCCTGATCGCCTCTCGATATTCCTTGATCGCCATCTCCACATGATCAGCCCGCTCGTGAATCTGCGCCAAAAAATAGTGGGGATGGGCGGAATGCGGCGCCAGCTTGGCGGCCATTTTATACGACTGTATCGAGAGTTCAGATTGGCCTGACTGCGACAAAAAGAGTCCCATGACCAAATGCACCGCGTCCTGATCAGGGTGGCCGGCGACCAATCCTTCGACCCACACCTTGACTCTGGCAATGTCGCCGGCCTCCTGGAGCGACATCGCATGGCTGGTCCATGCCTCGGCAAACTGTCCCTTGATCAGCTGCACGACGTTCAAGACGAAATGCGGACGCGGATCGCGCGAGCCGGTCGGCTCCGGGTGACGCGCCCAAGCGAGCGCCTCCTCGGCCGCCCGTTCCCACGCTCCGCTCAATAGTGCTGCTTCACAGGTGGTTTGGTACTGGCTCATGGAAGAGGAGGCTATCTGGTCAGCGTGTCTTCGATGTCCGGCGAGGTGGCTTGCATATGCATGCCGAGGGCGGGATACCGCTCGGTCAATTTTTGCTTCATCAGCCAGGCGATGGTCCGGTAGGACCAATGGCCCTTCACTCCCGAGCGGAGCTTCGCGATATATTCCGCTTCGGCAAAATCCATCTTGAACAGGCAGCGCACTTTAAAGCCGAACGGGATGGCATAGAGCGCTGCCTCCCCGCTGACCTTCTTTAACTGCTCAATGTCGATGCGCACCGCGTCCATGGCCTGGCGATATTCTGCGTCGAGTCCGGCCTGAACCAATGGTGGAGGCACCTCATACCCGTGAGCGGTCGTAAAGTTCTGTTGGATCTGTTGGCAGCGGCGATGCCGGTGCATGTCCCGCCAGCCTCCGATGTCCATGAGCACGTCGAACGTCAACGCGTATCCGGCGCGGAACTCCCTCGGCAATTCGTCATAAGGTCCGCGGCTGCTCAGGGCCACGGCGATCGTATCCTGCTTTTGTTTCTCCGACCAGTCGCGTACGACCGCCAGCAGCTTCCGATACGGTGCCTGCGACACGCGGTACAGCAGCGTCGCCACCGTTTCATCCAGCGGATCGTGTGGCTCGATCAAATCGACAGGTTCTTGCATCCCCCATGTCGCGGGAGAATCCAGTCCCGTCCCGCGCAGCGCTTCCTTCGCGTAGCGCGCCAGCTCAGTATAGACAGTGACCTGATAGTCGTTCGCCTTCGCATGACGCGCAAGGGTCGGCGCCATGGGTTCGTTGAGTCCGCCGGTTTGACCTGACAGCTCCCCCCACACGTTCATCGGCGGCCGCTGACAGGCATCCTTCAGTTCCTCGCCGATCATGCGGAGTTCCGGAAGTTGCGAGGACAGCAGTCTCGTGATCTGCTTCTCCAGCGTGCGAATACTGACCACCTGTCCCACGTTGGTTTTACAGGCCAGGGGCAGCAGATACCGCGTCACATCGAAGGCGCGGGCGCTGATCGTTCGCTGATAGTCAGCGGGCTTCATCGCCTCCGGGCGCGGTTCCCGCTCTGTGAGGAACTTGACGAGCGGCTCGTGCAGCAGCCGGTAGATTTCCCCGAGGCTCCGCAAAACACCTTGGTAGGTGCCCTCGGTTTCGCTCCCATGAATGGCGTCCGGCACGTACCATCCGCCCGAGGCAAAATTTTGGTACCGGCTCGACTTGGCCTGGCCATCCCACACAGGTTCGTCCTCCAGCCGGATGGCGGCCAGTTCGGTGATGTCTTCGAAGCAAATGATGACGTGGCCTAAATCGGCAATCGAGGCGTGGCCATAGTCGAAATAGAATTGTTCCCAGAATTTCTCCGACGAATGGCCGTGGACCCACTTGATGCTGTGCTCGATCGAATCTGGCGACCGACTGTAACGTGCCAGGGCGTAGGCGGATTTTTCCGGAGGCATGGGCGCCAGGGCGATGACGCGGCGGACGGGACGATCACTGCTCACAAATTTGCTCCCGTTATGGACTCCGTGCAGAGTGGCGAACTATAGCGCCAGCGCAGCGCTCCCTGCAAGAAGAGACGGCGCGTTGACTTGCCCGCAAACCGGTCGTTATATTCGCGCGCACATCCCCCGAACGACTGAGCAGACCACGCGGCCAGCATGATTAAAGGCATTAAAGGCGTCAAGGACATCCTTCCTGAAGAGACGCCGCGCTGGCGCTTCATCGAAGAGAGCGCACGACGGTGGGCGGATCGCTATGGGTTTCGGGAAATCCGCATTCCGATCTTCGAGGTCACCACGCTATTCGCCCGCAGCATTGGGGCGGCCACGGACATCGTTGAAAAAGAAATGTACACCTTTCCAGACCGAGACGGTACTTCCCTGACACTGAGACCCGAGGGAACCGCAGGAACGGTTCGAGCGTTCATCGAACACAACCGCTCCGCCGATCCTCTGCCGCAGAAGTACTTTTACATTGGACCCATGTTTCGCCACGAACGGCCGCAGGCCGGCCGCCTCCGGCAGTTTCATCAGTTCGGCGTCGAATACTTCGGAACGCAGGATCCCAAGGCCGATGTCGACGTCATCGCCCTCTTGTGGCGCTTTCTTTCAGATCTGGCCCTACCGGACCTCACCCTTGAAATCAACAGCCTAGGAACCGCTGCCGACCGCGCGGCATATCTCCCGGTGCTCGTCTCCTTCCTCAAGGGCCGCATTGGAGACCTCTGTGACAATTGCCGCCGGCGCATGGATACGAATCCCCTTCGCGTACTCGATTGTAAAGTGCCGGGTTGTCGAGCGGCGACCGAGGACGCCCCTCAACTGGTTTCCCACTTGTCCCCTCAGGCTAAGAGCCATTTTGATGAGGTGCTTTCAACCTTCGCCGTTCTCGGCATCCCCTGGCGTCTGAATCCGCGGCTGGTCCGTGGACTCGATTATTACTGCCTGACTGCATTCGAGATCACGTCCTCGCATCTCGGTGCCCAAAATGCCGTGGGCGCTGGCGGCCGTTACGACGGTTTGGTCGAATTATTGGGAGGGCCCGCGATGCCAGCTGTCGGATTCGCCGCCGGTCTTGAACGGATTGCCATGATGCTTCCGGAAACAAGTCTTCCACCGTCTCTCCCATCAGTGTACGTCGCGGCCTTCGGGTCTCAGGGTGGCCCAGCGGGAGTTCGCCTCCTAGACGCGCTACGTCTGGCTGGTCTTTCGGCGCAGAGCGATTATCGCGCGACGACGCTTAAAGGGCATCTCCGGCAAGCCGATCGGAGCGGATGTCGCTTTGCGGTGCTCCTCGGCGATGATGAGGCGAAGTCCGGATCTGCCGTGGTCCGTAACATGGATTCCAAAGCCCAAGAGACTGTGCCGCTACCGGATCTTCCTCGTTATTTTCTCTCACTTTTCAAGGGATTTTAGGCCGTGGTTTTTCCGATTGACTTCACCTGAAAAACCCCGTAGTCTCGCCCCCACAGGCTCCATATAACCAGTTGATTCTTCAAGAAATATTCTGTTTGCTGTCTAGAGATTTCCAATGCCTGCACGGAAACTTGGTCTTCTCTTATCCACAGCCCCCTCTGACAGGACAATTGAGACGGTGGTGCAGGTCGCCCAAGCGGCGGTTCGGCAAGGTGTCGAGGTGTATTTGTATCTGATCGATGAAGGGGTTAAAGGGTTCACGGATATGCGTTTTACCCGATTACTTGATGGCGGCGTAAAGATGTCCGTCTGCGCCTATGGGTGCCAACAGCATGGTGTCTCTACTCAACAGGTGGATCCCCGTGTTTCATTGTCAGGCCTCGTAGTGCTTTCCAGCATTATTGATGCCTGTGACCGATTTTTGGCGTTCACTTAAGCCGTGTGCAGCGTGAGTCGATGTCGAAGCGTGTGGCAGTGGTCATAGCCGAAGATCCGACAAAAACTCATCGTCCAGTCGAAGCCTTACGAATTGCTCTTGGTCTATGTGCCGGCGAGCATCACACGACAATCGTACTGTTGGGACGAGCCCCTCTTCTCTTGACTGATGACACGGAAGATATCGTCGACGTG